>OFQW01000065.1_pt1 | contig 19217 bp, 32 predicted proteins | sample 1542941 | NCBI WGS metagenome assembly OFQW01 (sample SAMN07774219, study PRJEB24372) | wastewater metagenome | isolation source: Exp Tend NO 90WW | collected 2016-02 | reverse complement strand
ATCTTGTTCTCGCCCGTGTTCTTGTGCGAGTATAACGGCATCTCAAAACGTGCTCTTGCGAACCCTTTAGAATTGACCGCACCGCGAACGTACAAGTTAGTGCCGTCTGACCATAATTCACCTTGCGAATCTTCGACAATAAAATAGATTCTCGGCTTGCCCATTAAAGGCTGTCCCTCTTTCGGGTGGCCTGCCGGGTATCTCCTGAAAGGATGCGGTTCTGTATAGTCGATCTCTAAAAGGTTCTGTATCTGGGGTACGCCTGATCCTTTCTTCGCTTTCCACTTTCCCCAAAACATCTTCACATCGTCTTTCAGGTCAAGTGCCATTGTGTTCAATGCTGCTGAGGCTTCGTGCGACATCAGCTTCATTTGAACCTGTGACTCCTCTACGTTCCATTCTTTCAAGGTAAGTTGTACCGCTTCTGCAACCCTGCCCGGTGAGACTACTTCAGGAGTCTCAAAAGCATCCAATGGAAACTTAGGCATCACCACTTCCGCAAATACGAAATGCAGATTAGAGTAAGGCGTTATCTCTGGCGGACGTGCGACAAACGCAACCGATGACGGGTGACCTCTCGTAGTTCCCCAGTCGAACCCTAGCCCGACATTCCATCTCATGGGAATCTGCGGACAATTCCGGTACTCATTCCACACGCCATCCATTACCCTGCGAAATTCAGAGTGAGTAATGATGTGATAGCGTTCGTCCCATTCCCGGAAGTCCTTATCATCCTCGACCGTCTTAACGTCCTGTTGACACTCTCTGTCGAACAGGGCTTTGCCGAACGTGTTTAATAGCTTTTGGGCGTACTCAAGATCAATAGCATCATCATACGGTTCTCCTGCCGTGATGACCCATTGCTTTGCTCCCGTGCCGTCATTCAGGTCTAGCTTTTCTGCGTCATACCATTTCAATAACGGATATGGCCCGCAAAATATCCTATCTGATAGGATGTCCGCCCTGTGATCCAATATCTGCGAACAGATAGAATCCCGATATATAAGATTCTGCGGCATTAAGACAAGCGTATTGTCATTGCCCGCCGCGAGTATTTCACCCTTGAGAATGTTTATTAGCTTTCTCGTGAACTCCACCGACTGACCTAGTTCGTCAATATCGTCGAGGACTATGCAGTTGTGAACGAGTACTTCGTTAGCAAAGAAGTTGTGACAACCTGCCACTTGGAGGTCATAGACCGGGACGCTTTCATCGCATATGAAGCGAACCATTGATACTTCGTCCCTTTCGATTTGTGGAAGGACATGTGGCACTTCCGACACAATGTTATTAGATTGTGGGGATGGTTGTGTTCGTGATTGCAGTCTACATGATGAATCTCCAGATTGCTCCGTTCGTACACGACGCCTTGTCTGTGACCATACACAACCGCCTCTTCCGTGCGGCACGCTACGCACTGACGGTCGTCGCGGTCGAGAATAAGAGGGCGTAAATCTATGAACAACTTCGACGGAGCATCCCCTGCTTTGTAATGGGAATTGTTCTTTCCCACCATCCTGACGGAATGGCTGTTGCTCGAACACTTCTTTGAGCAAAATCTTCGCCGCTTGTTGGCTGGACGAAACTCCTTCTCGCACCACTGACAAGCAATCATGCGATCTACTTGTTGCGACGGTCGGCACTCTAGACTGCAATACCTGCGACCCGCACAGGTGTTGGGCATCTTCTTGCCACAACCCTTGCATCGTCGCACTAGTTCTGATGCCACCCACTTCCTTAGACAAGAGGTGGAACAAAAGTCCTTCTGGCTGCCGTTTTTCTGCCGCTTGGTTTCTTCGTACACATGTCGAGAATACTTCTTCTGACACCAATGACAAGACTTGGGTATCTTGGCGTTCGAATTGTCGATCCGTTCGCAGGGCTTGCATCTCAACGCCCTCGGACTCTTTTTGCCATAACATCGTGGGCAACACATTAAGAGTCTCGCCCACTCGCACTTGTTTGGCTTGAATGTATCCGCGTGTATTGATAAAAATTCGATGCTCTTCTGTGCATCTAAATACACGCCCCTGTTTTGTAGTAATTTCAACGAGTCTTCGAGCATTCTTCTGTCGCCACCCCTCCACATCCTGCAATTCTACTTGTTGTGTGGCGTGGTTAAACGCATACACCTTTGGTACATATTGTAACATGGGGAAGGATTCGATAGGAATATGCCCGATCTCTGTTTTTATTAATGTACCTGCGGGGAAACAATCAAACCTTGAACCCGTCGATGACTTCCATCCGCGAGACGAACCTTGTAATGAAAGAGGGACTATCATCGCCCCGCTTTCCGTGACTATCGCATCCCTTGACCATTGAGCGGCAACGTCCCTTAGCTTCTGGATGCCCGGCTTACAATGAGGATACGCGGATAAGAATTTATTGTCCTCAAGCATCGACTTGATGCTGTCGAAGTGCTTTGTGGCTTTCTGGTCGTTCAATGAAACGTAGCCGATCATCTTACGCTTCTTAGTAGCCACCCACTTCACTACCGCAGCTTCCGCGTTCGTACTCTTACCTACACCGCGAGGCTGACACTCGATCCTCGGTCTGTATCTAGTGTCCGGTTCGATAGTGTCCGCCCACTTCCAGAACTCTTTTTGATAGGTAGTGAACGGACGCGAAAATAGATGTGGAAAGATTTCCTTCGCCCACAACGCACCGTCCTTTTCAAGCGCAGTAAAGTCGCTGACGATCTTGAACTTGCCGCCAAGTTTCGCCGCCATCTTCGCTTCAATGTCCGCTACTGTTATCACCTATGAAACTTCGGAGTCCCGCCTTGTACTTTCGGCGGGGCATTAACGGCCTGCACACGGATCATCACGCTCTTGCACTTAGAACATTCAATAGGGCTGTTCCTATCTTCTACGCTCAATCGTTTATCGGACTTATGTCCGCACTTCTCACAATGGAATTGGTATAGAGGCATAGCGTTTCAATCTGTAACGGTTTATCTGAAATTCGTAATATGCTCGTGCTTGCCGACAAACCTTCTGCCGCACTCTGGATTCATACACTCTAAATCCGGCCTGCGTCCTGTCTTTGTGTAGTTGTACCCCCGACTTCGCGTGTCTTTGCCTCCACAAGCGGGGCATCCGTCAAAGGAACGATTCAGCAGGAGATTCATATTGATATGAGACTGATCCCACGCACGGAACTTGAGATAGACTTGCTCTAGCAACCTCGTGTCGTGAGCGTTGTACTTCTTCATCAGCTTCCACGCCTGCTCCTCCCCCTTTTCGCACCTGTCCCAGACTTCGTAATGAATAGGTATCTTCGTGCCGAGTCCTAGCAATTTAGCAATGTCGTCGAGTTTGTTTGACGTGTACCCGAAGTTTCGTTTTGCTACTTTCTTTGTGTCGTATGAGGGGAGTTTTTTGAGTGGTAAGAGTCCGTTGATGACCGCCCGGCCTGTCGTGTAAGGAATGTCGAATTTATCTGAATTATGCCCGACAATCATATCTGCCTGTTCGAGCAATCCCCATAGTTCCGTGACCAGTGCCTTATCATCCCTCGAACCGGGCACATACCCTTCATAATCCGGCAGTGCTTTAGTGATCTGCTTTCCGCCTAACCACTTCGCACTCCACGCGATCATATGCGTATGCTGAGTTATCTTGATGATGCTCGTCTGCCAGGGTCGTGACCAGAACTTGCCCTCATTCGCAGCCGTCTCAATATCAAAAAGCAGTATCTTTGGTGATACTACTCGTTGCTCGAAATCTTCTGACGTAAGATTCTCAATCGGTACGCTTTTTCTCATGTATACAGACCTATTGTTTCGTGAACCGCGTATGCGTCCTTTATCAGTTCAGGTTCGTTCTGAGCAGGGTCATAAGTGTTGCCCTGTGCATCCATAACAACTACGTGGGAATACTGCATATCAAAGAACTGTGTGTACCAGACAATATGAACCGGGGCGAATGGCTTTAACATTTCCTCGCGTCCAAATTGGGCGATGTTGTAATGCGAAACCTTTTTAGAGAGGATCGAAAACCCCGCATCGCCCAGATAGTCTTTTAGTTGCTCGATGGTCATAGCCTCTCGTTCAAAGTCATTGATGAAATGCTTGCGAACATCCCAATAACCCTTGCCGAGTACCATAGCAATACAGGCGATAGTGCACCCCTTCGCCTCTTCCTGCTCGACTAATTTGATAGTTTCTTTCCGTCTCGCCATTTCTTAGCTTCCTTGTGCATACGGATCAGGACTTCCAATTGCCTGCCGGATTCTCGGTACGTTTCCTTGTCCATTTCGATGAACTGCTGAAGCATCTCTTCTTCTTCTGTTTCGAGGTCAAAGACAACATCATTCATAACCAATCTACGTTGCACCTCCGTACCCTGTATGTGTGCGTCTCGTCGTGAGGAAAGAAACCGTCAGGCGTGAATATGTACCACTCACACTTATCATCAAACGGTCGGGCAAACCCCTCGATCCCGTCCAATGACAACAGCCATACCCCTCGTGCTATGCAAGCCCGCGTAGGTTCGTCCGTGAGCGTGTATCTGTGCCTGTATCGAGCGTTAGGCGGAGGTGGTTGTTGTTTCATTTCTTGAGTTGTTCGGGTCTTACTGTCGTTACCGCATATACGTGCTGGTCGAGCGAACACAGCAGTATCCATATCAACTTGCCTTTAGGCTTCGTAAGAACCTCCGGTGCGATCTGCGTGTCCTTAGTAAGCGTGAGAGTGCCGTACCGTACTTCCAATTTCGTCGAGACTTTGTACTCAAGTTTGTATCCATCTTCTATCTTTTCTAGGTTGAGTAGATCGGCTGGCGGGAGGATTCGCATAGCATCGAATCGCTCCCAAGAATCATTAACGTGGCTGTGCGTCTGTCCGAAAACAGGTATTGCAAAAAGAAATATGCACAGTAACCACTTCATATTGAATCGGCGGGCTATTTTGCACGGGCCGCTCTTGTAACACATCCGCGACTTTCTTGCTTCACCCGCCGAACTGTTTGTGCCAAAATGCCAACCCCTATATGTTTGGCACAATGGCACTAACTCAATCCCCTCAACTCGCGGTCAAGTTTTGAATCAATGTCCTCACAATAGTTCTTGACCTCTTCCACCTTGCCCTCTAATGAAACGAATCGCTCATCCATCCTGCGCTCGAACTCGTTAAATGCTTTTTCGTTGAAATGCTTTCCCTCATCTGCTTGGTGTGCCCAATGATGCTTGTTATCGGCTTTTAATTGATTTACTTCCGTTCTGAGTACCGCAAACGCATATACGCCTGTTGTCAGCGTTCCTAGAAAAGAGAGTAGAGACGACACAGCACTTAATATGATCGCTAAATCTTGTAATGCCATCAGAACAAGTCATCCTCCCCGTCAAGATGTATCCGTGTCGCCTCATACCTTGCTCTGTCGTTGTACCAGAGGATCAAATGCTGCATCTCGTGGCGTATCACCGTTGTTGTACGAACCCCCTTCTCCGTAACCTCGATATGCGAGTCAGACTCCACGAATCGGCCTGCCGCACAGAGCGAAACGTAACCGTTGGTTGCTCCGTCTCGGTCGTAGATACTTCCGTCGTAATTGGTTCCGTAAGGGACTCGATAAGGGGGCAACAAGAAGGAGATTTCGTCGCACTCTGGGCTGTGAGGGACGATGCGGATATTGATTGTGTCGGGCAATTTAGTGTAGCTGTGTCTCGATCTTGCATAAGCCGTTATCTCGTTTACCTGCCGTTCCGCTATGGGCAATAGGGATTGGTCGCCTTGTATGACGACCTTTCCCGCTCCACCGCCCCCGCAGGCGGTTATGAATAGGACTAGTGGGAGAAGTCTTTTCATTCGACCGTTACAGACTCCGCTTTCTCGGCCTTTGTGAAGTCGAGATAATATTCTTCGCCCAACTCGAAATAGTCTGCCGCCTCCTTATTGATCGTCCCCAACTTCACTTCGCCCGATGGGGTGTACTTCCAGAACTTCGAATTCTCGTGTTCGGGGTCGTTATTGGCATAAACCGGACTTAGAACGACCGTTGACATTTCATCTGCGGATGTAGTGCCATTCCAAATACTTTTCTCGATACGATTAACCTTGAATTTTGCTCTTACTGACATCTGTATCTCCTTTCTGATTGTAAGGCTCCGCGTTGCAGAGCCAGTCGAATGTTTAGAAGGTAGGCGTCATATTCCACCTCTTGACGGTGAAAAGGCTTGTCCGTAAAACACACAACCGAGCCTTCACCGCAATTACACTGCTTGCAGTCAGCAGCATCGTGATCTTCGTGCTGACATTCTGCACACACTAGAACACCAAGCCCGATGTGACCCTTACGTTATGCTGCTGTGACCCGCCGAAAGCCGTGTTCTGATACTCAGCACCGACACGCCATTTGAGACGGCCTTTCAGTACCGTATCTATTCCACCGCCCGCGATGATCGACCTAGTTGCATCCGGCCCGACAAGGCGATCATTGCTAAACACGACACCGCCGAACGCATCCCTAGCCACTCCAATTCCGCCTTTGATGAACGGTTGGAATCGCTTTGCGTCCCGGTTCTGTATCGTGACCGTGAAGTGTCCGGCCTGCTGTGCTACTTTCGAGCCATTAGGCTGGTTCGCGTGGAAAAGAATGGCGTAGTCAACACCAAGACCCACCCGGCCCTTTCCCTTGCCGAGAAAGTGCGCGTATTCGAACGTCACACCGATAGAATCATTCAGCGTGTTCGGTCTTAGATCGCGTACCGTGTCGATGTTCCGCCTCTGGACGATAGCACCCACGTAGAACTGCTCTTTGTCCAAACTCTGTGCCGAAGCTGTGATGGCTGATAATGCCAGGATTGCGATTGCTATTACTTTTTTCATAAAACTCCTTAATCAAATCCAAGTAACCTTCTGAGTTGTTCAAACAACTCTTGGGCTTGTTCTGCGGTAAGCCACAAAGACTGCTTATCAATCGTTACGCAGATACGCACCATGACAGTTTTTGTGATTTCCTCGGTCATATTCTTTCTCCAAACTTTTTCTTGCAGACGAATTGGATCGCCTTCTCTAGCGGCGATGTCTTAGCGGGCTTTCGCCACGTCGCCTTCGGGTCTGCCTCTTTCTCGTACTTAACCCCCGAAACGATGCCGATGCTGTTCTTCTGTATCGCCTCGCCGGACTCGCAGTTAGCAGTGAAGGCTGTCACGATCCAATTGTCGGGGTCATAGCCGTTCGGTAGTACATCCGCGAGTAAGCCTAAAAACTTCACTTCCTTGTATGTTCCCTGAGCCTCTTTAGCGTTCACTGAAAACGCTCTCCCGCCCATAGTGCCAAGTTCCTCGAAGTTCGATATATCAGGCACTTGTGCCTTCGCCGCGATAAGTGTCGCCCACAGTAGGCAGACAAGGATGGTGATTAGTCGGATCATTTAGACTGGAACTCCTTGCTTTTTATTGGGATCAAACAAACAGGTGTGGTAAAATAAAAGCGGCTCACGGAATCGTGTCACCGATTCACGTAAGCCTAAACACAATTTACTAAATAGGAGTAAACTATGTCTGACCAAAATCCTACCATCGTTTCCCAGCCCAAACCAAGCCATCCTAAATTTATTGATCTTGAGGGGATGACTTTTAATCGACTGACCGTTCTTGGATATGCTGGTCGTATTGGGCGTTACACTTATTGGCACACCTACTGTGACTGTGGAAATGTCTCGAAACATGAACGAGACGCATTGACATCGGGAAAAACACGCTCCTGTGGTTGCCTTCAAACGGAAGCGCGCTTCCGTCATGCAATGTCTCGTAGTAAGGAATATCGAATCTTTATAGCCGCCAAAGCTCGTTGCAATAATCCTAAAAACCCTTTCTATCACCGCTACGGCGGACGGGGAATCGAGTTTCGTTTTCAGAATTTTGAGGAGTTTTTTGATGAGGTGGGAATGCGCCCAGACGTAACACATTCGTTGGATCGTATAAACAATGACGGACATTATGAAAGCGGTAATGTAAGATGGGCAGATAGGTTGACTCAACAACGAAACAGATTCCATAGTCCTAAACCCATCATTCATAATGGTCGGGTCTATCAATGGGAAGAAATCTCTATACCGCTTAGACTCAGTATGGCCGCCATAAAATACCGATACCGCATGGGGTGGTGCTTCAATTGTCTTTCTACTTTGCCCGCAGGCTCGACCTGTATTCATATTACCGACACCTCTTTACCCGAATAAGACCGAACAAGAAAGAAGTGGTTTCGCATCGAAGTTTTCGTAGCGCATCCACTTCTTCTTGCCGGGCGGACAGAACCAGTTTTTGCAATTCAATAAGTTTGTTTTGGGCTTCGATTAGTTGTTTCTGACTATCCACGGTCATCTTGTAAGCCTCGATTTCCTTGAATTGACTAGCCACCACCGCCTCCGTCTTGTCGAGCACGTCAAGGACTTTGGCTAATCGCTGAGTATCGGTCTGTGCAGCGACCGGAATGGTGAGTAAGAATGTGATAAGTAAGATTTTCATTAGGCTTTTCTCACATAATTACGAGACGTGATGGTGCGATACCCGTCATTCACAAACTCCACCAAGCAACTATTCATCTTTCCGCGAACCAAGACTCTGCAAAGCGTTCCTTTACGATCTGGATACCGTGTAGCGACCCTCCACACGTATAACTGCTCAGTCGATGCCATTTTTCTTCCTCCATTCAGCACATGAACTGTCATTGCTAAATTTCCGACAAAACCGATCCTCTACATTCGCCGCATCAGCATCCTTCGAGTCCTTTTTCACCGCCTTGTCTCGCTCTTTTTGTGCCCGTTCCCGCTCTCTGGATGCGTTCTGAGCGTCTTTTTCGGCTACCGTGACGTTAGACCTGGCTTTTTCTACTTCTTCGCCCTGAACGTTCGCATTCGCTTGCTGTGTTACGGCATTGTCACCTGCATTATTAGCGTCGATCTCGTTCTGAGAGACGGGATCATAGAAAAGCCACTTCACGAACAGGAAAACGGTCAATAACGCCCCGAAAACTATCCCCGCCAATATCCATTTCGTTAATTTCTCAGGCTCTTTTACGAACAGTGACGCAATCGCATAGCTAATCGCGTTTAACCCGTTCCAAAAGCCTTTTAATACCAATCCCAACATAAAATCTCGTGCCCGTGTAGAGCGTCCTAAGCCACCGATTCACGGCCTCTATTCGCTCTCTAAGTGCGTCTCGGATTCTCCTGCCACTCCTCACAGACGTTTACCGTCTTGATGTCGTTCTTGATAAGCGAACAGATAATGTCAAGCACCTTCCTGTCGTCCTTGCTTAATGCCTCTACCATCTCCCGGCGATCCAAAGCGCTCTCAGGCTCACTTAACGTGAATAACAAGATGTTTTCGATAGGGGTCATTTCACTATCACCCTCGCCCCGTCCTCGAAGATGAACACGTACTCGGTCTTGGGCTTGACATCCGTTCCTTCGTTGTCCCTGACGCCCTTTAATGACCGATGCTGCTCGATCACCGTGTTCTCTAAGATGTCGTCCAATCTCTTGCCCAGATGCTCCTTGAACGCATCGAAAAACTCAGTCGGTATCATTCGCTCTCCTCCTTGCCTTTATCTGTTCTTTCGTCTCGAATACCCGCTCCCAATCCTTCAAGATCACGTGTGCTTCCCATCCGCACATCGGGGCGTAATGATGTATCTTTGCCCCGCCCTGACCTGCGTTTATCCTGTACGTCAATCCGCAGATACACTTGATGTAGAACTCCCATCCGTTGCCCTTGACCGCGAACCAATACGGGCCTTCCAAGCCGTCTCGCGGTATCTGCCATTCCAACTCCTCAATGATCTCTTTCCCCCTTGTCCACGTATTCAGGAAATCCATCAACTTCATCTTGATACGGCCCATACTCCACCGGATGACCTCCGCAAAAGTTGACGGCAATGTGAACGTCGATGCGGTCAAGAATCTGTAAGAGAAAGGCGATAACAAGGTTCATTCAGTCTCCAAGATCAAGATCAACCCGATCAGTAACAGCACTAACAGCCACAGGGTTGCCCACTCATTCCAATCCATCCCACTCATCATTCTCTGTTGCATACCACGCAACACCCCAACCTAATGCACCTATGACCACCGCTCCCCACGTCACTCATTACGAGCGATACCGGCGTTGGCCCAAAATACGGCCTCTTCCAGTTTCGTCAGAGCAAGCGATTTCTCGCGCGACGCAGGCACGTCACAGTTGATCGTGCGGGCAAGCAGCAGGGCTTCATTGCGAATCTCTTCGTACCGCTTCGCTTGATCGCCCTTCGGCGGATGATAAACGAAATTCTGCTCGATCTGATCGCTTGATCGCTGATCAAAGCAGTTCGTCGGCACGTTCGGTGATTGCAGTCCTTCAACGGCCTGGGCCGTATTAACTTCCTCGGGCATTCTCTACTCTCCTTGTCTGATTGCGACCGTTCAACCCAACGGCCCAGGGAATACGGGTGAAGCCGGTTTGATGCGCCCTGACCGTTCTTCAATGCCATAGCTACAGTTTCTCCAACTTCATTCCGAGGTACTCGATAACGAGATTCGCGGCCTCGATCCACGACTCGCATACTTCGACACGGTGTCCGGCTTTCCGCAGACGTTCGCCGCTGCCTGAGAGATACAGACCTTGTCGTCGGTTTGAGAAGCCGCCGCATACGGTACTAAAAGTACCACTATGAGAATTAAAATAAACCGGATGAAGTTCATAACATCTAGTGGCAAAAACTAGCCACTTTTTCCTACAAGTGGTTATAACTTGTCCCACGTTTCCCGATGTCCCAATTACTGAGACAACACGTTATTCGGGACATTCTCGTGTCCCATTTATCACGCCGTAACCGCTTCCGCTGGCTCTGCTGGTGTGAAATCAAGGTAGTATTCTTGGCCCGTCTCAAATTTATCGAAGCAAGCAGGATTGTTAATGGTCATTTTGAGACTGCCGTTGGCGAACCTCTCCGAACCCGCACCAATCCCACCCAATCGTAGGTCGTCGGCTGTATGAAGTCCTTTACTTCGGCTATCAGGGCCAATTGAGCAGGTGAATAATCGCCCTTTAGTGCCCCTCCTAGTCTCTTTTGGAAGTATTCGGCCTTATGCTCCTTATCCATCTTCTGAAACTCGCTCTTAGGGCACTGCGCGAGTACAGGAATAGCCAATAGGAGTGTGATGATGAGTGTTTTCATATAATGGAATCTGCTTGCTGTTGCTTAACCCACCGAACGCGGTCTTGCATATTTTCTTTATGTGTCCCTTCTCGTAAGTGATTAGGATTGACACATTTACGGTTGTGGCACGAGTGGAGTAAATAAGTAGGCCATACACCATGAGTGAGGAACCATGAAACGCGATGAGCTGATCGTGTTTTCCCGGCAAACTGGACGCTTCCATATCCAATTCGAAATAAAAGCGAACGCCACTCCCAACATTTATCAGGATTCGCCGTCAGGGCCACCTTTGACCAGAACCTGTCCCGCCTCCACGTGTCTTTATCAAAACAAAACAATGGGTCGCCGTACTTAATCCATTTTTGGTAGTGGGGGTTGCAATAGCCTTTTGACTCGTCGGGTCGGTCACACCCTTCCACCGAACACCTTCCTGTGTACTCCAAAACCTTGCGATAATACGGATCACCGTGAAGTCGATTGCGCTGATAGTGCTTTTGACACCATTCTTTCGCGTAACGAAAACGACCACACCCCTCAATTGAACACGGCAGATATTTATTAGCTATCATCTCGCCTCCGTGTAAACCGAATGGGCTGAAAGTCGGGGTGCGCCTCTGTCACGGCTTCGATTAGAGGAGGAATTACTGACAGAATTTTTTTGACCACTAAGTAACCTATCGCCGCTATCCCCAGATAGACCGCATATCGCCAATTCACGACAAAAAAGACGTATAGCTTCTCGCCTACGTCCTTAGCATCGAAATATCCTTTGCTTACCAGCGATTCTACCGTGCTGACGAGGAACGTTACTATCACGCTCAGCGAGGGAAGTTTCCACGACCACGATTTAACTAAGTCTGTCCCGCCCGTCTCTTTCGGCGCGTTTATCTCTGAATACTTCGGTACTTCTACCGTGTCGGGTAATGTTTCGGGTGTAATGCTCGGAGGCGGATCGTGCAGTATCGTAGAGGGAGGAATCTCTACGGGGCTAGGAGGATGAACAGCCCCCGCCTCCGAAGTCAAGTGCTTTAAGGCGACATCGTATAGAGCCGTCCTGTCAGCTAAATGGTTGATCTTTTTCGCGGACGGGCTTCCCGCGTTCACTATCCCCTGTGTTGCCCTGAAATCGCCTTTATCCGCCCATACGTTGCAGTCATTCGACCACCAGAACCAACACGCGGACTCGACCGCCCAATTCGGTTGTTCTAACAGTTCAGGATGATTTACAAAGTCGAGGTTTCCGGCGTAAGCCTTGTCATACCAGGCTTGCCATTTCTCGCGGTTCTCTCGCCAGGTGAGTTGTATCAACCCCCGCCCGTAATCGTTCGTCAGCCAATAACGGTCTTGATTCTGCCGGGCCTTTGTTCCGGCCTTAGCTCGATACTCTTTTGTCGTGCGGAAATAGTCGGACTCTAGGCAGATCGTTGCAAGGAAAGCCGCTACACGCAGAGGTGTGGTAATGCCATATCTCGGCATCTCGTAATTCAGGAACGGAATAAACCGATCACGCTTTTCGTCAGGCGTAAGTGGCGCTAACTTCGCTAATAATTCAGGTGTGACCAACAAACACAAAGACCCCCAAAAAGATTTAGCGGGTCTTTCTATGAATACTAGATTGTGTGGCTTTGGATCAGGATGACCCAATAGCTAGTAGTTTAACATAAATAACAAGGTTGTAAAGGATTATTTTTCCTTCCACAAAGAATACTCAAAATCACTTACGCTCAGGTCGAAACTCCGATCCATCTCCTCTAGTTCCTCGCGTTCTCGTTTTGCACGTTTAGCTTTCTCAATGAATATCTGCGCATCCAGATTGGGATAACTCTTTTTGGTCTGTTTTCGCCGTCTCTTGTATCTTTTTTTTGTTCCCGTTGTAGTTGTCATTTAATACCCTTCGCGTCCGGCATCCTGAGGTGGAAGCGCAGTTAGACATTACCCCTAACGTCTAACCTTAATGCGTCCGTATATCCCTCGGCGTATAGCATTTAGTTGCGAGTTCTCCTGTCCGTGTAGGCGATTGTCGATCTACGCCCGGTCGGTCGGTATTAACGTGACGCACAGGACGCGGGGGAAGAACGGGCTAATGGCTGTCTCTCCACTTGCCGAAGTAGTTCTATCGGACACGTGGAGGCTCAAGGGGAGCTTTATGCACGAGTAACGCGAGTCTCTATCTTCTTTCATTTCTACCTTCGTGTATCGCAAGCGATTACCTACATCACGGGACACCTTGTTATCGACGGCATCCAGACACAGAAAAAGCCGAGCGTCGATGTGCACGAAATGCCCGGCTTCCCCTGTTAGCTAACTCTGATCTGTTTGATGCTTCGTGCACAACACTTAGTATAACATACTTTTAGAATCGCCGTCAATGCGTTCTCAGCTAGCACGTTCATTATCTTCATAAACCTCGATAGTGGGAGGTTTAATGTTATTCCTTTGCCTCATACACCCCGTCCTGTAACACCATCTCGATAGCCACCCTCTTAGCCGCGTCCGTTACACCCTCTCGCTTCCATTCGCCCAGCAGCTTCACCGCCTGATCCGGCCCTGCCTGCTGCACAGCTTCCCTCAGAAACAATATCGCCGCGTCCGTGCCTGCTATTGGCGTGATGTTAATATTCGTGTCACCTGCCCGATCAAATAGCTTGTGATACTTGCCTAGATGCACCAACGCGGCTTGCGCGTCGTGCACCTCGTATTCGTAGGTCTTGTCGCCTAAGACGTTTTGCGTCACCTTGATCTTCTTAACCAGATCGGCAACGCCGCGCTTCCTCACATCCTTAATATCGAAATCGCCCTTATCGTCAAGTAGGTCTAGCACGCTTGCCCTGGCCTGCTTTGATAGCCGTTGCAGTACCTCGTTTGAGGTCATTACTTCGTCTGTTATTCGCTGTTTAACGTGGTTGGCAATACTAGGTTTGGCTAAGTTCTCAGCAGCGACCACAGATAGCTGTTTATTGTTGCCTTTATAGCCCGCCTTCTTTGCCGCCTCGACCCCGTTCGGGTTCTGTAAGTAGTACTCGACAAAGAGTTGCTGCTTGGTTGTCAGCTTATCCGCCATACTTTGATTATAACTTATGTTGTAACGCCTTCACTCGGCCTTGTTATCTAGTGCTTTGCGGGCATTCGTTCGCATCTTCGGGCGGGGCGGCGGGTGAATGGGGCAACGGACGGCACTCTATCGTCAGTTCGTGCTTCCCGTTGTGACGATAGTGATGCGTTCCGTCCTCCCAAACGCCTTGAGCGGCTAGCGCGGTGCATTCAGGACAATAATCTCCCATTTGTTTTATCTCTTGCATTTGTGTAATTTCCTCGTATCCAAAATCATCCAACGCCAAAACGCCCAGAAGCCTCTACTCCCGCAAAAAGGACAAGTCCAACTAGGAAGCCATTCGCTCATAAACTGCCCCCCTCCAGACGTTTCACCATTGCTTCAAATTCGCTGTTGTACTGAATCTCCACTGGAAACCGTATTCGTAATTCGATTGCCACACGCTTGAACGCCTTCGCATCTTCCACGCTCTCAGCGGGTGGGGCGGTGGGTGAAGCCGGACAACGCGGGTGATGAGCAAGGTGCATTTCTCCCGAACGCCTTGCCCAAGATAGGCATACGCAGTGATCGCAGGTGACACGTTCGCCGTTCTCGCCTTCGTACCATCCGTAATCCCAACATCTTTTGCACGAGTAGGTTCTCTTCCCCTCACTCTCTGCCGGTTCGGTAGTAGGTGGGCGGTTCGGACAGCCTTCGATTGAACAGTTCATCGCGGCAAAGGCTCCGCATCTCTCGCACTTCGGCTCGGCGGGTTTAGCCTTTTTGGGGAAGCAATCTCGAATCAATTCCCGCATTTCTTCATCAGTTGCGGAAAACCATTTCTCGTCAATCTTTGGCGTGTCTTTAGTCGGCATCTTCTTTCTCCATCTGTGCTTGAACTTTCCTCACGTAGTTTCGGCTGGTCACGGCCCGGTATCCGTCGGAGACGAATTCGACCAAGCAGCTGTTCAGTTTGCCGCGTACCAACACGCGGCAGAGAGTTCCCTTTCGATCGGGAAGGCGGGCTTTCACCCTCCAGATGTACAGCTGTTCAGGCATTTGCATTTAGGGCTGTGGTAATGGCATCCACGCTTCGACTTCGTAGATTCCGCATTCGTAATCGTCGCATTCTTCGTCGTCCCACACTTCGTGTTCGTGATTGAAACACAGGATTGAAACGAACCCTTTACGCGTCACGAGACACCGGACGCATGAGTATGCGACGTTTGGACGTCTTTCCGGCAACCCGTCCTCTACCCGGGTCCATCGCGGAACCGAGGCGGCTCCGTCACGAACCCCTAACTCATAAGCGGAATTGAACGTATCGCCAATCGTAAACTCGCGAGCTTCGCCCGAGAACTCATCCCAAGCCTTTGCCCGTTTTTCCAGATCAATCATTCTTTTGCCCCCTTTCTCTAAGTTCATACTGCCAGTGATGCGGCAAACACGACTTGCACGGCTTCCACGAAACGCCGTGACAGATACAGGAACAGCAACCACTACATACTTGATTCGGTGGGTGGCTTTTAAGTGGCTGTACTAGCCGTGCTCCATCAGGCAGAGCGTCTATGGTCTTTAGTGTGTCGTTCATAAATTTACTAGCTCCGATTTTGGAAATAATGTGTGATCCCCGTTTCGACTGCCTATCCTCTCCCGCATCCACGAATATCGAGCGATGCCCGATCCATCCACCGAATCCGCACCCAACTTCTCGAACATTTCAAATCTTGAGGGATCGTTTACCCTTCCAACGTGAACCCATTTACCTAAAACTTTCGCCGCCTTGACACAGGCGACCGCGTGATCCGACTCCTTCCACTTCGTAGAACCGCCGATAAAAACAGCGACAATATCATCCCAGGGTATTGGCAAATCTTCTTGCCCGTCTTGGCAGACTAGGGCAAGCGGCCACCCTTTGTGATTGTGTAGTTCCTCTCGCCAACCACGAAACGCCTCAAGCGTCCGGCGAGCTGACCCGACAACATCAGGAGCGGCAACCCATCGGCAGAGAGCCTTGCGTGGCTTTTCACGTTCCAGCAATGCCCTGAACCCATTTGCATCGAACTTGGAAAACGCACCGTTATCAATCGCAAATTTTGCATCTGGCCGTTGAGGGCGAAAACGGGTAAGCGGAGTAAATAGTTGCTCGACCGGATAGCCGAGTTCTTTCTCGCACTCGTCAAAACTATGACTTGTATCAAGCATTACTATCATCGAATTTCCGCGTTCCACGCCCCTACCTGTATTCCAGATTCCTCGGCACTTGGGGCACACGTAGAGCACCAATCACAGTCACTTGACTCGCGTCCGCAATCACACCTTTCGTCGCATTTCGCACATTCGTGAACCATCAATCCTTACCTCCCTTACCTGTGTCGTTCATTTTGCCTCCAATCTTCTGTGTAGCTCTTCGCGGGCTTCTTCACCGACCCGAATCATTGGGGCTAAATATTTCAGCACCCTTTCCGGCGTGTTTCGGAGTTTGATGATCCTGTCCGCTTTGACATCAATCTCAGGTAGCGATACCCAACCCTTCTCACGGTAAGGGATGTACTCGTCTATTGTTACAAACACTCCACGTTCTGCGATGTATGGCTCGCCCTCGTCACCGTATCTTTCTGCGTAGATCATCACTCCTTACCTCCCTTAACTGTGTCGTTCATTTCATCGCCTCCAGAGTCTTGTTAAACCGTTCTTCATTCCAATTCCTGCGACCGTGTTCAAGATCGCTCAGATATGCAACCGAGCATCCGAGACGGCGGGCAACCTCGCGGAGTGTTAAGCCTGCCCTTTTCCGATAGCCCCATATCCACAACCCCGCACTTTGATGATCGATGTCTGACGACCTGCCGGAGCCTTCGCAATGTCGGCATTTTCTCCGAACGTTAAAATCACTCAGCTCCATCAATCCTTACCTCCCTTAACCGCCTTGAATGCTTCGCGGAACGTGGCAATATCTTCATACCAAACAATTTGAGCAGTTTTTAGCACCCCGCTCGGTCACCTCTATTCCGCTGCCGTAACACCAGCAAGCACCTTTCGAGGCTTTACCATCTCGCTCATTCTTACGAACCTTAGCCCGCTTATCTCTTTGTCGATAGGCACTAGCACTCCGTCCGACTTTGGCAGTTGATATACCCCGTTCACGAATCCCGGCACTTCCAGATCGTAGTTCTTTCGCAGTTCCGCACAGATCACTAGATTCAAAATGTACGAGGGCTTTGGCACTGCCAGCGTTAACATAAATCTCCTCCTGGTCATCCTCTTCGCTTCTAATATCTGCTCTAATGTCCGCTCACGGTCGTGCCACGCCAAACTCGATTCAATATCCTCACCGTTTATGATCCTCTCCGTGTCGTCGTCACCAAGACCGCCAAGACCGTGAGCCATTCTTAGATAATCCCGAAAGATCACAGTTGCACTCCCTCCGTGAACGTGAAAGTTTCACCATGATAATCGAGCATTATTGGTTTGAATGTCGTGCCGTTGCGATTCTTTAACACCTGTATCTTCGCAGGCTTTACTCGTAAATCCGGTTCTGAATTATTGATCTGAATGTAGCTGATCGTGGATGCGTCCTGCTCAATGCCGGACGACTCTTTCAAGTGTCCCAGTAAATCCATTACATCGGCCTGCATCGCCCCCCTATTGAACTGAGACAGTGCCACAACAGGGATGTTGTTCTCCATCGCTATGAGTTTTAATCCCCTTGAAACGGCAGCCACCTCTTCCGCTCTCGATCCTCGCTTATTCGCCCCAACAAGCTGCAAATAATCCACATACAAAATCTTCATCTCATACTGTTCCACCATTCGCTTGACCTGTACGCCAAGACTCTCAATGTCGTTGGTTCTTACATCAAACGCTATCGGCATCTTAGCTAACTCACTCATCCCCTTTTTCAGTTCCTCGAAAGTCTCATCGTAAATCCCCCTCTTCATCTGCCATCGTGGGATTTGCTGGTGAGATGATTGAATCCTCATTGCGTTTTCCACGTCCGACATTTCCCTCGAAACGACACCGACAAAGTAGCCGGACAGTGCTTGATACTTCGCACAGTTCAATGCAAGGGCACTCTTTCCGTGCCCGGTCATTCCCACGATGATGTGCAGATCGCCCTTTGAAAATCCGTCTAAGAGCATATGATCGAATATCGGAAATCCAGTGGGTACTGCATAGCTAACTCCTTCATGAAAATCTCTCAGCACCGCCTCTAGCTTCGGCACTATGTCCTTCATCAAAAGGAAATTGTTTTCAAGGCTTTTGTAGTTTTTATCGGCCTCCGCAATCGTCGTTTTGAGCGTGTCTAGGATCGCAGCACCCGTCTGTGAATCGTCCGCCAGCACGTCCGCTAGCCTCTGCGTCAGGAACGTCTTTAACGCAGCCCCTTTGACCTTATCGACCGCCTCAAATACCACCGCAGCCGAAGGTGCGGATTGAGCAAATATCCTGAAATCTTCCGCCGTGTAAAACGATTCCTCCGGGTATCGCTCGGACAACTTCATTGCGAGAAGGTCGGGCGATACCACCTCAAGATCTTTGCAGACTCTCAGGGCGTTCCCGAAGTCCGACATATCTGCAGGGTCTAGGTCGATTGATGACGGTTTGACCGCTCCGCTTAACAATCCCCCGATGATCTTCTTTTCGTACAGAGTCGTTTCCATCAGTGAGTAAATCCGCCTTTTCGCTTCGCTTTCTGTGCCTGTAAGACCTTCAAACAATTTTCGGCTGAAAAGAATTGAGGGGTTCCTCGTGTACGGTCAGCCTCCGTCTGGACAGCATCAAGCCATTCGGTAAGTGATCGCTGCTCTCGGACAGCCCGCTCGACCGCATCCCGCCATTTGCGGGGAGTTGCCATCGTCCGCCGATCCTTCGCCCCCGTGAGCGGGGCGGTCGCGTCGAGCCAACCATTGATTTCTTCTTCGATCTTTTTCGGTAGGGAGGAAGAATTGCCGTTAGGTAAAGTTAAGTTAGGTTTAGTTAAGTTAGGTAGAACAGACTGGGGGGAGGCTGGGGACAGCCTGTCCTTAATCCAATCGGGAC
>OFQW01000064.1_pt1 | contig 19401 bp, 16 predicted proteins | sample 1542941 | NCBI WGS metagenome assembly OFQW01 (sample SAMN07774219, study PRJEB24372) | wastewater metagenome | isolation source: Exp Tend NO 90WW | collected 2016-02 | reverse complement strand
AAAAAAAGAATTTAAGGATGGATAATGTCGACGGCGGACGCTCTAGGATTCGATTCTATGGGGGTATTTTATGGCGGGAGGTATAAGTAAGCCTGCAAAACGACGGTATAAGAAAAAGAACGCACTAATCAGGAACGACTACCACGAAACGAAGGCCAGCATCCAAAACAGACTTGATAAACTGTTCGGGAAAGAGGCTACATTGGGACACCCATACCGGAAGTATGCAATTTGAATGTCCTCATCCCGTATTTCCGCATATCATAGTTAGGATCATTTTCTCTGGTGGTATGTCTTGTTCCGTGGTCTAGGTAGGTTTGCTTCTTTTGGCTTCGAATCTTGGCTTTCAGCTTGGCTATTGGTTTACAGGGAAGCCAGCCACAACCCCAATTTGTGAACATAAGCCCCTCTTTTCATTTTGGTTTAGCGTCCATTCTTCGTAAGCGTCTACCACATTCCTCGCAAATAACACGCCCGGCTTTGAGCCAGATATTCTCTGATCCACAAGCCGGGCATTTTATATTAGCCCACGTTATTCTTATGTTTTCCTCTGTCACTTCACGAAGCTATAGCTGAAACTTATACCAACCCCTGCCTTACCTTGGTGCGCTGCGTACCGCCCGAACACATTCAGGTGAACGCTCTTATAATCAGCCAGTATCGGTATCTCTCTGGCGAAGTCGTGGCCCGCCCCTAAATATGGCTCCACTGTCGGCCCGTTCGATTGCCAGGGCGCAACCGCTCCGACGTGGAAATGAAGTATATCCTTCGGGGTCGTGTAGACCGGGAGTGAGAAACCGCCAATTGCCTGTTTCAGAACAGCGTCATACCCAATCAAGGCTTCGGTTGACTCAAACGGGAGACCGATCCGACCCGCTGGAGTGTCCCAGACAAGCGGCTCCGCGTTCGCTTTAAACGATAACGCCACAACGCTTAACAGTGAAATGACAAGTAAACGTTTCATTTAGTTTCCTCCGCTGGTTTAGTGACCATGTTGAACCACGTCCGCTTGATCCACCTGAGAACCATGTCCGAACCCATCAGGGCCAAGACGGTCATTTCCATCTCGAATTTCTGCGGGTCAATCGTCACGCCGTAGCTTGCCAGCATTGGGACAATTCCCTTTGCGCTCATCAGCCCGACAAGACCAGCCACCGCACGAGGAACAGCTCGCTTAACAACCCACTCCATCAGCCACACTTTTATTCCAGTCATGGTTTCCACCTCAATGAGATTCGCCTTTCCATTTAGCAGGCGTTGGTTTCGTGTCGTCTATGTCCACATGGATATGCTTGTCATAAAATCCCGCCCGTTGAAACCCCGCATGACCAAGCCCGAACGCTACTTGTTTCCCATACTCGTCGTTGGGTGCTCTCACGTCTACCGCCTTGCCAGTCGTGTGTGCAGAATCCTTTACGCCGCCAGCCGAGTCATTTGATTCAGGGGACCGCCAACCGGACGTAATGATAATTGGCACACCAGCCGATTCCCGAGCCTGATCCAGCATCTCAACGAGTTTCGGCTCAAGGCCTTTGACCTCATCGTCAGAGAAGTATTTTGCCACCTTCGCCTCCTTCCGGTACCCCGTCCACATGAAGCGGAATGACCGGATCGTGTACCCTGTGGTGGTATTTGCATTTTGGGTCCGCGCAATTAATCTCAATACCAAGCTCCCAATTTTCAACAAAACATTCATGACCGCCACAATCTGGACACTTAAACTCCCTTGGTGGCTCGCAACAAGGGCATTTCACCTACCGAATCCCCAACCGTTCTTTTATCTGTGAAATGGTTTCAACCCGATGCATGTTAATACGTAACTGTTCCTCATGGGAATTCTCAAGGGACTGAATCCTTTTTTCGTGGTCACGGTACAAAACCGCCGCCGTCAGAACCCCGGCACCCCATCCGAAAATGAATGCGAAAATCGGACCTAGAATAGCCATCCGGCGAATCCACGCATCGACTTCTCTAAAATGGTCGCTCATCGGAACGTCCCACCTCCCGTAAATCTGAATGTCCCTCCGAAACTAGACTTACCTACCGACGAAGGACATATTCCGCAGTCTTGTGAACAGTTGGAACAGGTATCTGATCCATTGCAGATCCCGTCGCCGCAGTATTCCTCTGGGGTCCCGCCCCCTGCGTCGATAATTGCGCCCCACGCCATCTTTGCATTTTCAAATACACTGGGGTCTTTTGACCAGCCACGCTCGCCATAAGCATACGTACAGTCGCCCAAGTCGGCGCACTGGTATTCCCACAAGACCTTATTTACTCCGGTAAGGAGGGCGGTATTTGCCGCCGTCGGATTTATCACAAGGGCTTGTTGGTAGTAAGCCGCGTCCTGAATTCCTCTTGCGTACATTTTCAAGCGCCATGACGGGAACGGGACATCTACTCCGTAAGAGTTTCCGGTATATACGGTATCCGTACCGGGGTACATTAACAGGCCGTCGTTGTTGTTCATTTGCGCGCATTGAAGGCCACGTACGGAGTCAAATGACTTCGCGTAGTTCCCAAAAGTAACAGCGTTAGTCCAAACGTCATTGTCATTTCCGGACTCATTCGAGTCGGTGAAATAGGTAGACTCCCACAGAAAATGAGCGTCTACTCCCTTCTTATAGTCACTCCACAAAATTGATCGTGGGGCCGTTCCATCGTCGCTCATGTCATATGAGTGTGGGCCACCCGGTATCCCTCCGTTATATGCCCAAGCATATGACGAAACGGGGTTATGAAAGGCGTTGTAAGCCGCTTGTATTGTCGTTGAACTATGCCCTAGCCAGTTCGTTGTCGCGGGGATCTTGATGTAGGGAGCGCCTGTCCTAGTGTCCTCCCAGTTGTAAGTGACAAAAGGGTAGATGGTGTACCCTGAAACCTGACACGCCGTGACGGTGGAGGCCCAGTTCGACCACTTTGCGACATTTCCTCCATCCAGCGTTTCGTCGATAGTGTAAAAAATCGACAAAACATCAGTTAGCGAGTTATTTTTAAACCAGTTCGAATACGCCGAGAGGTGGTTACATAGCGTTGTCGAGTTCGTTGTCGCATTACCCCATTCCCCGCGCCAGCTCCCATAAGTACCGATAGAGTAGGTCTTGTCACCAGCATCCGCGAATGGCGCATAGATATAGTTTGATGCCCCAGAGTACAGCGTCCCTTTCAGCCGTATATAGCTCTCAGAAAGTGGGTAGTCGTTGGTTAGATTCTCAACGCCTATAGGGGACATCCCATTTGCGTGTAACATCTGGTAGTACCGTAGCCGGGTAGTGCGATAAGGCTCATCGTTAATATTTGGGAAGTGTTCGCCGTGGTGGCGGTAGCTAATGTTGTAGTCGGACATATACGTCATAAACCTGAACGCCGGAGTACTAGGCATAGTGGCATTGTGCAGGTATATCAGAACGGGGATTTGTGTTGAGACGGTCACCCCTTCTTTAATCGTGATCGTCGCCGAATAAGTAGCGTTAGCGGTGAGAGTAGACGAAATAAAGACCGTGAACCCGACCGCTTGAGAAGATCCTGCGGCAACGGTAAAGGAAGAAGATGCGACGAGAGAGTAGGGGACGAGGATGTCGGGAAAGTTCTTGTCATGGTCGGCCCGTTGAGACCAAGAAGCTCCACCAGCTAAGGCGCAGTTATCATCTGGCCCTGACCTATTAAACCTAGCGCGAGTCCTCTGTGGGAGTTGGCACTCGTCATACTCCGTTGGATCGTAGGAAAGCCTTGATACCCCTTTCCACGGAAGGTATCGCACATAGAACTGATTGATTGGTTGAGTAAATCCGGTCGTTCCCCACTGTAGCCCGCCAGTGTTGGCGATGCCACCACCGCTAGTCCCTGTGAAAGATGAAATGGAGACATTGACGCTCGTCACGTTTGAACCCGTCGGGTTTCCCATGTAAACAACAAAGAAGATTTCCTCTTTCTTCGCCGCTACGAAACGCGCCCTGTCGCCATTCCAATTAGCGGTTATCGTGCAGGTCGAACAAGTAGTTTCCGGTAGCCGATCCTCTTTGCATTGCTTATAACCTCCGTCAGTAACCCAGAAGTTTGACAAAGAACCAGCCATCGCTGGAGCGGCCAGCAGAAGAATTAAGATAGCTCTGACTATCGCCATTCGATAGTCCCTGATCCCGTCCCGCTCCACATTCCACCTGGTGGAGCAGGGTTAGAGTCTTGGAGAGAAACCTGAATCATTGTAAAAGGGAAATACTGTGCCGTCGCTGTCCAGTTCGCCGTATATGATCCAGCAGAGGTAGCTATATAATCCTGAGACGAGTTGTACATTGCCGCGCTTGCGTACCTTTTCCGTTCAGTTCCGTTCCCGCTCCCAGACGGGTTCTCAAAACTGTATAGGTACGAGAAAATCAGGTTCCCCGCCTGAGCAACAGACATCGACCCCGCCGTGGGGTTTGCTGTCGGAGCGACGGTTGCCGACGAGCTGTAAACATCGACTGGAGAGTTTACGTTTACGCCAGAATATTCATGAACAACGCCAGTCTGCCCCACGTTATAATTTACCGTGTCGTAGCACGTTATCCTCGTACTTCCCGATGTCGTAACTGTAGCCACCCATACAGTCGCGCATCGGTCAGCGACCCCGACATCGTTGTAATTTAAAGCGCTTGTTATTTTCGTAAACACATTGTTTTGCGTGTCTACAACCACTTGCGGGCAAGTAGAGTCTGATTCAGAACACGCGACAATAAGCGTGTTCCCTGCCGTAACCGTCATTGTGCTCTCAGCCTGTGTCGTTGAATCTATAAACGTCATGCTCGAACCCTGAACGTATGAAATAGCCGCGAACGCTGGGGCCGCCATCAACAGTACAATTAGGGCTCGCAGTATGATCATTCGAATAGAAAGTTCATTGAACTTTTCCTCTTGTTTGACGTGGTCTCCTTAAAAGCTGCTTGCATCATGATCCATGAATCTGCCGTGCCTTGCGTAAATGTGGATTGATACGTCCCCGCACTCGCGACAACGGTATCCTGCGTCGCGTAATAAAAATTGTTAGCTCCGTTCAGCCTTTCAGTCCCGCTACCGCCCGACGGAGCCCCACCGATACCAGTAGCACTGGAAAAGACAAACTCATTGGCGACGGTTGTGGTGATATTTCCTGACACAGGACTCCCTTTGTCTACCAATGGAGCCGACGAGCTTGCTGTATCGAAGACGGCTGGAGATGCGGTTACTGAATATTCATGGATATTTATTTCCACAACGGAAGCTCCTGTGCGTGAACAGGTAACCGTTGTCGCTCCCGCGCCAGAGCTGAGAACATAAAAAATGTTCGCCGCCTGAGTCCCAGTCCCGTCCGCATCGAGCTTGTCTGTCCCAAACACTTTTGAGTAAGTGCCGTTCGTGCCGTCCGAACAGGTGATTCCGACCCCTGTACTGTTGGTGGCCTGTACGAGAAGCAGACTATTGGCCGTCACATTAGAGACGTAAGGACACCCAACAGATGCGCTGTAACTCGTGCAAGACGTGCTTTGGATATGGCTGATCGTTCCGAAGGCCGGGGAAGCGAGCGCAAAGATAACGACGACCTTGAATTTCATCAGTAACCTAAGACCGCTGATATGATGTGCCATCGGTTTGCCGTTGCGTTATACACGGCCCCCACATAATCAGTTTTACTCCCTCCACTTGATAGCGTCACAGATGCTATATCAGCACCAAAACCGAAGTTCCCTGCGCCAGTCGCCCAAGTCACTGTTCGAGCGGCCCCGTCTTGAGCAAGGCGGAAAAGTGCTTTTTGGCCATCAATAGGGTTCGAAGGCCCGTTGATCGTTATGTTAGAAAGAAGCGGAATAACAAACGTATTGGCGAGCCCTGCGTTCGGTGTTATCGTCCCTGAGCTTGCGATAGCCGCGAATGTTGAAGTCCCGGGTGTGAGTGACTGCGCCCATACTCGCCCGTTTAGATAGGTGTTGGACGCTACCGCGACATAAGTACCGGGGACACCTAACAGAATAGGGCCATTTTGGTAGAACGTCGCGCCAGTTAAAATAGTACTGGTCGCAATAGTCACTCTCCCGTCGAATTGAGATGTACCAGTATGTTGAGATGTGCCCTTCGCCCAGAAAGGTCCGTAAACTGTAATGCTGGACGCCGTAAAAGATACTATTGATCCTTGGCTCGCCTGACCAACCTGACCATTTAGTGTTGTAGCGTTGACAGTCGTTGCGGCAAGAGTCCCTGTGAATAGGTTAGATGAAACAATACGTCCGTCGGCGTATGATGTCGCGCCGCCAATGATCGTGTTTGACGAGATTCGTACAACCGACCCCGCCGCGCCCATTCGTACCGGTCCGGGAACAACCAGCCCACTAGCACCAGCCACCGTAACGCTTGAAGCCGATAGCGTTACGATGTTCGGCTGATTAGCGGAATGGGAAACAGTGATCGCGGTTGCCCCCGATCCCGTTGCGTCGCCTGACAGCGTGATCGTCTGGTTGCCAGCGATACCACCAAGTCCAGCAAGGGTAATGTATCCCTGCTTGGTGACGCTACCGCTATCTAATAGATTATTCGGGACAAATCCACCAGACAAAACTGCCACACTTGACGGGTTAATCCCAATCTGCGCCGTTGATGCCCCACCGAGCGAACCAGTAAACGCAGACGATAGGATGAGTGTGCTAGTCGGGCTTGAAATGCGTACCCCTCCAACGTCTACCCCTAGTGTCGATGATCCGCTTCCACCACCACCAGTAGCGGTAGCGGCATCCCACTGGAGCGTATTGCTCGATACGTATCGCAGATACCCGCCAATCGTGCCAGACGAAGGGAAAGCCATCCTTACACCATTGATATAAACGTTAGAAGATAAGTAGACTCCCCACGATTTAGACGCTTCGAGTACCGTATTCGATGAGAAGAAAAGCCCATTCGTATTGACAACCGTAAACGTACTCATTCGCGCGCCGTAAGGAAATAAGGCGGTCGCTGTGGCTGGATAGACCGTAACGCCGGATCCAGAACCGCCAGTAGATGCGATTCGGATTGTGTTGCCGACCTGAGTCAAAGTAACGTTGGTACTTCCTTCAAGCGTCGCGCTGGACGTGATTGCCGACTGACCGCTGGCCGCAATCGACGCTAGACCGCTACCACCAGTCGGCATGGGCGTGGTTACAAACGCACCATTAGTCGAAACGAATACCGGAATCTGACCGGCGATAACCGCCGCCGTCGATCCCGTCATATTATAGGTCTTACCGTTAGAAGCAGGAATAAACTGAGGCCAGTCATTTGTTCCGTTGTTGAACTGAACGGGTCCATTAAATGTTGTCGTTGCGTTAACGACTAGGGTCTGAATAGTCGCGCCTTGGGCCAAGTTGAAAGTAACAGTCGCCGGCTCGACGTTGTACCCGCCACCTCCGCCGCCAGTTACTAGGCTAGGGCTAGATACTTGTATAGTGCCGTTAGGCCAGATGATCCTAGTTACTGCCAAAGTCCCGTCCTGATAGTTAGTTGTTCCCGGCATGACGGTGTTGGAAGATATGAGCACTCTTCCTGAAACTCTCGCATCGCCATAAACATCAAGCATATCTTGGGGAACACCAGTAGAAAGACCGACGCCCGTCGAAGTAATATTTAATACCTGTCTTCGAGTTGTCTCTGCTGGCGCCGCTACCTCAAACACCATCCGTGTCGGATATGAGGCTGTTGTATAGGTCCCAAGCGCGTATGCGTTAATAGCCGCGCCGTTTACGACCGTCCCCGGCGTCGTCGTTAGCCCCTGATAAATAAAACCGCCAAGTCTATCGCCATTCCCTAAAGCCGTTCCAGAATCTTGCGTAAGCACGACGTGGGCCCCGCCAGTATTTGCCCCGTTCGCTACGGTACTTTTCATGTTGGCAACAAGCTGGCCTGTTGATAGGAATGTCGTTGATGAGGCCGTAAATGTCTTGATCCCAGTTATCGTTTCATTTCGTGTCGTATAACTGACCGACGACGGGAGTACGGCAGACGTGACGTATCCGCCAAGCGATTGGAGGGATACAACCCCCTGTTTTGTAACACTACCGGAATCAATTAAATTGTTCGGGATAAGTCCATTAGTTAGCACCGCCACGCTAGATGGATTGATGCCGATTTGAGTCGTCGCGCTTCCAGCGATAGAACCCAAAAAGGCATTTGTAAAAGCTATCGTCGGAGTCGGGCTTGATATGCGGACCCCGTTGACCATCGTCTCGAGGACTGACGCTCCACCTCCACCGCTCCCGCACGTTCCAGTAATAAATAGACCGCTTGCATTAGTCCCAACACATGAGTTATTCGTGAGAGTCGGGACAATCACATTTTGAAGAGTGGCGGTCGTGGTGACTATTAGCTGCGTAATCGACATACTAGAAGCCGTAACATTTGCGAGCGTTGTGCTGGACGTTACAGTCAAATCAGTTAGCGTCATGCTGGAAGTAATCAACGCCGATGCCGATGTCAGGAATGAACCATCCCCGAACCTAACCCCATAATGAGTGGTCAAGCTGGAAACCATTACGTCCTGAGTGAAGTTATCTCCCGCGTTTCCGTACTGACCGATCATGGCGGTATCATTCTTCGGTACGCGAACGCCATAACCAAGGGCTGTAATATTGGACGGGCTAGGGGTCGTTCCTGTAGAAGTCCTTCCGGTATTCGCCCCTATAAACTGAGATTTGTCTCCATTGATAAAGGCAAAGTCACAAGGCGGATTTTCACACCCACCCGCCGCGAACCCGACGAAAACGCTGTCACTGGCTCCGCCATTAGCGAAATCAGTGTCAGGGTTATTACACCCATTTGCACACATACCAACGGCAGTATTGTGTTGCCCACTCCAGATATTCTCACCAGCTCGATGCCCGATAGATGTATTTTCAAGGCCAGTTGTCACGTTCTTTAGTGAGTTCCAGCCAACGGAGGTATTCTGAAATCCAGTTGTCAGCTTTGCTTGAGATTCAGTTCCAATGGCAACGGCTTTGCCAGCCGCGCCGGGTGTCATCGCCCCAAATATCCCGCCGTTGCCTATAGCGATAAGATCGGTTGCAGATGAGTTATTCGCCGCGGGCCCGCCCGCGCCATTTCCGATAAATATACCGTCACCACCAGTCACGCCTGACCCCGCGCCTAGTCCAATCGCAAGCAGAGAGGAATTTGCACCAGAACAAGCATCTTTACCGATGCACGTCTGATAATTGACGTTTGGAAGTGCTGGATTTATGGAGTTTTCCCCTATGTGGATCTTCGCCGTGTCCCTCATAACGAACTTACCGCTTTCCTGATTGATCGAACCAGACGCACCTATCCCAAGAGTCGTTACGGTTCCAGACTGAACCCAAAACCCGCCAGGCTGTTGGCTCGTCGAATCAATCATGACGTAGTACGACGCTCCGGGTGTCATCCCGCCACCCGTCCCGCCAGTCCCATAGAGTGCGTAATAGTCCGTGCAGTACGTACCGATACAATCACCTGAAACACTTCCGACTAACTTGTTACCGAACTGCATTACTGGGGAGTTGAGCACCATCGCGTATTCGGCGCCCTGTATGTAATTCGATCTAACGGCAAGGCCGATGTTCCCAAGAGGGAATGACAAGCCATATGCCCCTGATTTCGGGTTTACGCCCTGATTCAGGTCAACGACAACATTCGATGACCCGGTAACACTGGTCAAATAATATCCGCCAGCTCCCCACTGCTGTGCCTTGTTGTTCGTAATCGAAAGCCCGTTCGTGTTCTGAGCAGATATTACAGTCTGCCCGATATTCCAAAATTTATTGTTGTCGATATTTATATCTCTTTGATAGGTTGAATACTGATTCACTAAAACACCGCGAACGGTAGTAGTACTAATCGTGTTATCTTTAACGGTTACGTACCCTCGTTGGTTGATTTCCACACCATCGCGACATTCAGCAAGATCATTGCCCATGACGTTAGCAACACCCCCCTGAATCCCAATGTATGATGGGTCTCTAACCGTAACACACGGCCAAGACCCTGTTTTCCTGACGATATTGTTTGAAATTGTCACCCCCCCTGAATTCGTGCTACCAATACCACCAGGGGCCAGTTGATCTACCGTCGTAAACGAAGAAGTATTGTAGATCTGATTCCCGCTGATTAGCGTGTGCTCCGCCGCCTGATTGTAGATGCCTGTCCCACCAACGAACCCGCTACCAGGGAAATCGTAATTCCCAGAGACATAATCGACGGTATTGTTGACTACTTGATTACGGTAGAGTGCATAAGTTTCGGGGGGGTCATTAGCTCGGTACAAGATGATTCCGTATACCGTCGCGCTGGTTATATGATTGTCGGATATGATGTTGTCGTTAGCAGTACCTCCACCTAATATCGTCTGTATCCCAATCCCAGTACCGCCATTGATCGAATGGTTGCCACTTATCAGGTTACGGTTCCCGCCATAGAGAATAAAGAAATCGACTCCCGTCTTAGTCGCTGAATTGACCGCCCAGTTATTCGTCATTTGGGAGTCATTTGTCATGTAAAAACCGATCCCTCCTTGAGCGTGACCAGAAATCATGAGCCCAGTAACTCGGAGGTTAGAACAATTCTGAGCAAACACGCCGTATCCATAAACTTGATTGTTAGTAGTAGAGCTAGGCAATACCCACATGTCGGAGATTACAACGCCCGTTGCGGAAGAAACGTTGAACACTGTCGAGTTGGCGTTCGTCCCGGTCTGGAAGATACGCGACCCCCAGCCAGCACCGAAGATCTTCTGGTAGTTGGTCGTTACGTTTGGTGTCTGGGTGAGCTTGTACCCGTTGGTTGTGGCGGGGATGTAAACGTTCTTGCCCGTCGCAATCGCCGCCGCAAACGAAGCATAGTCGTCCGTCGTCCCGTCACCCTTGGCCCCGTAATCTTTGACTGATACGGTGTTTGTCCAATCTTTAACAGTTGAACTGGACGCAAATGTTGAAGTAGATGCCATTAACGTAAGGTCTTGAAATACAATACCAGCCCCCGTAATCGTCGCGCTTGCAGTCGTAACCGAAGCGAACCGTGCTTTATCCCCCTGCCCAACATGGACAGCAGCCGATGAAATAGCCGGAACAAGAAGCAGAAGAAGGCTGATTAATTTTTTCATGTTGTTTTTAAATTTCCTTCCGTGGTCACGGTAAGCGTCCACGATCTTGACTGAGAATCATATATAGGAAGGCTCGTAAGAGCACCTACAGGGCTTCCACCTGGTGTTGTTTCTAAATTGCCAGAATCTTGGATAGTGACATCCCAATAAACGCCATCTGAATCAACCAGAACAATACTGGCAGGCTCGTAAGCTCCATCAGGTCCAGTAGAAGCCGGATTTGAATCTAAGTTCCCGTCAGGCGAAAGAGGGACAACCGACCATCTAGTAAGGTCTGGGCTGACCAATATAAAGGACGGGTATCCGGGAGTGTATACGAACGAGAAAACCGCACTGACAGATAAAGAGTCCCGATAGAAACTCTGAACCTTGAAATAGTAACGAACCGAAGCGGTCAGGCTGAACAGTTGAACCGAATGGCTCGTGGTTAAAGTGGAGTCATACGCCGAAAGAAGGCCCAAGTGCATTGTCGCACCATAAAGGACTTGGCTGGTTGATGGGATGTCCGTCGTCCAAGTGACAATACCGGACGGCGAAACAAGGACATTGGATATAACAGGATAATTGGTCCGGCCCGGCAAGCTCTTGTATAGCCTGCGCCTGTCCCACATGTAATCGAGTTTGATGGGCATTATTGTTTAGTTGTGACCCTATCGACATACGCAGAATAAGCATTATTCCGCATGTTTGAACCCATGATAGCTGTCTGTATGGCTGTTGGAGAAATAGTTACCTTGGCTGCCTTATTAGCTAAAGAGGCAATACCGCCTTCTCCGAACCTTCGCCCTACTTCCCAAATACCAAGACCAGCTAAGGCTTTTGGAATATCTCCAGTCGCCGCAGCCCCCGCCGCTGCCAATGCCCCACGAAGACTGACGATGTTATTTGCCGCTTCCCCTGCTGATCTATCGGTTAAAGTCCCGATTGCTTGGCTTGCTGATCCATAAATTTTCTTGTTCTGTATATAGGCAGGGATATCAGACTGTGGGATGATTCCGCTGGAAGCGGCATTTTCAAGACCCTGTTCAATCCCCTTATTAACAATCCCGTAAGCCCTTCTGTTGTAATAAGCCTTGAGAGCATCTGTAACCCGGTTAAACTTTGCATGTTGACCAAAGGTTTCTTTTAACGCCTGTGCGCTTTCAAAATCAATATTCCCGATCCCATGAGCTTTAGCGGTATTTTCTATTTGATCGACAATCGCCTTTTCTGCGGCATAGTGACCTTCCGGTAACTTCTTTTCAGTGAATAAGGGGACCTTTGACGCAGGCGGCTTAACAAAGGATCGCTCAATCGTCCCTCCGTATTCTGGACGAAGTTGACTGTTTATGTCAGATACTGTCGTCTTTGTGTCCAATGCTTTTGAACCAGCTTTTTTTAAAGTAGCCCCGATAGCTTGACCGGATCTTTGGGCAACTCCTTGAGCGGATTCGAGCATTGATTCAGGGCTTTTAAGTCCGACGACTCCCTGATCCAACATATCCTGAGCGATTGAATTCGCTTGCCCAACTCCTCCCGGAAGCCTTTTAATCGCTGTTTTATGAAATCCTAATGCACGTCTTCCCATATTCTGAGCAAGACCTTCTGCGATTCCTGTCCCTGGAGCCTTTACTGGAGTCCTTGGAGATACCCAGTTTTCAGGGTTCAGCATTGATACTGCCGTCCCTACGGCTGCCCCCGTATACGGATTCCCCGGAAGATTCTTCCCGCCTAGGTATTCCGACACATTCCCGCCCCATCGGTTGAACATGTCCTGAGCTTTTGGCTGGAGAGTATTAACAGGTGTTGACTGTGTAATACCCATAGCTCCCGGATTATCAATAAAACCCATCGTTGAAGAAATAACGCCAGCAACTCTGTTTAAAAGAGAATCTTGCGGTGGCTGTTGTTGTAATTCTTCTCCCCCCTGAGATTGAGCTTGCTCCTGCTCATACTGCATCTGGAAACGAAAACGTTTCTCTTTTTCCGGGTCCATTATCGTCCACCGCTCATAGATTTCTTATATGCCTCGTACTCGGCTTCTTCTCCGGGATTAATAAATGATTTCTTCGCAGGAGGATTGCTTGAAGTTGTGAAATTAGTCGGAAGACGAAGACTTTGCAGGAGTTCGTCGGTCGTCACTTTCCCGCCATATAAAGAAGATTTTCTTGTTGCTCTCTCAGTAGCGACCGAAGAAATCCTGTTAGATGCCGATTGCGTTATGGTGTTAACGGATTCTTGAAGCAACTTTAGCTGATCTTCCGGTATTTCCCCCGTAGCCGCCACGCTTGCCCAACTCTTGAACCTTCCAAGTAAAGAAGGGTCTATTGATTGTCTCGCAATGTCAGAGTCAGTCAAGGCTCCAACTTCTCTTGCTATTGCTCTTGCTTGCTGAGACTTTAAAGGTCCCGTCATCGCTTTGTTGTATTTGGCAATCTCAGACCCGATCTGATTCAAATTCGCAAGAATGGCCCGATCTGATTTAACAACTGAGTCGCTGTCAAACTGATTGATTTCCGATGTCCAGTCCTTATACTCGTTCGGGGTCAACTTAGATTGAATCGGGTTTGTTTTCGTACTCACTCCCGGAACATCCACGGTTTCAGCCGGTCCTCCGCCTTTTGGAACTCTTATGGGGGCCCCAGTCGGCCCCATGCCAACCCATACGTTACGAGCAGTAGCAGACAAAGAAGGCCCAATGTATTCTGGCGGGATTTCAACTTTACCCGTTTCTGGGTTCGTGAATACTGCCGCTAAATCCTCCGGTTTTCCTGTCTGGAGAGCAGCGTACTGTCCTGCTGAAAGAGGCATTTTTTTGTTTTTCGCTTCCATCAACTTTTTGATTTCAAGATTTTCTTTGAATCTAGCCATCCCCGCCTTGCTTGTCGGGATCTGATTATCAGGTGAACCAGTCCCTTTCTGGGAGAACTGTTGCCACCGATCAATCAAGGAAGGCGCACCCATGCCGGAAACAGGGGTCTGTTCCCCTGGCATCCCAAGGCCAACGCCAGGAGCTGCTGGCCCCTGTTGAGGGCCACCAATGACATTCCCAGATGCGTCTATCGGAACACTTGGCCCCATCTGCGGGGTTGACTTGTCCTGCTGAGGGATAGAAAGACCAGCGGCCCGAGCTGCGCCCGCGATCTGATCTTCTGGCAAATAGTCTTTTATCGCCGTAAATTCAGCGATCTTACGACTTCTTTCAGCGAGAGCTTTCTGATCCTGTTGATTTTTCAAAGCGACGTAGGACTGCAAAGCCTGATTAATGGAATCCGAAGCCTGTTGTCCGGGACTTGGACGATTGAGATACGAATTGACTAAATCTTCGGGCGGTCTGAATTGAAGGACCATGTTAGTAGCTCCCCCCCTGCGCGTAGTTCTGACCAGCTTGGCCTAGGCTTGATCCCATTTGATAACCAACGGATGCCCCCATTGGCCCACCTAAATAAGCCCCAGCCACGCCACCGGCAACGCCTCCAATTAAACTCCCAAGCCCATTATTTCGCTTTCCGTACTTTGCAAGGTATTGGTTATAGGCGTTCTGCTGGGTTGAGTAATCTTGAACCTCATTTTTCCGGTTATATTGAGATTGCAGATTGAAGTTTGATTGAGCCTGTTGGTTCGCGACCTGATTCGCATAGTCCTGATAGGCTCGCTCCTGCACCCCGCCGTATTGTTGAGCTGATAGCTGAGCCAAGTACTGTTGGCGGGTCGTGTTCTGCTGTTGCGCTGATTGCGTCGCCGCGTTCTGGAACGCCGATGAATCGAAAGATCGGCCCTGCTTGGCGTAGGTTTCCTGAATCGCTGGCATGATTTTTTCTTGAAAATACTGCTTATCGTAACCAGCCAGTTGATTGGACATCTGATCTTGAAAGGTCTTGTTCTGCTTGCTGGTATACTCAGGTTGCTGTTGAAGAAACTGTTGAATCCCGTAAGCATCTGTTGACCCGGAAGCCATCAAACTCCCAAAATGGGACAATTCGTCAGGGGTCGCATCCCGGCCCAACGAATCCTTAATCATCTTCCCAACAGAATCGTAATACTGCGGAGCTTTCGCCGCATATTCAGCCTGTTGCCTTTTCTGGATATTCGCCGGAGAATTTTCTTCCGCCAATTTCATCTGGGCAATATAAGCCGCGCCTCTCTGATCCCCACCATTGCCAGAAAAACTTGGAATAGCTGCCTGTAATTCAGCTTCCGACGGTTCTCTACCCATAATATTTTTGAACGTGTTATAGGCGGAAGCCGCCCAATACCCAGAACCGCGCATATCCTGACCCGAAGCAAGGGCTTTCTTAACACCTTCCAATGAAGTAGGGCCAGAGTTCTTTTCTCCGCCGCCTCCTCCTAGGAATGAAGCGGCTACTGGAAGTGCCGCAGAAATAGGATTTAATGCACCTAAAGCTCGTGGGTCGATGCTTACCATAATTGACTCCTCATTGACACGCAGTTGTCCGCGCCGTCAGTCTTGAAAATGATCCGATAGCTGTTCCAGTGCTGACGCATATCGCATCTGTCGTGCAATCAGAACAGAAGTACAAACGACCCGCCTGTTTTGGGGTCAATGCCTGTATTTCCGCTTTTGTGACTGATTTAACGTCAATAAATTGGCTTGAAAATTGGATGTCTTTGTAAATATTTTCCATCTCATCGTTCAATCGCGGATTGTCAAAGTTGTATTTCGGCCCTTTTGCCATGCAGGGAGATGTCAGAAAGAGAATTATTAGTAAGAAGATCATTGTGTTGGCCTATACGGCAACTGAATAAACCCGATCCGATATCCGAGCATTTCCCAATTACTCGTTACTGAGTTATCGCCTACCTCTAAATCGAAGGTATACCCAAGTTTGCCAGAAGGCAATTTCTTTCGATTCTGAATGACAGAACTGGACGTAGAAAGAGAAACAGCGTAAGAAGTAGCGGTAGAGGTATCCGTTGTATAGGTAATTGTCAGGGACGCACCCTGATCTTTTTTGGAGAATACATCTATATTCGATAACTGGTTTTGAAGGAACGGGTCACTGCCTGTAAAAGACTTTGAACGCCAATAGGCCGAAATAGGCGATCCATTATCACTGTGGGATGTTCCATAGTTGTATATTTCGCTGGTAGAAGGGCTTCCGAAGTAAAGGATATTGTTCTCAATGAGCATCCCGCCTGTACCGATGTTATAGAGCGTCCATCCATCGTTAATCAGATCGTACTTGAAAATATAGTTGTTAGCCGACTGTCCGTCACCGTACGTCACTGACTCCCATATCGCATTGTCAAAGTACTGCATATAGGCCTGATCCGAAGAATCGCCTTCGTACCAATTTATTGATATGTCGCGTAATTCCGGGGTTCTGGTTGTCGATGATGTGACAACCATCACATCCTTAAACTGGAAATATGTACCTGTCGAAACTGATACAAGACCTCCCTGCCGGACTAACGACCATGCCGGGGTAGAAGAATTGACCGTAAATGAGGACGTGGACGAACGCATGTACAGGGTATGCGTACTCAAGTAATTGTCATATCCAGCCGAGACGGTCCCCCACGTCCGAAGATTAGGGGCATTGTGAACAGCTGACGTATAATATCCTGTACTGACGGTGCTTATTCCACCGACGGTAATGCTGTCAATAGCGAGCATGGACCCACCACTGACACCATAATTTGTGCTGTACTTCATGGAAATAGGGCCGCCAACGATAAACGAAGCAGGACTTATGACTTGCTGGGAACCCACCTGGAACACCAGGTTGCACCTACGGCCCAAAGCTGTTCCGGAAGAAATTGTTAAAGAATGCCATGCGGCATCGTTCCAAAATGGGATGTTCGTACTGACGTAGACGGTGCTATCAGTAGCATCAATCAGCATAGCCTTCGGATCGTAGGGCGACGTAACAAGGTCTGCTTCAAACAGCGATCCCTCGACAGGAGTCAATGTCCCTGACATGACTGGGAAAGATCCGTAATGGCTCCAGTCTCCGGACTCCAACCAATCCGCTCCCTCGAATCCGGGGTCCGATACCGTACCTGAGCTATTGAGATTCAGATAAACCGTGTTGTTGGATATGTTTGTATCGGAAGTGACTCCCAACTCAAACTCTTGGGTGGTTGTCTGAAACCATAGATTCGACACTCTCCGTCCCGATAATCCAACGGTCGGGGTAAGTTCAACCGTCATCTTCTCAAGCGAGGAGCAGTCATATTTCCAAGTATGCCCGTCCTGCCCCCTGAACCAGACATTGCCGCCCGGATCAATCGCCGAAGTGTTGTCAAACGTACCGATGACATCGGAAACCGTTTTAACTTGAGCCGTATACTGATTATCGAAATCGAAGGTTCCAAAAGATGCGTCTTTCCACCAGAGCAACTTACCGCATCCCCATCGAAGATGAGTCAAATGCGAACCGGGAGCCGCGATCACTTCCGTGAATGCGTCCGTATCGTTAACGCCAGTCGTAAAATTGGTGAAGTTGTTTGACTGAGAAACATAAAGCGTATTGGGGCTTGAAGCAACGCCAGTGACAACAATCCTGTCTGGAGTCGCCTCTACAATAGATCCAAGAGGAGACACATACCATTGCTTCGTTGATCCATTCGTTTTTATGAACGCATCCCGGTTTGAATCAACGCAGTACGAATTCCCTTGAGTGTCCGCGCAATCCCACGTCGAATTCAAAGTGGCGGAAGATATCAACTGCGCTGGCGTACCATCTGCCACGATCCCGTAAAGGGAGGTACTGGACCCCCATATCTGATAATCATTGCCAGAAGAATCAAACGCGTGGTATCCGCCCCGCATCGGTTGGCCTGTCCCAATAGCCTTATAAAGACCGTAGCCGGACCGTTTCTTGATGGACTTGCCCCCTGCGCTCACATCAACATTTAGCAAATCCTGTGCCTGAGAAGGGTCGATAATAACGCTGTTCTCGTTTGAATTGAGGCCCTTAAACGAGGTCGCGCTTACTTGGTCGGCAGATAGTGGATAGGACCCTAGAATCGCAAGGGAAAGGGCTAGAAAGAGGCTTTTAAGCGTTGTTCGCATTATTTCCATTGCCTGTATGCGCTGAAATCCCAATAACGACCGCCTGTTAACCGTTTTGGTTCTTCGGCTTCAAGGGCCTTGAACACCTGTACAACCTCAATTAACACGTTTTTGGCAATGTCGGAATAGCCCTTGGACTTGGCTACATTCTCGGGGATAGGATCACGCAAGAGGAGCTTGGCGGATACTGAATAGGCGATTCCCCAATCAAACGGACGTAAGAGATAGTTGGAAGTCGTTCCGGACATGAAAGGGACATCCGAAGCGGCGGACATGGCGGTATGGCGTTTTCCGTATTCAACGACCAGATTGTCCCCAATGTCAGAAGATTGTGGGACGGGGTAAAGCGTGAGGTACTGAACCGCAGGGTCAGTCTGTTCGATAAAGTAGTCTTTCGGAGTTCCTGGGTGAAGCGTCCAATCTGAACCCGTCAAATGGTCAAAATAGGCCTTACTGCGCTTCTTCAGGTCAATACCCTTGTGTGTCACTCGAGGGAAGGAAATAGGGGTTCCGGTAAGCGAGGACAAGGCATATTGGCGTGCTCCGTCAGCTACGGTCAGCGTGACCGTATCGGTGATGAGCTTTGCTTCTAAGTTCCAAGTGTCTTGAGTGTTGTCCAGTTCGATATTGATATCAGCCAAGCTGTAACGGTCATGGTTCGGATCACTGCAGAGAGAGCCGATCAAAGATTGCAGTTCGCTTAGGTTCATAGACACACCGCCTCAAGTTCAATCGGTTTATTGGCCATCGACTTTAAGAGCCTGATATAAGCAGGGGAATTGCGCCGGACATTGAAATACTTGCGGACCCGCTTTGCCGCGTTTCGCCCGATTTCTTCCCGAAGGTTCTTGTTCCGAATCATCAGATTAAGCGCATCCGTCCACTTCCCGAGATCGTTGTCAGATACCAAGATCCCCGTTTCCATGGATTTAACCGTCTGCGAGAAATGGCTGATATTGGTTGCCACTGTAGGAATCCCCAAAGCTGAATATTCCAACCACCGGAGATTAGACTTTGATCGGTTGAAGTTGCAGTCCACTAAGGGAGCTATCCCGATATCAAACCCAAACGATGCCGCGAATCGGGCATAACGATTAATAGCAACCGAACGGTCAGCATAATGGACTTTCAATCCTTCAAAAGGGTATTCACGGCCCAAAGAGGAACAGGAATCCCGCAACGCAGAATTCACCAAGACCAGCGTGACATCAGGATTGTCTTTCAAGACCGTCCGTATCGCCGGAGAAACCAGCATTAAATCCTCGAAATGGGATCG
>OFQW01000061.1_pt1 | contig 19654 bp, 35 predicted proteins | sample 1542941 | NCBI WGS metagenome assembly OFQW01 (sample SAMN07774219, study PRJEB24372) | wastewater metagenome | isolation source: Exp Tend NO 90WW | collected 2016-02 | reverse complement strand
CATTCAAAGCTGGCGACCCGGCTCCAGAAGGCTATCTGGCTTGGCACGACTGGGCCGAGGTGCAGCATAAAGCTGGTATGCGGCAAAAGCGATGCGGATGCTGTGGGAAGTGGAAATTCCAGCAGGAGATGAGCGATACGGCTGTTTGCAACATGTGCGCAGCCTAGTAAACAGAATTTCAACCAAGCCAGCCACCGTGCTGGCTTTTTTATTGGAGGTCATCATGAACGCAGTAAGCGGCCACACACGGCCCGACACGTCTGATTTGTACGAGTTTGTTTGGTACACGGAATCCGGCCTGCCGGTTGAGTGCCACTTTGACTACGCGCCGCCAGACCCGGACGACGAGCTGATCCCAAGCGCACCGGCGCGCGATCCGGGAATGGAACTCAAACATGCGTTCATTTGTGGCACACACGACATTAACAACATGCTGACGCTGCATATCGTTGAGCAAATCGAGCGTCTTGCTTTGCTGGACTATCTGCGCAAAGACAGTGAGAGGCGGCATCAAAAGTTTGATCCGTTCTTTGGGCCATCGCGGGACTATCGCAGCCTCGCATGCTTCTTGGGGTAGCGGCCATGACCTATCGAATAACCGTGCGCAGGCGCACTCACGACATTGCCTACATCCACTGCATGACTCTCGCAGGCATCAAAGAGGCGCTGCGCGAGCTGCGCTACGCCTACCCCAAGTGCTTTTTTGTGCTGCAAAGCATTCACACATGACCAGCTCCGGCTGGTTTTTTTTATGTCAAAAAAGGAGAAAGAAATGGAAAAACGAGAGTATCAAACCGAGGCCGCAGTGTGCGATGCCATCCTGTGCGCGCTGATTGGCGGCGGGCTGGCATGGGTCTTACAAGCATGGTGGTTCATGCCATGAACGTCACCCGCTACGTCCAGACGTTTGCCCGCTACTTCGTAACCGGCTACACCATCCGCAACTGCCACCGTTTCGCTCTCAGGAGGGCAAGGGCATGAAGCGCTTTATTCAGCAATACGCGCTTCTGCGCAAAGCCTTCAAAAACAAAAGCAGGGCGCTGCGAAACGCTATCAAAGATTGCGGGATCAACCCGCGCAGGCTGTCTTTTAGCAAGACTGGCACGTACAAACATTCGATCAACAACTGGAACTGGAGAACTTAATGAACGCAATCACCAAACCTGAAACAAACGCACTGCAAGTTCAGAACAGTAATGCAATGGCGCTCGATGCGCATAGCATGGATAGCATGATGCGCGTAGCCGAACTGATGGCCAGCGGTCGCAGCACCATACCGGCTCACCTGCAAAAATCCCCGGCTGACTGCATGGCGGTCGTTATGCAGGCGCTGCAATGGGGAATGAACCCGTTTGCAGTGGCGCAGAAAACGCACCTTGTATCTGGGCACCTTGGGTATGAGGCTCAATTGGTAAACGCCGTCATTCAACAATCCGGCAGCATTGATGGCCGGTTCCACTACGAATATCGGGGGAACCCCGGATCGGTTGAATGCCGGGTGGGTGCCATCATTCGTGGAGAGGACGAAATCACATGGGGCGAGTGGCTGAACGAGAACAAGGTCACAACAAAGAACAGCCCGCTATGGAAAACCAATCCACGCCAACAGCTTGGATACTTGCAGGTGAAAAACTGGGCGCGGCTGTACTGTCCTGGTGCCATCCTGGGTGTTTATACGCCAGATGAAATGGAAGTCAAGCAACCGCGCGATATGGGCACCGTGCGTGATGTTTCGCAACCTGCCGATCAGGCATCCAACGGCCTGCTGGAGTCAGCAGAAAACGCAGCGGCTGATGGTCTTGCGGCATACGCTGCATTTTGGAAATCGGCCAGCGACGAAACCAGAAAGGCCATCGGTAAAAATGAGCACAATAGGTTAAAGGCCATAGCAGCAGCAGCGGATGCAGCCCGCACGGTGGACACAACGCAACAACAGCCTGTAGCCACGTTTGCGGACGTTATGGCTGCCATGGTATCGGCAAAGGATATTGACGCACTGTACGCCGCATATGGGCTAATTACGGGGTCTATATCGCCAGAGGAATCTGAGTTGCTTGATGGCAAATTCAACGAACTCAAAAACACGCTAACCAGCGAGACCCCATGAAAATCTATCAAACAATCGAACAGGGCACGGATGAGTGGCGATCCCTACGCGCGGGGAAGATAACGGCCAGTCGGTGCAAAGATGCCCGCGATTACAAGACATTGACCAAGGCGCAGGAAAAGGAAGGCCGCACCCGTGGCGATCCGTCCGCAAAATTGTTGGGCTACGCGGCGCAGGTGGCCGTGGAGCGCATAGCTGGCAGGCCAATTGACCAAGGCTTTGAGTCCTGGCAAATGCGTGAGGGCCATGTACAGGAGCCGGAATGTCGCGTGGCATACGAGTTGCGCACAGGAAACACAGTGATAGAGGTCGGGTCAATCGCAACTGATGACGACGTATTTTTGTACTCGCCGGATGGGTTGGTGGATGAGGACGGATTGGTTGAAATAAAAACTCTACTCAGTGCAGATCGGATATGCACCATTGCCGGGGATGGCGACATTTCTGATTTTGTGGATCAATGCAATTTCGGATTGTGGCTTACCGGGCGTAAATGGATAGACCTGTGCATCTGGGTGCCAGCGCTGGCAGAAATTGGGCTTGATTTAACCATCCACAGGATCACACGCGACGAGGACGCAATTGCAGACATGGAGCGTGACCTTGTTGATTTCGCGGAGCGGGTGAACGAACTGGAGCGCAAGTTGCGCACAAAAGCAAAAGGGATTTGAAAATGAATTTCATAACAATAACCGGCAACCTCGGAAAAGACGCCGAAAAAAGGTCACTCCCAGACGGAACTTCGGTTCTGTCTTTTTCTGTGGCAGACAACCAGGGCAAGGATAAGCCCGCTATCTGGTGGGATGCATCGCTTTTCGGCAAACGCGCCGATGTACTTGCTCAGTACCTTCGCAAAGGCCAGCAGGTAACGGTGGTAGGGCAGGTTTCGGAGCGCGAGTACGTAACCAAGGATGGCGTTACAAAGAAAGCGTTCAGCGTGCGCGTGCAGGACATGGCGTTGCAAGGTGGCAAGCGCGATGACGACGGAGGTGGCACCAGCTACGCGCCGCAACATGCAGCGACAACTGCACCACAAAATAAACCAGCGGCGGAACCTTTTTCCGCTGAGGACGGATTGGATGAAATCCCATTTTGAGTTGAATATGAAAAAACACACTGCCGAACTGTTGGCCCAATACTTCGAGCGCAGCCAAAAAGAAGCACAGGCCGAAGCGAATCTGTTGCAAGCGCTGCGCGACGTTTCGCAGTTGCTGGCGTGGCAGAACAACGGCGAGAGCCTTGGTTTTAGCCACAGGCTGCTGACACCTACACACGCTTTGACGCTTGCGAGGGACGCGATTGCAAAAGCCACGGAGGTGACGGCATGAGCCAATACGAAAAACTTGATTCGCTGATCGTTCAGCGCTTACGGCAAGGGCCGATGTTCCTGCATTTTCTTTGTGCTCACGAAGTGCACTCCGAATGCGTGCGCATAGCCGACGCAACAGGGCGCGAGGCATTTCGAGTCATTGATGCACGTTTGCAATCGCTGCGCAAAGCTGGCGTGATTGCTTTCGATAGCAAGAAAGGGTGGGGGCTGAAATGAGCGCACAACACCCACAAGCCATGGCCGGTGTCGAATACGAGCCTGATAGAGCATGGGCACAGCGTCAGATAGCAAAAGCGCTGGCAGAAGCCGAAAGGATCAAAGCAGAGCATGCCTAATTTATTGCCCCCATAAGAGCAATTCCGCTTCTTTTGCACAATAGTTAATCAACTTTGCCCTTTTGAGGGCATTTTTTTTGAGGGTACGATGGGCAGGAAAACATCGGTTTACGCACGTAAGCGGGCGATGCGCGGAGTGCATATCCAACCAGGGCTGGACAAGGTAATCGGACGATGCCAGCAATACGACGGAAATTCTGTATTCAGCCCGGATGAGCATTTGTTGCCAGTTCGGCTGGCGTTGCAGTGCCTGATTGATAGGTCTGTCCCTGGAAGCGACATCCGTAATCACGACACCCTGGCGCACGCAATCGGCGAAGCAGAGGTGCGCTATCTGGAGATAGGCGGGCGCGACAACCCAGCGATGCCGATACTGATTAAGGCGGGGAAGGCGTTGAATCGCGCTCGGGATCGCTGGGAGCGCCTTGGAGTATGGGGGCTGGATGGCCCAGCTATTCAGGAACTCAAAGATGGCGTTGACCTGTACGAACAGGTGCTATTGATGAGCACGCCACAACAAATGCACGACGCAGCAATGATCCGCCGAAGGTGGATAGAGATGCAAATGGCAGGAGAACTTAAACGATCCGCCTAGAGCGGTTTTTTTACGTCCAAACGAAAGCACCAAAACATGAAACTTGTACTCGGAAAAGAGAATGAATTCCCGCTGATGCTGAAAGAAAACGGCGGCGCGGTAATCGCAGTCGTTATCAAAAATAAGGAGATGTTCCGCCAGCGCTCGCAGGAAATGAAAATCCTCAAGGACGGCCTGCGGGGTATTGCCGTCAAGCTGGATGCACTGGCGAAAGAGAAATATGCGGAGCATCAATGAACCGAACATCATTCAAACCAGGCCATACCACCGGCAATGCAACATCATTCAAAAAGGGCAATATCCCATGGAATAAGGGCATCCATTTTGTTTCCGGTGGACGATCCGCTGAAACACAGTTCAAAAAAGGCCAAATGAGTGGGGCTGCGCAGCATAACTATGTGCCAATCGGAACGTTGCGCATCAGTAGGGGCGGCTACTACTTGGAACGCAAGATGACAGACGACCCATCGCTGGTTCCTGTGCGACGCTGGGAGGCAGTACACCGGATGGTGTGGCAAGCAGCGCACGGGCCGATCCCTGACGGCCACATCGTTGTATTCAGGCCAGGTATGAAAACAGTAGTCGAATCGGAAATAACCATAGACCGGCTTGAGTGCATTACCAGGGCCGAAAACCTGCGCCGTAACGGAGTGTGGCGCGACCCTGAACTGGGGAAACTTTATCAACTCAAAGGGGCAATCGCCCGTCAAGTGAACCGCATCAAAAAGGAATCAGCATGAGCAACCCACACATTAACCAGGTACGCCAGTCGTTGCTGGACACGTTGGCCGATTTGCGCAACAAAGAGAAACCGATGGACGTAGAGCGTGCCAAAGCCGTGGCCCAAGTGGCCAGTGTGCTGGTGGATACCGCGAGAGTGGAAAACGACTACCTGCGGATTACCGGCAACGACCAGAGTAATTTCATGCATCCGGCTGATGAAATGCTCCCAACAGCTTCCAACCCGTTCCCGTCCGTCACCCGACACAGATTGCAGGGGTGATGGCACCATGAACTACGAAACACGCATAACTCAGATAACTATCGTGCCAGAAAAAGAACCCTTGTTTTCGGAATCTGCAACGACGGTCAGCATTGAGGATGAAGCCGCCGGGGAGTTTGTCGTTATCAAACAGAATGCCAGTACAGCAAACGGTACGGCTGCATTCAATCCGAAGGAATGGCCGGTGATCCGGGATGCAATCGACAGGATGATAAAGGAGTGCAGAGAATGAGCAAACACCCACAAGCCAACATCCTACGCGCCATTGCGGATGGCAAGGTAGTGCAGATGCGAAGCACTGTGAATATGAAGGACAACGACTGGTGGGAACCTGCCGATGTGCTTAGCTACATCGGCAGCGGTACACATGAGTTCCGTATCAAGCCCGAAACCATCAACATCAACGGCTTTGACGTGCCGATCCCCATGCGTGAGCCATTAAAACTCGGGCAGATGTATTTTTTTGTCCATTGTTGGGATGATGCTGTTGTCAGTGAAGTGATTTGGAATGGTGATCGTATTGACCGGCATCGGCTCAAGTGGGGACTCATCCATTCAACAAAGGAAGCGGCAATCGCCCACGCCGAGGCGCTATTGAGTTTCACCAGGAGCGATAGATGAACCCCCAAGTATTAGCACACCCGGCCCCGACCTGGACACAAAACAAGGGCGAAGTATTGATTGAGCACCTACTGACACTGCGAGAGGTTATGCGCAACACAGCGGCCTATATGCTGCACCACTGTCCCGATCCGGCACCACGCCACGCTCAGGAGCTTTACGGAGCGGCTGGGGTCATTGGTAAATGGATTGAAGAAGCGGAGGATGATTGGAAATGAGCACAAACTACTACCTACATAGCAGGCCTGATTGTGAATGCTGCGGTCGTCCTTTTGAACCGCTGCATATCGGCAAGAGCTCAATCGGATGGTGTTTCGAACTACACGTCATTCCAGAGGACAACATCAATACTCTGAACGATTGGCGGGAACGTTGGAGCAAACCCGGAGCATTCATACGCAACGAATATTTCGAGAAAGTTTCAATTGCAGATATGGAGAAAATTATCACGGAGCGCAAATGGCGCGACAGATTCCCGGCACGCCGTCAAGTGGATACAGGTAATTGCATCGGCCATGGTCATGGAACATGGGATTACATCGTTGGAGAGTTTTCATAAAAGGATTGGAAATGAGCGACACGATGAAGATTTGTATCTTATCAATGGCAGTTTTTTTGCTTGTTGCCTGCGATGCTTCTTACTACGACGCGAACTCGTCCGTCAGATCTATGAGCGGCGTATGTGTGGACAACACTTTCACGGTGCGTAGGGTGGACGAGGGAGATACCCGCATCTTGACTATCACCTGCAAGATTCCCGGAGATGTTAAGGGGATGTTGAAATGAATGACGACCTAAGTACGCGCGTTGCCATGCTCACGCGCGAAGTGAGCAAGTTGGCATTGATGCTATCGCCATGGGTCACAACTGACGAAATGTGCCAGCGTTACGGCTGCACGCCCCAGACGCTGCGCAACATGGAGCGCCGGGGGGATATTCCGACTCGCTCTAATGGCCGTTGGAATCGGATCGAGTTGATGCAATGGGAAGCTGCAATGTAATAATCACAGGTTTAACGCAATAAAGGAAAAACATGAACACACAGATGCACCCAGAAGACATTCAAGATGAACAACACGTGGTAGCGATGAAGACCGCTATTAACGCAGCGTTGATTCCAGAAGCAAAAATGACGATGAAGGTCTATGCGCTGATAGAAACCGCAAGCGCACTATGTACGGATGATGATGTCCAGTTTCTTGAAGAGGCTTTTAACGAGGTTTTGAACATGCGTGGAGTATTGAATGATTAACGCAAAAGATTTAGCGGTATTGAGTGGGGCGCATTTTGAAATGTACTATCCCTGCTCAGCTTTCCCAAAGGTTAAAAAAGAAGACCAAGATCATTTCTCAGGATGGGTAATGGGGTATGAACAGATAGTTAAATTTGCTGAATTGTTAGTTCGCGCGCATGAAGCAAAGTTGCTCGATTTAACCAATCCAGCCAAGATTAACCCAACTTAACCGACAAATCCGCCGCGCTCGGGTTGAAATACACCAGTGCGTGGCGGGTGTCACGCCAACCAAATGTCTTGCAAAACTCCATGAGATTCAGTCTGCCTGATTTTCCTATCCATGTGGCGGCAGTGTGCCGAGAATCGTGGAAAGTGAAACCAGACAAACCGGATTTTGTACGTGCACGACGAAAGAGAGTATCGAGTGTTTGCGGGGTAACGCCGAACACCTGTTCCTTGTCAAAGCCTTTCACGCGCTCAAACACCAGACGGGCCTTGCTTGATAGCGGAACGTCACGCGGAACACCTGTTTTCGTTGTTTCCAGCCGGATGTAGTTTCCGTGGTACCGTTCCCATGTCAAATGCGTTAGCTCACCAGCGCGCATGCCTGTTCGCAATGCCGCCAGGAAGCAGTAAGCGATTGATTGCGTCACAGATTTAACCGGCTGGCCTGGGTGGTGATCCAGCGCGCGGAGCATGGCCTTGATTTCAGCGCGTGAGATAACCCGCTCACGGTGAGCAGGTGCGCTGGGCTTTCTGATGATCTTGACGGGGTTGTTATCCGTCCATCGCCACTCGCGGCGTGCTGTTTCAAATACTGCGGATAGTAGATTGCACTCGCGCAATACCGATCCTGGCGCAACTACAGCGCTGCGTTCATCGCGCCAGGTGGCGATGTGCTCAGGGGTGATTCTGGAGATTGGGAGCTTTGAAGGTAGCGTTGACCTGCCGAAAGCATCAAGGCGTAGGTGCTCCCAGCGATAGCCCTTTTTCTTGCTGCTGATTTCCTCGTCGTATCGTTTCAGTGCATCGGCCAGGGTTTTTGTGGACTTGGTAGCGCCTGTTGCCTGGGCGCGTAGTTCAGTCTCTCGCTTCGCTGCCCATTGCTGGGCTTCGCGCTTTGTCGGGAATACTTGACTATCGCGCTGGCCTTTTACCGCGACCTGGGCGCGGTAGCCTTTGGCAGTTTGTTGGATGCTTGCCACAGTGGACTCCTGGGGAACTCCCCACGATCCGCACATGGGGAGTTTTATGGGGAATTTGGATAACGAAGTTTCACGTTATACCCCAAATCTCCCAGTACTCCCCATAAAATTTAACGTGTTTTCATAGGTAAAACGTTAAACTTCGCTATTTGTCCTGGTGCCGATGACCGGAATCGAGAACCCAGTATTCATGCGGGGTTCGGCGTTTTCTGGGGAAGGAATGGGGAATTGCCAAGTTATCCACAGGCTAACCGCGCCACAAGGTTCAATTTCAATCCGTGTTTAGGACTCGAATTTATGACCATAAAATCACCCAACAACACCCGCCCCGCCTCTCAACGATGCGCACCCTGGCGGGTTTTTTATTTGTTTGACTTGCTGCTGACTATGGCCTGGATGATTGTGACTATTGGCAGGCTTACGAGCGCTATGCTGACGGACGGGTGTGCGCCAAGGTAAACAGAAACAACTGATCCTGCTATTGCCGCAATTGAAATTGCCCCGCCAATGTAGTGGCCTCTCCTGGTGTCGCTGATGGCGGCTTGAAGAATGGTATTGTCGTGCTCTATTCTGTGGCGCTGCTCAAGTTCAACCATCTCCATAATGCGCTGCGCACCATTTGGAATGATCTCGTTGAATTGAGCTAACGCAGCAGGCGGTGGAAGTGGGCCTGTCCAGTGCTGTTGGCTTACAACTGTTTGCTTGGCCGCTTGCGGTTCAATTTGCTTTGCTGACGGATGCGCTTGGCGTTTGGATCGTCTGTTCATACTTTTTCATTGCCGATGAGAAGTCCGATCCGACACGCATAACGTCGCCTTGGATGCGGCTCATGTCGTCACCGTTCAGGCGCGGATAAGCAACCGGCATACCGATAGATGCCGGTGAAGCAATGCCCGCCAACACTCCGGCCATGAGCGCATGATTCTTTTTTGCTTTGAACATAACCGCCATGATACGCAAAAATATTAGGTTGCGGGTGAAAATCAACCGCGCTACAATCGCGCCTGGGTGTGGAAGCCCAATAAGATAAGGCGCAACGACAAGCAGCGCCACAACGGTTAGCTGCTTTTTTATTGCGCGCACGGTTTCGCTTATGGCGGGCCGTGTGGGTGGCATCGCAAGATGCGCCGGTCCCTTATCCCGGTCTTCCAACGCCCACACGGTCTGTCACCAACGTTGGAAGCGTTGGCGGCAGGTTCACAACTTGCTGATAAGGAGCCATCATGGCTAAACCATTTCTGGGCGTTTCTACGCCTGCATCGCCTTTCTTCACCCCTGCACCCGATCAATCAACCGTCTCGCACCTCAAGGTCACGGTTCAATCGGTCGTGCCCAAACCTGATGGCAGTTTGCAACTGTCCGTCGTCAGCGGCAATGTCCGCTTCGGCCTTGCCATCTTCAACCTGCCCGGTCGCCCAGACTTCAAACCGGGTGACACCCTGATTCTCGAATACCCAAAGGGCCAAAACCCCTTGACTGACTACTCGGCAATCTATCACGCCGATGCAGTTACAACAGTTCCACAACCACTCGTTAACAGGAGTACCAAAATGAGTGAAATAGCACGTGTAACCATGACCAGCATTGAACTGGTCGATTACATCAACTCTGAACGCAAGGAAAAGGCTTTGCAGGCCGGTGCCGCGTTCCCATCCAAAGGACATGCAGAACTGCGCCACGATCATTTTATGGACAAGGTGCCTGAAGTCCTCGGAGAAGCAGCTCCCAAATTTTTGGGAACTGACTTTTACACCAATGGGACAGGCGCACAGGTCGAACGGAAGGTTTACATATTCCCCAAACGCGAGGCGTGCCTGATGGCAATGTCCTACAGCTACGAGTTGCAGGCCAAGGTGTTCGACAAGATGACTGCGCTGGAGCAACAGGCGTTGCAAGTCGCTACGCCAAAGCCGGAACCCAAGAAAGCGGTCAAGGCATTGCCGCCGCACACCGAAGCATTCAAGCTGTTGCCGTTGGCATTCCGCGCGGCCCGCGTCATTGGCCTGGACAAGAATGCAGCGGCCATCAGCGCAAACCATGCGGTCATATCCATTACCGGCATCAACGTGTTGCAGCTCTACGGCACAACGCACATCGAAGCCGAGCGCCAGGATACCCAGTGGTTCACACCGACGGAACTTGGCAAGCGCAGAAACCTAAGCGCCCAGGCTCTCAACAAGGCGCTTGAGACAGCAGGTTTACAGGCTAAACAAGGAAAAGAATGGGAGTTGACGGATTCTGGCAGGGCATTTGCCAGACTGTTCGACACCGGCAAGAAGCATGGAAATGGTGTTCCCGTTCAGCAGATCAAGTGGTCGCCCACCGTTTTGCAAATGATCGACGAGCACAAGGAAGCCGCCTGATTTCTCCGGTTTGAAACCGGAATAATGCCCGCTCAGGTAGCGGGCTTTTTATTGCCCGGATGCTTTTCGGTACGTATCCTGGCACTGAATAAGATGCAACCTTATTTTTTCAGCTCGTTCTGATTCGGAGATAACCAGCGCTGCGTCCTCTCGATAAAGCTGGGGGCCAGAACACCATCCTCCAGCATCTCCAGCGCTGGCAACCTCGGGCACGGCTGGGGCGCTGGGCCTTTCGGGACGACTGTGCAGGCTGGCAGTAAGACTGCGAACAGTAGTGTTAAGCCGTGCAAGTTCATTGTTTTTCTCCATCCGTAGTTTGTCCATGTTGCGCTGTAGCCCGGCCTCTTTCTCCCGCTGGGCTGTGATGATGGTTGCTTTCTCTGTGTCCCACTCAGCCCGGATGACTTGCTCACCGTCCTTAACCCCCTGAGCATAGCCAGCGAAGAACGCACTGATAACGACACACAGCCCCATAATCGGCCAGAGGATGACCATCACTTCACCACCTCCCCCAGACACACCCGGCGCTCCATCTCCAGGCGCTTAATTATGGTTTTTGCAGCTTTCTCTAAATTCTGGTGTTGCATATATAGCCGCCATCTTTTTCTTAAATTCTGCATTTTTCCAGCGCTCACGCAACCTTACTTTTAATAATTCTCTATGAGAATCAGTCATAACGTATGAGCTATTCAGGTGCGCATCACTAAGCTTTTTTCTATATTCTTCTGAAAAAGTCTTTCCTGTCCATGCGTTGCGTCCTTTATTATTCATATCTTGCATGTTGTCTTTATGCGTGCCAATGAACAAATGCTCTGGATTTACGCACTTTCTGTTATCGCATTTATGGCATACAAATAATCCATATGGTATTTCTCCGATAAAAACACTATACGAAACACGGTGCGTAGTTTCTATTTTTGTTCCTATATTCATAGCGCCGTATCCAGAATTTGCAAGTGCCCCACACCATTCCCAGCATCCAGAGCTAGACACATTTACTCTAAACATGAGTTGACACTTTAATGAGCAAAACCTTTCACGGTATGCACCATGGAACTCTGTAGAGCAATGTTTACATTTAGGCATAGAAGATAACGTAGTTAATATGCCAATATTATACTATCTACTAATGCCACTCATGCAAACTTCATATTCCATTTTTCTGCGTTTTACCAAACCTGGTAAATCGACGTACACACCCATCACTTTTGCTTTTGTCCATCTGAGAATTTGTTTACATGCGCCTGGATAATCTCCTGATGCCAAAAGTTTAGCTGCTGTTGATTTTGTTGCATCGCACGCGACTGAACTTCCGACGTTATATGATAAATCGCTGAACGCGGCGAGTACATTGATCGGTAGCCCTGGCCTGCACGAGTCCACGGTCTGTACTGCATACAACATCTCCTTTGTCAGCAAAGCTTTGCATTCCGGCACCGTCCTAAAGTCTCCCATCTGCACGCCTTGCGTGCTGCCGAAGCAGATGGTGGGCAAACCCACAGGATCCCGGTAGGCGTACTGGCGCAGCCCCTCCGCAGGCACTGCCAACGCGCTGGCAATCGTCAGCGCAGCTGCTTTACGTTGTGCTGGTGTCATTCTTTGCCGCCCTTACCTTGCGTATGCGCTTGCCATGTTTTACATGAGCAGTCGTCCGGTGCCTGCAGTTCTCTTATGGCTGCTTCTGCCATCTCAATGCGCGATTTCAACGCTTCTAGCTCGGATGCCATAGCATCCAGGACTCGCATGGCTAAAGTGATTTCCATCACAAGTTACGCCAAAAAAACAGCGAGGCCGAATAAGACAGAACACACGCACAACACCAAAGCCACAAAAAGCCACTCAGTCAGCGCTTCGTCCATTTTTCGATCCTCCTAACAACAAAAACAAACCCAGTCCACCACACCACCACCACAGCGCAAATGAACCGCTGGCCGGTTGTGTGTTGGTGGTGCATCTCAGAACCTTGGGAACGCCACGATTAGTGCAATTGTGGTGATGCAGATATAGGTGATTAGTGATGTATCCATCATTTCGGTGGCCTGAGTGCCTGCCACAAGCCGACGATTGCAACAGCCGGAGGTACAACCCACATGACGATGCGGCGCAGCCATTTGCCAATCCATGCGACCGCGTGGAATAGTCCTTTGCCCATTTGCACAATTTCAAGCACCTCGGCTGTTGCCTGGATGTTTTCTTTTGTCGCCGTCGTGTTTTCGTCCAACTTGGACTCAAGACAGTCAATCTTCTTGTGTGCCTCTTCAAGTTGCTTTTTCACAGCCTCAACCTGGGCCTGCACGCCATTCACTTTTTCACACGTTTCCGGTGTGTGCCACCCCTTGCGGCGTTCGTACATTCTGCGTTCTTCCTCAAGAGTGATTTGCGGTATTTCAGTCATGGGCGTGGCCTTTGCGAGTAGTTGAACTCGGCTTCAAATGCGCGGCGGCAATGATCCCGCTCCATCGGCCAGAACAGGAAGTCAATTACAGGGCGGAAGATTCGCCCGTAAATCTTGCCTTCGCGTTCGCCCAGCCACGCACTCGCACTTAGCGTTTCGTCTGGGTAGCCGCCGACCAGCGTATTGATTAGCTGATCCAGGGCGATGAGGATGTTCAGGATGTAGCGCAGCATGGTTACAGTGTGGCAGCGGTGATAAACAGGTCATCAATCTGGGCATCCGTCATGCCCAACGCCGAGGCCATGGCAGGCACCAGGCCAGCGTTGCGCTCCACTGCTGACGCATATTCCCATTCGATCAATGCCGCCGTTTTTGCAGGCTCCTGCATGGACGCGATGGCCGCATCAACACCAGAAAGCAGGCCAGCAGCGTGCAGGGCGAGTCTGGCTTGGCGCATGGTGACGGACTGGGGTACTGGCACTGGTGGTGCAGGCGGCTCAGGCCATGTGATCGTATCGGCTTCGACAATCTCGCCCTGGCCTACTACCGTAAACGGCAAGTCGGTGTTGTCGCAGCGGTAGCGGTCTGCGAGGACTTCGATTGTGTTGTAGGGGCCGAAGCTGCCGGATGGGGTTATTAGTGCTTTCATTGAACACACTCGACTTTCGTAATGACTGTGGTTGCATCTGCAATCCAAATCTCGGATGCAGATTTCCCGCGATACGCCACGCCAGGGGATGTGTTATCGCCTGGCACGTTGGTGTGCTCACGCCTGCGAAACACACCACCTTTTATCTCTGGATCAAAGTTTTGGGTTACAGCACTCATCCAGACGTTACGCGCATACGCTGTGCCATAGACTGCTTTTGGCGAACGTGAAAGAACGGCGTTAGATACGGAGAATGCTGCGGCTTCTACACTGCTGCCACCCGTGGTTATGGTTTTTGTAAGTACCGGACTTGCGCCAGAACATCCAACCATGTGCGTAAGGTAGGTGGTCGCGCCAGATTGCACGGCAACATCAGTACCACTGACATAAAGACAAGCCCGTGTTGTCTGCCCGTCAAGAGTTATGGCCGTCCCAGCGCTCGCTGTGCCTGCGCTGTCGGTTAGGATGTTGGCGTTATTGGTGGATTGATCACCTAAGACAAGCATCTTCGAGCTACTGATAAGAATGGCGTCTAGTAGAGTGCCAGCAGAAAACAATGTCGCTGCGCTGATTGTCGTCGTGCCATTGCCCGTGGCATTCAGCGACACAACGCCGCCTTTTACCGTCGTGCCTCCGTCGTTGTATCCAACATACCAGCGAGTGCCCAGCGCCGCCAGCTTGTTCAGTGTCATCGTCCCGCTATTGGTATCCGTGCCCGTGCCTGCTGTGAGCGTCGATCCGCTCACCAAATACGGCTTTGTGTACAGGTGTGTGGTTGCAGTTGATACCGCTATGACGTGCGTACTGTCGCCCAGCGCAATCAACCCGCCAGCCGTGCCACCCAACACCTCGGCGCTGCCAATCGTCACAGTCGTTCCGCTGATAGACAGCGCCCGAATCTGCGCTGCTGGGGTGGTTACTGTGTAGCTGGTAACGAAGCTAGAGCCGACTGCAATAAGGCCACAGCCGTCAGCGAATGCGCTTAAAACTGCGCTCATGGTTGCGGTTGCAGCGGTGTTTACGGTGATGGTGGTGCCGCTTATTGAGAGGACGACCGCCTCAAAGCTTGTCCCTGAGTCGTTTGAAACAACAAGAACTTTATCGCTTCCTGCTAGAACAGCAGATAACCGATGGAAAACACTAACGTTGCGAACCAGTGTAGGTAAGCCAAATGCGTTGGTGCTACGGTTATAGACTACCGCGTACATAGCACCACCTGAGACAATTGAGCCAACAAGCACCTCTCTGTTGCTACTAATGTCGATACATGAAAAAATGCCATACATTAGGCTTGTCGTCAGCAACTGCGCCGATGCCCCCACCAGTTCGCTATTCTCAACTGTCCATACTCCCGCTGCCGTGCTCTTATCAATCAGAGAAACGTGTGACACAACGCCCGCAAAGATGAAGCCCAGCAGCGTGCTAGCACTGTTGAGCACGCGCACCGGGTACTCGCCACGGTTGTCGATGATGTGCAGCGGGCCACCTACGCTGCACGTTGTTGCGTCTGGAAGTGTGACTGCTACGCCGTAGCTTGCGGGGGTGATCTTGAGTAGCGTCGGTGTGCTGGTTAGCGTGGTTGCGGTTGTGGCGGTGACGATGTTGGTTATCAACGCTCCTGTCCCATTTGCGCCATTCGCGCCAGCAGCCCCAGTAGCCCCAGTAGCCCCTGTGTCGCCTTTGTCTCCGTTGCGCTGAAACTTGAGTAACAGCGCATCTGCGTCCGCAAACGGACTAGCCGCGCTTGATGCGACATTCGCTACTGTGATGTTTTTGTACCCAGAAGGCGATGCCAGCGCAGACACACTGAACAACAGCCACTTGGTCCCATCAGATGCCTTTTGCAACATGATGAAACCTTTTATGGTCGATGTCGAGTCATCAAAGGTTGCAAGTAAGTCGGTCCACGTCGATCCATCAGAGCCAACAAGGTCGGCGCGAATTGTTGTGGCTGCGTTTTGCGTTGCATTGTCCAGCCTCAAAATACCTGCGCCAGGGTCTGCATCGGTCGTGGTGGTTGAAAATGTGTATGGGATGGATGTAGCAGCGCCAGATGCCAACGACCCCATTGCTGCGGCCAGCGCATTTACTTCTGTTGCGACCGTGTTTGTCTCAGTGACAAAGCCATTCAATGCGCCTAAAAGCGCATCGGATTTTGAGCTAAATGTGTCCGGGTCTGTGCGACTCGGAGCTGGTGGTAGTGTTGTAATTGTCGTCGTCATAACATGCCCTCTATCTCCAAAGAAACCGACGAATAATCCGCATACTGAACATTGATGCCCCAATCCTTCGGGTAGCCGAATGCAGTGAGCGGTGTAAATTTAGAATCTTCCGATGCAACCCACACGGCGGGCGTCGCGCGTAGCGCAGCAAGCGTTGAAAACACACGGCGCAGTTGCTGGTTTGTTATCTGCATGCTGTAACTTGTGTGCTTTGAAAAACCACGCTCAACCAGCGTTGTGATACCAAACTCGTCAGTCTCTTTGCGACTGTAGTCTGTGATGCCAGCAGTGGCACCATATTCAACCTCACCAATTTCTACTGTGTTGCCGTATAGTGCTGCCCCGCAGTGGATGGTTGAACCTGAAGCAGTTGGTGTAAAGGTGAGCTTTACAGTTGCGCTTGGGTACGGTGGCAATGGGCCGAAAATGAAGTCTGTGAATACGTCATACGGCTCAAAGAAATATTCATACCAGTTGCTTATCAATGTGTTATCAACATCCTGAGTTTCTGTGTAAACCAGTGTCGATCCGTTGAACATCTCACACTTCACAGCGCTTACGCCTGATACGTCAAGCGCAGCGACACCATTGCAAATCCCTGGAGTCACAACTACGCACAAATCAGCAATTGCAGTGTGTGTGCCTGACTGGGAGCCTGTTGTTGTGATGGCTGATCCGCCTAATGTCGTCGCAAGATTGAATGTGTTGGCGGCTGCATTGACGACGTAATAAGTAGTACCAGCAGTCAATCCGGTAGGCAATGCGCCATCCGTTGACAACCGGAGCGATGAGCCATTGGGCAACCCGTGTGAATTCCACGTCACAACGCATGGGGCCGCAATCGTCATCGTGACTGTTGCACCAGCAGTCTGTTCCGTTCCGGTGCTGATGATTGAATCAAACATCGCCCAGCGGTTTGTCGGCCAAAGATCAATCCACAGCGGATCTGTTCCGGTTAGTCTGTCTACCGGCGCTGTGCTGGTTGTTTTTGCTGTGTGGGTGCCTGTTTGTGTGCCGCTGGTGTTGATGGCCGCACCGCCCATGGTGGCAGAAATGTTGAACGTGTTTGCAGCAGCACCGCTCACGTAGTAAGTGGTACCAACGGTAAGGCCGGTAGGCAGTGCGCCGGTTGTCGTGAACACGATGGCGGTGTTATTTGCCTTGCCGTGGCTGTTCCACGTTACGACACAAGGCGATGCAATCGTCATAGTCACCGTTGCACTGGATGTAGTAGTGCCCTGGTGCGCAGCCGTGCATTCATACGTCCTGTGCTCAGTGCCTATCACGTAGACAGTATCACCTGCTGCGTAAGCGCTGGTTGTCGAATATGCGCTGGTCGGATCGCTGCTTGCAGGCTCCGCTACAGTGCTGGAGACAAACGTTGGAGTCGATGGTTTAAGGACTTTGAGCATGGTTTATGTCCTTGTTTCTGGCAAGCCGTCAATGTCAAATTTTGCCAACACACGCGCTGTCTTGCCTGTGTTCGCGGCGATGGCGTTCTGGCCGGCTTCGTTGGACTTCCGCAAGCTCTCAACCTCGGCTCGAAGGGCTTTTATTTCTGCAACCAGCGCATCATTCCCGGATGCCTTGGAGTACCGCTCTGGGTTGAACGGTGCCGGAATAATGGCCTCGCCTTCGTGAATCTGGGCAAACATGTCTTGTGGCACGTAGTTTGTGCCAACCGCAAAACCGGGGACATTCTTGTAATGCAAGTAAGAGCGGTATTTGTCAAGCCAGTCTTGGGCTGCATTGTCTTTAACCAAAGTGGCGTAGACAGACGCAACATAATCTGTACTGTGCGCCGTATTGGGAGATAGGGAAAGCGTCCGCTCAATATCGGACTTTGACATGCCAGCCCATGAGTACGCTGTACCGGATGATCCGCCGCTCAGACCTTGTTCTTGAACTTTATTAACAACTTTTGTTGTAAGGTCCGGCGCAACTGGTCTAGCCGGTGGTATCGCTGCCATCGCCCGGTTGATAGCGTCCTGCATCATCTGCTTGGCATCGAATGATTCTCCTGCAAAGCCTGCAGGCAATATCTCGCCAATCTTTGCATTGACCAATCCAGATACGTCAGCTGTACTGCTGATTATGTTGTCAACAGTAAGCGGCTCAGGCATTACGCCACGCACCAGATTAGTCATGTCGTCTGGGGTGAGTTTCGTAAGGAAGTCAGACGGTACCAATCCTGGGAACTTTGTGGCAATAAGCGCATTCCAATCCTCGTTCGTCATGCGCGTAGCAGGCAACACATCGGCTATTTTTGTTCCCCAGATGTCGCCAAGATTAAACGCTGTGTACTCCGGCAATTCCGCACTGTCCGCTTTGGCCGCGATGGCGTCGTTGAACGCTTTAAGCAAAGGCGTTTTCTTCGCTTCATCCAGCGCATAGACGGCTTCCAGGTAGCGGTCAGACAGACTTTCCTCTGCCGTGCGCAGCCTGCGCGTGCTGGCTGCTTTGTCAACGCCCAACGCCGTCAGCATGACGCTGGTTTCTGCCTCTTTCGCCGTGGCTTCTTGCAGCTTGAGCCATGCGTCCTTTGTCGGGTCTGCTGCCTTGGCAATTTCCTGCGGCAACTTATCCAGTTCACGCTGATTGGCGGTTATGACTGCGTTTAGCGTGGTGCGAACCTTGGCTTCGTCGCGCTGGTAGTCAACAAGCGTCTTGCTGTAGTTCTTGGACAGATCAAGGAACGTGCGCGCTACCGGTGTCAGGTCTTTGTATGCGCTGGTGTCACCCGATGCGGCCTTGCCAGCGATAGTCTGGAAATTCAGGCGTGCGCTGGCCAGGTTCTGTGTCGGAGATGCCGCGCCGTCAAGCGTAGAGATGAAGTCCCGCATCGTTTCGATGGTGGATTTCAAAACGTCAGCGTAGGACTTCTGAGCGTCTGCCAACGCCTTTTGTGCGTCAAGATTCTGCTTGTATGCTTCGTCTTGCAGCTCAATAATTTTCAGTTCGGCTTCCAGGGCTTTATTCCTGTCGTATGCTTTAACGATGTCTGCGCTGGTGTCTACAACAGATTGCAGGGATGCCTTTTGTGAGTCTGTTCGCCCAAGGCTAGCAAACTCGCGCAGCAACATGTTGAGTTGATCGCCAGGTGTGCCTGTCTGCGTGTCGTAATATGCAGACTTGATTCTGCGATCTTCAGGAGACAAAGAACCAGACAATCCCGCAAGGCCAAAGCTGTCGTTACCTGTGATTGCCAATCCACGAGATTGCAACAGGCTTGCGAAGCTCACATTTGACCGATCCAGCTCCGCCTTCGCCTGCGCCGCTGGTAGCGATGCATTCTTCAGGAACGCCGACCGCTCCAGAGCATTCGCAAGGATGCCTTCACCCTGCGCACGCTTGAGGCTGATCTGATTCTTCAGCGTCGCATCTTCCAGCGTGTTCAACTGCTGGCGTGCGTCCGTCAACTTACGGATGGTTTGCAGCTCCCGGTACAGGCTTTCGTAGTACGCATCCCCGGCGTGGTCGCGCAGGTCAAGCGCGGCTTGCAGGTCTTCTGCGTAGGAATCAAGTCCGGATGCTTTCGCCAGGTCAATATTCGCCTGCGCTATTTGGTTTTTTAGGTCTTCGTAAGACTGCGCCA
>OFQW01000059.1_pt1 | contig 19755 bp, 27 predicted proteins | sample 1542941 | NCBI WGS metagenome assembly OFQW01 (sample SAMN07774219, study PRJEB24372) | wastewater metagenome | isolation source: Exp Tend NO 90WW | collected 2016-02 | reverse complement strand
CAAAGCTGATCGGCGAGTTTGAAGCAGTCAACCGGCATGAGGGAAGGCAAGTTGCGCCACCCATCTTGATCGGCAACGCACAGAAAGCCGCTGAGGTTTTGCGCCTTGGCTCGAGCGGATCAAAAACGCAATTCACGGTTGCCAGTGACGTTATTACGACTCTGCAACTCGAGGGGAAATGACATGAACCTCTTTCAACGCCAGTCACACGACGAAGACCTGAAGGCCATGGCGCACCGCGTACTTGATGACGCCAAGGCAGGTTTGGAAATCAGCGCAGAGCGCATTACATGGGCGCTCAGGATTACGGGGGATCTGACATGAAAAAGATGTGGACACCGGAAGAATTGTCGATTCTTCGCACTCACTACCCGATGGGCTCCGCAGCGGTTCAGAAGCATTTGCCGCTCCGGACAACTAGATCAATCAAGGCTCAGGCGCAATACATCGGCATCTGCGTAAGCCCTGAAGGATTGAAGCTGGCTCACAAGGAAGCAATCATGAAAGCAGCCCGGGCGCATGACCGAAAGCTGGACAAGGAAAAGCCGCGCCCACCGTTCTCAGACATCCCAGACGAATACATCAAGGTCGGCAGCATTTTCCGTGTTGGCTACCGCTACGCATCACAGGTGCAAGCATGAGCGCCCGCAAACGCTACCGCCCAAAGGGCGTGTCCGCTGATAGCTGGAAGATCGCCATTCAAGGATCGTGCCTGCTTTCAAAGTCCGATCAGAAGGTGCGCGCCGATCTGCTGTCCGATGCCGTCGAAAAGATCGGCAAAGGGCAGGGCAGCAAGGAAATATGGCAAGCCGTCTTTGACTGCATGAACATGATCGAGGCGTTCTCACGGATGCCCAAGGTCATGCGCAACGCCGATGACTACATCGAGTCCATGCAATCCGTGATTGTCGGCCTGCTGGATCGGCAGAAGCAAACCGGCACCAAGGCGCTGTACCCATCCGAGCTGGCAGACCTGCGCGGCCTGGTCGAAACGTGGCGTGATGTGCTTTCAACGGTCACTCACGCTGAGTACTTCCAATCCGAAGAGCGGACGCACCAGCGACTCAAGGCAATTCTGAGCAGCAAGACGCCCGGCGTGCGTGTGGTGGAGGTTGTATGAGCAAGACCGACACATGCACAAAGTGCGGCCAGGTGGGCCACACGGCCAGCAGTTGCAAGCGCGTCCAGTGCGTGGCCTGCGGAAACTTCCGCATGACGCCGCGCAAGCCGCTGCACCGGTGCGTTGTCAAGCCAAATTGGTGGAGCCCGTCAGCGACGAATTTGCGCGAATGCGGTAGATTTGGCAAGGCGACACCGGAAACCGAAACCAAGCGGCGCGAGGCGCTGCGCAACATGGGGAGCATCAAGGCATGACACGCGACGAAGTACGCAAGCTGGCGGACCTTGCCGGATGGACGCCGACTGCGCTTGCGATGGCGACTGAGGCCGAATGGGCCAGGCTTGAGGCGTTCGCAGGGCTGATTCACGGCTACGTTGTGCATGAGGAGCGAGAAGCCTGCGCGAAGGTGTGCGAGGACTACGGCACAAGCAACACCACGAAGGCGTGCGCTCAAGCCATCCGCGCAAGGAGCGCAGCATGACAGCCCGATCACTCCCCGGCGACATTGCCCGCTGCGCTGGTATCGGATCAGACGAAGAAGGCTGGTACGAAGAGTGCGAGACGTGCCTGCGCCGCACTGCTGCCCCATCCGGCCATCCATGGCAGTCTCACATGGACCCGCCTAGGATCATCACGTTTTTCTGCCCGTCCTACGTGAGCGACAAATGAGAATCGACCGCACCCTATACAACGCCCAGCAGGCGCACCAGGCCATTACATCGGCGTTTCAGGACATCAAGCCGCACCTGATGGCTGGCTTATGGAGTTGATGAGCGCCTTCGGTGCCGAACACAACGTGCGCTTCACTGCGCCGGAGTATGCGTGATGAAAATAGTCGAATGGATCAAACCTGAGGCCCAAATGGCACGGCTTGGGCGGCATCAATGGGCGGTCCCGCGCCTGTTTGAGCTTGCGCGCAACCTTCCCGTGATGGATGTGGTGATCGACCACATGAGCACCTATTTCGTCTACGAGAAGTTGACGCTACGCGAACTCATCGCGCACATGAAGGCTGTCGAGGCGGCTGACCTGAGTTACCCGATTATCCTGGACGAAGACGGCGATCTGATGGACGGGCGCCACCGCCTCATGAAGGCAATCATGCAGGGGCACGCCACCATCAAGGCTGTACGCTTCGATGAGAACCCATCGCCGTGCCGGGTGGACGAATGAGCCTAGTTTGCGTCCGCTGCCGCCGCCCCATGTCTACCGCATTTTCCACTGTAGGCGAGTACTCCTATGGCCCAAAGTGCGCCAAGATCGCCGGAGTGCTGCCAAACGTCAGCCACGCACCACGGGCACCGATGGCTCAACCCGAGGTAGACGCCCGCCAGCTTGCCCTAGACCTCGCCAGCGAGCACAAACCAGCACGGCAGGGGCACAGGTACACCCACGACGGCATCAGCGTCATGGCGATGGAAAACGGCGAGCGGGTGCAGGTCGCAGAAATCGGCCCGCTGTGGTTTGGCGTGCGGCACACGGTCGATGCATATGATCTGGTTCCGCAGCCTATGGCGTACTTTCACGGGCAGATCCCACAATGACCAAAGCCGAAGCGCAGCACAAATCGAAGTTGGCGGGCATCGGGTGCATGTTGTGCCGACGCTTGCATGGCCCGCACGAACCCGGCCCGGTAGAGCTGCACCACCTACGCACCGGAGGCTGGGGCAAGGGCGACTACAAAACCATGATCCCACTATGCCGCGAGCACCACCAGGGGAAAACCGGTGTGCATGGAATGGGGACAAAGGCTTTCGAGCGACACTATGGGCTGACCCAGCAAGACCTGCTAGACGACGCACTGAGGGCAATCGGATGATCTACCATCTCCCCATCAAGACCGTCACCGGACTAAACGCCCGGGAGCACTGGACCACCAGACACCGTAGGGTCAGCAGCGAAAAGGCCATGACGGCGCTATTGATACGATCCGTGCCTGTCCCCTGCACCGTCACCATGACGCGACTTTCCGCCAGCGAGTGCGACGACGACAACCTGCAAGGTGCCATGAAGGCCATTCGTGACCAGATCGCAAAAACGGCAGGCGTTGACGATGGGCCACGGGGGCCGATCAAATGGGCCTACGCTCAGGAAAAGGTAAAGCGCGGGCAGTTCGGGGTGCTGGTGCGAATCGAAAAAGCTGGCGAGTTATAATTCGACGGCATCATGGAGGCACCGCATGAATCCATCACAGGTAGACGAATGGCTGAAAATGTGGCATTCCTGGGCCTCTAGTGTCCGTTCAACTGGTGGATACCCTGGGGTAGCTGCTGGCTGCGGAATGTACCGCGCATCCAAGCAATACGACGACACAAATGGCGCGCTGGATGCCCTCGCAGACATTGCAGAGGCTCAGGCAGTCAATTCCGTCATCGGGAAAATGCAACCTCTGCACCAAGCCGCGCTGGCAATGGAAGCAAAAAACCTGTGCTCCACGCGTGTATGGCAATCAGCCCGCATCCCACTAGCAGACGTGGCCCGCGTTGTAGCAGAGGCGCGACAATTGCTTTGGGATGGAATGGAGCGAGAAGGGCTTGCATCACAGCAAATTGCCGTGTAGTATGCGATACCAAGCGGCGTAGCCGTGTCCAAATGAAACCCGCTAGGCGCAAGTCGGCGGGTTTTTTCGTTTATGCCCGGGCGCAACCCACCACCTGAGTCCTTCGACATTCATCAATCGGGTTGATTGCCTGGGCACCACAATCTCAGATCAGACATGGAACAGACCAAACCAAAACGCAAGGCGCCAAGCACTGCGTTCAAGTCTGGCGTGTCTGGCAACCCAGGCGGGCGACCAAAAGAGGTAGCGCACGTCAAGGAGTTGGCGAAGACGCATACCGAAGATGCGATCTACACGCTGGCTCAGATCATGAGAGACGTTGAGGCGCCTCCCGCTGCGAGAGTAAAGGCAAGCGAATGCCTGCTTGATCGCGCCTGGGGCAAGTCTGAAGCAACAGTGAATGTCAACGACAACCGAGCACCCCGCGACCTCTCAACCGCCGAAATCCTTGCCGCACTCGCTGCTGCTGGAGTTGCTGGGCAGGAAGAGGGCGCAGGAGACGGTAAAGCGGTTCATTGACTACATTGATCTTGGGTTTCATCCGGCCAAGCATCACACATTGCTGATTGACGCTTTAGAGCGCGTTGAGAGCGGCGAGATTGAGCGGCTCATGGTGTGCATGCCGCCTGGGTCGGCAAAGAGCACATACACGTCGGTGATTTTCCCCGCGTGGTTTTTGGGTAGAAACCCCGCTAAGTCCGTGATTGCAGCGAGCCACACGCAAGAGCTTGCCGAGAGATTCGGGCGGCGGGTGCGCAATATCGTAGCGGCCAAAGAATACGGCAATGTGTTCGGCGTTTGTGTCGCAGAGGACAGCGCGGCTGCGGGTAGATGGGACACCGACAAGGGCGGCGAGTATTACGCGGCTGGCGTTGGTGGCTCTATCACTGGCCGTCGAGCCGATCTAGCCATTATTGATGACCCGGTGAAAAGCCGGGAGGACGCAGACAGCGAGCGAGGGCGAGATAAAGCCTGGGACTGGTACACAAACGACCTGCTGACGCGCCTAAAGCCTGGTGCGAGGCAAATCGTTGTGATGACTCGATGGCATGAGGATGACCTAGGCGGGCGCATCTTGGAGCGTGAGCGCGACAGGTGGCACGTTATCGAGATCCCCATGGAGGCGATGGATGATGACCCGTTGGGCCGCAAGCCTGGCGAGCGGCTTTGGCCTGAGTGGTACACGGACGACATGGTGGCCACAGCAAAACGCGACAAGCGTTCATGGTGGGCGCTGTATCAGCAGCAACCATCGAGCGACGAGGGCGACTACTTCAAGCGCGAATGGCTAAAGCACTGGTCGGTTAAGCCTGACTCTCTGCACATCTACGGCACAAGCGACTACGCGGTGACGGATGGAGGCGGTGATTACACGGTGCATCGAGTTTGGGGCGTGGCTCCAAACGGTGACATCTACCGGCTTGATGGCTGGAGGGGGCAGACGGCGGCGGATGAGTGGATAGAGCAAAAGCTCAATCTGATCAAGAGATACAAGCCTGTTGCGTGGTTTGGCGAGGCGGGCGTGATTCAAAAAGCCATCGAGCCGATGCTGACAAGGCGCATGAGAGAGCGCAAGGTTTATTGCCGCATGGAGTGGTTGCCCAGCATCGCAGACAAGCCAACGCGGGCACGCGGCATTCAGTCGCGTATGGCGATGGGCGCTGTGTATTTCGAGCCAGGCGCAGACGTTGAGGAGTTTGTGCGATTCCCGGCAGGTAAGCACGACGACGATGTGGACACAGCATCAATGATCGGTCGGGCACTAGACGACGCACACCCAGCAATTGCAAAGCACGACGAGCCCGCCAAAAAGCGCGACAGGTGGGACAAGGCATTCGGCGACAACGACACAACGGACGATTGGAAAACGGTGTAATGGATCAGCAAACGAAAACAGCAGGAGACGAAGATTCGGCCCTGTTGTCGAAACTCGTCCAGATGTACGAAAGTGCAGAGCAGAGCACAGCCGACAGCCGTGAATTGTGCGAGCGCGACCGCGATTACAGAAACGGCGTGCAATGGACAAGTGCCGAAGAGGCCACGCTGAAGAAGCGCAAACAGCCCGTTATCACAATAGACCGCATCGGCCCTAAGTGCGATTTTCTGATGGGCATGGAGGCCCAAAACCGCCGAGATCCACGAGCCTATCCGCGCACGCCAGATGACGAAGAAGCGGCCACGGCTGCAACTGATGCGCTTCGGTACGTGATGGAGGATCAGAGGTGGGATCGCGTTCGGTCTGAGTGTTTCGACTCGTTCTTGGTTGAGGGATCGTGCGGCGCTGATGTCCGCGTGTACGAAAAGCGCGGCGAGATGTGCGTGGAAGTGTTGCCCATCATGTGGGATCGCATGTTCGGCGATCCGCATAGCCGCATGCGCAACTGGTCAGATGGTTCGTTCAAGGGTCAGTTCGTTTGGATGGACCTTGAAGACGCGGTAGAGAAGTACCCGGGCAAATCCGACACCCTCGAATCGACCATTTCAAGCGAGACAAGCGCAAGCGGCAACACATACGAGGATGTGCCGCGTGTTCGTTGGGCAGATCCAAAGCGTAAGCGGGTGCGCATCGTTGAGATGTGGACGAAGGAGAAGGGCAAGTACTTCTACAGCGCATTCACGAAGGCCGGGATGCTTGAGCGCATGGAGTCGCCATACGTCGATGAAGATGGCGAGTCAGATGACGGGTTTGTGTTCGGTTCGTGCTTTATCGACCGCGACGGCAACCGCTTTGGTGTGGTTCGTCGCTGGATCAGCTTGCAGGATGAGATCAACAAGCGCCGATCCAAAGCTCTGCACCTGATGAGCGTTCGCCAGACCTACGGCACGCCCCAGGCAGGCGACAAGAACATGATTCGCCAGCAGTTGGCCAGGCCAGACGGTCACGTCGAGATGGAGGGCGGCGCGAAGTTCGGCGAGGACTTCGGCATCATCCCGACAGGCGACATGGCTGCGGCTCAGTTTCAATTGCTGCAAGAGGCAAAGGGTGAGATTGATGCGGTGGGTGTCAACGCTGCACTGTCGGGCAACGAGAGCCGCAACATGTCCGGCCGGGCGCTTATTCAGCGCTCAGAGCAGGGCATGAATGAGCTAGGCCCCGTCTTTGACAACTTCAAGCAATTCCAGCACGACGTTTACCGCAAGGTGTGGAATCGCATTCGCCAGTTCTGGACTGCTGAGAAGTGGATTCGGGTAACGGATGAGGAGAAGAACGTCAAGTTCGTGGGGTTGAATCAGCCGCTCACGCTGGGCATGCAGTTGCTGGAAGAGTTCAAGATGCAGCCAGGCGTGACGCCTGAGCAGATCGCAGCAGCAGAGCAGCAAGCCAAAACCGACCCGCGCATGCAGATGGTGGTGGGCACGAAGAACAGCATTGCAGAGCTGGACGTTGACATCATCATTGATGACGTGCCCGCTTCTGCGTCGTTGCAGGGTGAACAGTTTGAGCAGTTGGTGCAGATTGCGCCGCAGGCCGCGAGCATGCCGCCTCAGTTGTTTGAGGCTTTGATCGAGGCATCAAGCCTGCGCAACAAAGACAAGATCATTGCCAAACTGAAGGGCGAAGAAGACAAGCAGAACCCGCAAGTCATGCAAATGCAGCAGCAGATTCAGGAGATGCAGCAGGCTTTGCAAGAAGCGCAGATGGCCGCTCAGGACAAGTCCGCCGATATGCAAGTCAAGCAGGCTGAACTTGAAATCAAGGGCCGAGAGATCGCACTGAAAGAAGCCGAACTAGAAATCAAGGCAATGGAGGCGCAGAACGCAGCCCCGGCCGAGATCGCGCAAGCCAAGGCGGAGATTCAGCAGATGGCCGACCAGTTGCAGCACGAGCGCGAATTGTTCACCAAGGATGTGCAGATCGCCACGCTTGAGCTACAGGCTCAGGCCAAGGACGCACAGCACGCAGAGCAAGGTGTTCGTGATGCTGTGACGGATGCGCAAGAGGCAGCAGCACAAGAGGCTGGCGCGCAGCAAGCGTAAAGATTTTCCCTGATGCCTCAAGGCCCGCCACTGCGCGGGCTTTTTGCATTGGGCCTGTCGCCGAGGTATCGGGCGTGATGACCGTCGCCGGGGTTTATCGGGCGCTATGGAGTGTGTGAATGTCAGGTGAAACGAGTTTGGACGCCATCTTTTCAGGCGAGCAAGTCGAGCGAACAGAAGTTGCAGAGACACCCCAGGATCTGCCAACTGATGAGCCGCAAGACCAAACGGGCGTAGATGAGTCAGTGACGCCGACTGACGAGCCGCAAGACGATCCAATCGAGCGACACAAGAAGGGGCTGGAAGCTGGAATTGCAGCAGAGCGCACAAAGCGTCAAGCCGCTGAACGAGAGGCCGCAGAACTGCGCGCCTGGAAGCAGCAGCAAGAGCAGCGCAAAGCGGTAGAGCAGCCAAAGCCCCAAGAGCAAGCGCAAGAGCCAAACCCCGAGGACTACGCCACAGACAAGGAGTATTTCCGGGCGATGGTGCGGTTTGAGGCCAAGCAAATCCGAGAGTCTGAAAAGGCAGAGGAGGCGCAAGCAAGGGCCGAAAGTGAAGCGCGCGAACAGGCGCAGCAGATGCAACGAACAGCCGATGAAGTTGTCACGAAAGGCCAGCAGGCCTATCAAGACTTCGACACGGTGATCAATAGCGGACTCGGGCCCATCTTGGCCCAGGAGACGCCGCAAGGTCAGTTGTTCCGTCAAGCCCTGCTGACTGGCGAGCGCGCCCACGAAGTTGCTTACTTCTTGGCAAAGAACCCAGACGAGGCGCAGCGTGTGTATGCACTGCCCCCGCTTCAGATGGTTCGCGCCGTGTCGCTGATCGAAGCCACCAAGCTCGATGCAATGGCCGAAACGCCAGCGCAACCGAAGCCGAACATTCCAAAAACACTCACACAAGCACGGGACGCACGGGGGCAGTTCAAACCTGCCGCCTACGACGGCCCTACACCGTTAGATCAAATCCTCGCTGACAAGAGATAAGGCCCCTAGAGGGCCTTTTTCTTTGGGCGAACCAAAGGAATCATCATGGCTGATACGACCGCCCGCTCGGGCTTGACCCCGCAACAATGGGACGAAGAGTTCTTTGTTGAGTACCTGCAAAACCACCCATTCAAGCCCTACATGGGCACGGGTGAAAACTCCATCTTCCAGATCAAGGAAGACCTGACCAAGAAGAAGGGCGATTCCGTCACCTTCGCCCTTGTCAACAAGCTGAGCGGTGCCGGTGTCACTGGCCGCACTACGCTTGAGGGCAACGAAGAAGAGATGGACTCTCGCTCGTTCTCCATCGCAGTGGACAAGCGCCGTAACGGCGTTCGCATCGCTGAGATTGACGAGCAGTTCAACGCCTTCTCGCTGCGCCAGGCTGGCAAAGTGGTATTGAAAGACTGGGCAATGGAAGCGGACATCGACCGCATCTATCAGGCCCTGCTGTCGATCAATGGCGTGGCCTACGCATCGGCATCAGAGGCTCAGAAAGACGCCTGGCTGGTTGACAACGCCGACCGCGTGCTGTTCGGTGCATCCAAGTCGAACGCCTCGTCAAACGACCACAGCACGTCGCTTGGCAACATCGACAGCACAAACGACAAGCTGACGACTGCGGCTTTGTCGCTGATGAAGCGCATCGCCTTGTCGGCTACGCCCAAGATCCGCCCCATTCGGATTGAAGGCACGAACCGCCGTGTGCTGGTGGCGTTCGCCCACCCCCGCGCCTTCCGCGACCTGAAGGAAGGCACCGCACTGCAACAAGCAATGCGCGAAGTGTCTCTGGCAAACCAGAACAACAAGTTGTTCCAAGGTGGTGACGTGGAGTGGGACGGGATCATCGTCCACGAGTGCGACGGCATGCCAATCCTGACTGGTGTTGGCAATGGCGGCATCGACGTGGCGCCCGTCTTCCTGTGCGGCGCTCAAGCCCTGGGCATGGCTGTGGCTAAGCGCTGGGTGTCGAAGACTGAGCAATTCGACTACGGCGACAAGCAAGGCGTTGCCATCGAGGCAATCGACGGCCTCAAGAAGATGCTGTTTGGCTCTGGCGCGGGTGACACCGACGACCTGAAGCAACACGGCGTTGTCACCGGCTACTTCGCTGGCGTTGCTGACGCTTGATGAATGAGGGGGCTTCGGCCCTCTCTTCACCCCACCATTCAAAGGAAAAATCATGGCTACTCTTACCGCAGATCGTGCGGCGGACACGTTCCCCGTTTTCAAACCATCCGGCTCGGGAAATCTTGGTGTTGCTTATGGCACCTACGCCCTGACCGCTGACCCAGCTCCAGCCGACATCATCGAGATGTGCAAGGTTCCAGCAGGTGCTGTGATCGTTGGTGGTCACGTCTACGCTGCTGATCTGGACACCAATGCAAACGAGACGTTCGACATCGACGTTGGCTGGCTGGCTAACGGCGGAACTGGTACGTACGATGCCGCCGACGACGACGGCCTCGGCAACTTCGGCGTGATCACTGGTGACGCATTCGCCACCGGCAACATCTCCAACGTGACCGGCGTCAACCTGCCATTGGCTGGTCTGCTGGTGACTGGCGTACTGCCAGCGTTCACCAAAGAAACCACCCTGGCCATCACGGTTGTGGACGACACAGCGACCTTCACGGCTGGCTCTATCAGCCTGGTTGTGTTCTACGTGGTGCCTTGATGGCTCAGTTCGTCTACATCGGCGACCATGCGACGACGAAAGTCCTAGGGCTTTCGTTCGTCCGTGGGCAGGCTACAGATGTCACAGACGAGCGCGCAATCCGAAAGCTGCGCGTGAACTGCGACTTCACTGAGTCGTTCGATGGTGTTGAGGTGCTTGACGCTATCGAGCAGCCACAAGAACGCACCAAGCGCAAATACACACGCAGGACAGAGTAATGCCTACTTACGCATTCACGCGGAACCGCGAACAGTTTGCCGGTGATGTGCTGCGCAAGCTCGGCGTGTTGAATGCTGGAGGCACGGCACAAGCGCGGGACTACGCATCAGTCAATACTGCGCTTGATCTGCGCTTGAAGGAGCTTCACGCACTAGGCGTGCTGTGGTGGCAAGTCTCTGGCGCGACAACGAGCGTAAGCCTGACGGGTGGGGTTGTGTCAGCAACGATCAGCGCAACTGACTACCTGTTTCCCGTGTCGATGGCTGTTGTCGTCGGAACGGATGAGATCCCGCTAGAGATCATCGACCACCGCGCTTACCAAGCGATACCAGACAAAGCCAGCACCGGCGAGCCTGAAAAGGTTTTCATCTCTGGAACAACTGCGCGTTTCTGGCCTGTTCCACAGAGCAACTACACGGCAAAGCTGACCTATCAGGCAATTGCGGCAGACAGCGAAGTCAGCGCCACGCCTGACGTGCCTGTGTCTTGCCTGCGCGCACTGGTTGACATCGTTGCTGGTGATTTGGTCGATGACTACGAAACACCAGAGCCCAAGGCATCGCGCCTTCTGCAAAAACAGGTCATCGGCCTGACAACCATTCGAGCACTCAACGCCCAGCGCGTCGATGTTGCGACCGTAACACCTGACTACTTCTGATCATCATGACCACCATCGCAGCAGGCAACCACCAACAAATTTACTTCGACCACCTTGATGACATCGTGATCACGCCAGGCAGCGGCGGCACGGTCAAGTTTGATTGCTCGACACCAAACAGCGCAGCAACTCGACCCACTGCCCGCATCATCTACAGCGCGGCAACGATCAGCATCCCGGCTGGTTCTACTGTGTTTTTGGATGCTGTCGGTGCAGATGCGACATACACCACTGACGCAGGCACCATTTCGTATTCAACCGATGAAGACGGCACAAACGTCCTCGACACCACCTCCAAGGCTGCGCTTGGGGCGAGTGGTTTCGTCGGTACCCCCGATCAGACGGCGTTCAGGAACTTCAAGTCCAGCAACACCAGCACCTTGCGCCGGATGGTCGCTGATGCGCGATCTGGTTACGCAAGGTCAAGGCTCTGTGTCTTCGGCATGTCCACCGAGGCTGGTGCCGGCTCGCTGAACGCATCCTTGTACGCGGGCAACTCCAGAAGCAAATCCTGGCCAATGCAGCTTGCAAAGCTTCTTGTTTCCAGGGGTCTTAACGCCAGCTCTGATTACATCGTTGGCGGTGGTAACAAGGCTGCATCGTCGCTTCCAGCATTTGATACGCGGGTCGCATTCACGAACACCGCTGAAACGCTGGCGGTGCAGTTGTGGGGTGGCCCAACGTTTCAAATGACGGCGACAACTGGGCAGATCGTGTTCACGCCATCTGCGTCATTTGATCGAATCATGGTGGCGTCGGCATCGTCAGGTGGAAACAGCGTGATCACAGCAGTCGGCAACGGCGGCGCGACATCCGGCACGCTGAATACAAGTGGAGCGGCTGGTGTCGTTTACGCTGATAACGCATGCTCTGCAGGGTCAACTGTTGCGACCTTGACATGCGGATCTGGTGGAGGTGCTTACCCATTCCTTATCGGGACACGAGACAGCACAAAGCTTGGTATCGAAGTTATCAATGCAGGCTGGGGCGGATCGGGTACACCAGACTGGAACTCATCCTACACATGGAACTGCAAACAGGCCTTTGATGCAATCTTGGATTCAAACGCGCTGAACTGCAGTGTGCTTTGTCTTGACATCAACGACGCTTACTTTGGTGTTGCCCAGGCGACATACCGCGCCAACTTGGATGCTTTGCTGACGAAGCTAAAAGGCAAGGGTGATGTGATCGTAAGGATCAGCCCGACTGTCGGCACTGGCACGGTAGCGCAGGCAACGCAAGACATCTATTGGGCGATTGCCATCGCTGCCGCAGAAGCTGCGGACGTGCCATACGTAGATCTGCGCTCGGTACTCCCATTGCGTGCTGCCTCTCTCACCCAGGGGATTGCCAGAGACGATCTGCACGAAACGGCAAGAGGCTACGCCATCGAAGCCGAGGTAATGGCTCGCGCGCTCACCTTGATGGTGTGAAGACACGGCAAAGAAAGAACTGATTTCACATGCAGTGCTCGGTTTGAAATCACGACCGTTGATGCCACCTATGTGCCAAAGATTCAGGCCACGATCAACAAGTTAACGGGCGCCTCTCATAACCTGAAGCGATCTCGCATGACTGTGCGCTTCACTCCGCACGACATCGAAGTCAACAACTACACACCTTTCTTCTGACCATGAAGCGCCCCCTCATCCTATCCGCCCTCCTATCAGCGCAGGCCATGGCCTCGCCGGTTGCTCTGCTATGACCATAGCCGGACCATCCTACTCGCTGCGCAATCGGTCAGGACCGAAGCAGCGGGCGGTTAACCTCATTCCTGTGCCGATTGAAGCGCCGGGCGAGCCTGTGAGCAAGTCGTTCAAGGACTGGCCCGGGTTGGTGGAGTTTGCTGACCTTGGCGCGCAGATTCGCGGGGCCATCAATAGCAATGGGCGGCGCTTGGTTGTCTCTGGTTCTTCGCTGGTTGATTTGGCATCTGATGGCACGACAACTAGCCGTGGATCGCTTGGTTCGTCTACTGGACTGGTTGACTTTGCTGCCAACGCTTCGCAGATCTGCGTGACTGACGGGGCGAGTCTGTACGTCTTGAACAGGGCCACCAATGTGCTCACAACGGCGGCTGGTTATGGCGGCGGCTCACGAATCGACGTGCTGAATGAATTCCTGTTTTTCGTGGACGCAGGAACTGGCCGCGTAGGCTGGACCAATGTCGGTGACGCAGCAACGATTGACGCGCTGGATTACGCCACAGCAGAGGAAAGCCCGGACAACCTCATTTGCCCGATTGTGTCGGGTGGTGAACTGCTGCTGATTGGCAAAAGTTCGATTGAGGTTTGGCGCCTGATCGGTGGGGATGAGGTGATTGTCCCGTCTGGCCGCTCTATCGAGGTTGGTTGCGATTCGCCCATGACGCCTCGCAGGCTGGACAACACTGTTTTCTTCGTTGGCACTGACGAAGAACGTGGGCAGCGTGGCGTGTTCAAGATCGCTGGCTCAGTTCATCAGCGAATCTCTACCCGCTGGGTGGAAGAGTTGATCAGCGGACTTGATCTGACTGAGGCAGTTGGGACGGCGTTCTATTTCGAGGGCAACGCCTTCTATGCGCTGAACGTGCCCACACTCGAAACAACGCTTGTCTATGACGTGATGTCTGGCCTGTGGTTTGAGGCTGGCGAGTGGGTCAATGGCGCATGGCAGCAAGTGCGATGGAATGTGCACCTGTCGGCATTCAACAAGACGCTGCTAGGTGGCGCTGACGGGAAGCTGTACGAACTCGATGCAACGGCCTCAAGCAACGATGGCGACGTGCTGCGACGTGTTCGCGTTATGCCTGAGATTCGCAGAGCTGACGGCAAGAGAATCCGCTTCCCCGAGCTGCGCGTTATCTGCGACACGGGGGCCGGTGGAAACCTCATGGTGCGTTGGTCAGACGACAGCGGAAATTCATGGGGCGACTGGGAATACATCAGCCTTGGCGACATCGGCAACTTTGACCACTGGGTGAGCATTCACGCTATTGGTTCGGCGGATCGGCGCACATACGAGCTGGTCGTCACCGATGCGGTTCCGTGGAATCCTTCTGACGTGATCGTCCGGACAGTATGAGCAGCAGACACCTTTCATGGTCAGCACGAGTCCCGATCGGTGAAGCAAATGGCGTCAAGGTCTACGCCTCCACCGACTTTCTGAGGTACTACGAAGAAGGCCGCGACCGCATGGGTGGCGACACGGCCCTAACGAACATCGAATTAGCAACAGCAGCGAGCACCGCGCAGACGACTGCCAATACCGCAGTAGCGGCGGCAGCAACAGCACAAACCACCGCAAATACTGCGGTGACAAATGCGGCAACAGCGCAGGCTACAGCCAACACCGCAAACAGTACCGCCAACACAGCAAACACGACAGCGAACGCACTCAAGGCGCCCACATACGTCACGTTGAGCGCATCGGCTGATCTGACGAATGAGCGGGTTCTAACGGCTGGTGCTGGCGTCAAGTTCACAGACGCAGGTGCTGGTGGCGCGCTGACCGTAGCGATTGACTCGAATGTCTCTCTAAAGGACTCGCTTGCTGCAACGATTGTTGAGGTGGATGATGGAGCGCTTGGGTTGTTTGGCGCCACGCCAGTAGCCCAATCAACAGGTTGGGGCACCCCAACTGGCACAGCGACAAAGACCACATTCGACACGGCAACCGTGACCCTTCCTCAGCTTGCGGAACGCGTCAAGGCGCTTATTGATTACTTCAAGTTGCGCGGAGATATTGGGGCATGAACATCACATATAGCTCACTCTGGAGTATCAAATGGGCTTTCTGAGCAATCTTGTAAACAGCGTTGTGGATGCTGCGACTAACCCGCTTGATTTGGGCCGCGCATCAGAGGCTTGGCGAGCATCAGACCCGATTTTGTCAAGCGCCGGAACGGCCATCATGAGCGCAGAAGACAAGGCGCTTAGCAAGATTTGGGGTGGGCTTGGCAACAATGAACTAGCGGGCTTTTTCGCAAGTGACTCTCAAGATCCAGGGAGTGCGCTTACTCATCGAGGCTTGGCGGGCGCCGCGTATTTTGGGGGCTCCGCATTGGCTGGGGCTGGCGCAACAGGTGGCGCAGGTTCTGCGGCTGGCGGGTCATCTGGTCTGTTTGGTGCTGGTGGCGTATTGGGTGCGGGCTCAATCGGCAAGTATGCAGCTGCGGGACTGCCTATTTTGAGTAGCGCCCTTCAGGCCCAATACTCGAAAAGCGCGCTCGACAATGCCAGGCAGGCAGCGGGCCAATCAGACGCAACGCAACGCTACTTCTACGACACAAGCCGCGCGGATCAAATGCCATTCCTGCTTACGGGATACGGCGCAAATGATCAGATCAACAACATGCTCGCTAATGGCGCATTCAATACGCCAACATTCGACCAATACCAGAAAGATCCATCCTACGATTGGCAACAATCTGAAGCTGCGCGCATAGGGCAAAACACGGCAGCAGCACGCAATGGCCTGTACAGAGGGAGCACCGCAAAAGCCCTGCAAGATCGCGCGCAGAACATTGCGAATGCTGATTATGGGAACTGGTGGAGCAGGCAGCAGCAAGGCGCCACAAACAAGGTGAACATGCTCAACGCCGTACGCACAGGAGGACAAACGGCGGCGGGTGCAATTGGCGGATATGGCCAGAATGCGGCTAACCAGATAAGCGCAAGCCAAGCTGGCGTTGGCGATGCTGCGGCGGCTAATGCGCTTGCTCAGGGAAACATCATTGGCGGCGCATTGAACCGAGTTAGCAGCTATTTCGGCGGCGCCCCAAGCACAGCAAAGAGCCCATACAAAACGATGTGGGACGGTAACGCATTCGGCAACAGTAACGGGCTTGCATAAGGATCACCATGCCAGTAAGCGCAAATCCATGGGGGAACCTGTTGGCACAACGCCCTCAGAGCCCCGAATCATTCACGGCAGATCGACAAGCTATTGAGGCTGGTGGCATCACCAACGCGCTCAACGCCGCGAAGCTGGGTGAGTATCAGCAAGGGTTGCAAAGAAGCGAGCAACTGCGAAACCTGCTTAGCAGTGGCGCCGGTTCAGACCAACTCGTGAAGGGTGGATTCCTGAAAGAGGGGATGGACCTTGCCAAGAATAAGGCAGATGTCGCCAACACCAATGCGCAAGAGTCAACGCACAGGGTTGACGCATTCGCAAAAAAGGCGAGCCTGATGAAGTCAAGCATTGGGAGTGTTCCAAGCCCTCAAGCCGCAGCCAGGTACATGCAGCAGGCATTTGCTGACCCTGACATGGGGCCTGTAATGAAGCAATTCGGCACGCTTGAAGAGGCTCTATCCGAGATCCCGAATGATCCTAACGGGTTCAGAAATTGGCAGATGCAAGCCTCTGAAGGTATCGGTAAGTTGGCTGATCACGCCATGAAGCAGCAAGAGTTCGGACTTCGCGCAAACAACGAACTGATCGGCCCAGACGGCAAGATCAACCAAACATTGCTTGGCGCGAAAAAGCAGGTTGCGCAGGCTGGGGCATCAAGCGTCAACGTCAACACAGGGCAAAAAGGCTTCGACAATGAACTGAAGCTGCGCGGCGACTTCAAGCAAGAGCCTGTTTACAAAGCCCACCAAGAGATGCAGTCGGCATACAGCCAGATTCAGCAGTCTTTGAAGCAAGCAACACCAGCAGGTGACTTGGCTGGCGCCACCAAGATCATGAAATTGCTTGACCCTGGCTCTGTTGTCCGTGAGTCTGAATTGGGTATGGCAATGGCTGCAACAGGCTTGCTTGACCGGGTGCAGAACTACGCTCAAAACATCATCAGCGGCAACAAGTTGACGCCGAAGCAGCGCGTGGAGTTCCAGCAGCTTGCGGATGCGCTGTATGGCGAGTCGGTCAAGGCATACAACGGCAAGCGCGGCGAGTACATCAAGCTGGGCGCCGACTACGGCCTAGACGCAGGTCGGGCGATTGGTGGCGTGGCATCCATGGCGGCAAAGCCAGGGCAAGCAAACGCAGGCGGCGCAAAATTCTTGGGGTTTGAATAATGCCAGTAGCACGCTTTCAAATGCCTGATGGCCGAGTGGCTCGGTTTGAGGTGCCAGACGGGACCACGCCAGAGCAGGCGCAAACAATGATGGAGGCGCACTTTAGCAAGCCCGCGCAACAGCCAGCCGACGAACCCAGCATCGGCGCTACCATCAAGCAAGGCGCGAGCGCACTGGACGCGCCAAATGCCGTGGCCACCGGGTACAACCGTGGTCTAGCTGCGCTTGCTGGCCTGCCGGTTGACACCATCATGAATGTGGTGGATCTTGGGAGGGCCGCAATCGGCGCACCATACACAGCGATCACTGGCGATACGCCCGACGCCTTGCAGGTCAATCCTGATAGATCTGGAATTGTCGGCTCGCGCGATTGGCTGTTGAAGCAAGCCCGTAAAACTGGCGCAGGCCGGGCAATCGTTGACCCGATGAACCCGGAGTATGAGGGCGGCTACTTGCAAGCGGCTGGCGGCGGCTTGACTGCTGTCATGAATCCAAACAGCCGCGCGCAACTGGTGAATCAAGGCGTGCTTGGGCTGACAAGTGCGCTGGGCAGTAAAGCCACGTATGATGCAACAGGCAATCAAGCGCTTGCGATAACCGCTGGCATGCTGCCAACTGTTGCGCAGCAGGGCATCACTGGCGCAACGAAGCGAATCATTCGCGGCGGAGAATCTGGGCGCAAAGCAATGGAGCAGCGCGTTCAGGATCTCAAGAATGCGGGCATCGATGAGCCTACACTTGGGCTCGCTTCTGGCAACGAAACAATCGGCGGCTTTGAGAACATCCTGCAAAGTACGCCTGGCGCTGTGCGCATCATGCGGCAAGCGCGCGACAAGGCGGTGGGCGGGCTACAAGCCAAGACCAGCGATGCATCGGCAAGCGCTGCGGGGGCGCGCCAACGCGGAAACACCGAATCTGGCGGCGCCATTCGCGCAGACATTCGTGGCCAGTTCTTGGAGCGATTCAAAGACACCCAGCGTGGGCTATACGACAAACTCGATCAGTACATCAATGCAGGCGACAAGATCGGCGTTCAGCAAACTGAAAAGGCGCTGCGTGATCTGACATCAATCGACCCGGCATCGCCAGCCATGTCTGCTGGGTTTGTGAACTCCAAGATCCAAGACATCCGAAACAGGTTCGACATGGATGTCGGCAATGTCGCGTCCATCCCCGGTTCATCGTCTTCCGTCCCTGTGCGCGGTGATGTATCCACCCGCATTGACCTGATGAACCGCAGGGTTCCCACCGGCGCATCCACGACGCAAACGAACCTCATGGGCGAACGTGTCCCAGTTGGCCCCGTTGTTGGCTATCAGCAAATTGATACTGGGCCGACAGGCGCGAGACGTAACCCGCTTGCCGCAGGCTCTGCAAACATGCCACTGCCTGAACCTGAGCTTCCGTACGGCGCACTGAAGCGGCAGCGGACTGCCGTAGGTGAGCAGCTTTCAAACGAGCTTCTTTCAGGAGCCCCAAATGCTCAATGGAAGCGCCTTTACGCTGGCATGAGTGACGACATGCGCGCCGCAGCAGAAGCGCGGGGGCCAGAGGCATCCGGCGCCTGGAAGCGCGCCAACGATTACACCAAGGCTGGCATGGGACGCCTGGAGCGCGTCGAATCGTTCTCAAACAAAGACGCGACACCAGAGGCCATTTACAGCAGCCTGACCAAAGCCGCCGAAACCGGCTCAAGCACGATTCAGGCCGTCAAGAAGTCTCTGAGCAAAGGCACCCGAGGCCAGATTGCTGGGACTCTGATCGAGCAACTTGGCACCGCTACCAACGGCAGGCAGAACGCCGCTGGCGATGTGTGGTCGCCAGAGACATTCTTGACCAACTGGAACAAGATCAAGTCAGGGCGCCAAGAGATCCTTTCCGGGTTCGATGGCGCGGATGCTGTGCGGCGCGATGTTGAGGCTGTAGCCAAAGCCACGTCAATGATGCGCGACAGTTCCAAGATGTGGGCGAACCCTTCCGGCACGGCGGCAAACCTCGGCGCCAGGGCCACGTTAGGCGCCATCGGCGGCGGCTTCTTCCTTGACCCGACATTGGCCGCAGCCGCTGGTGGTGGCGTGTTGTCTGCGAATTTGCTGGCGCGCGGACTGACAAACAAAGGATCGATTGATATGGCCATGCGCAGGAACGCAATCAGCGACAGCACACGCGCAGCGAATGCGCGCTTGATGGCCGTTCAATCAGAAGAGCGCAAGAAGAAATAACCCGACGCACAGAACAAATAAGACGATAGGAACGATCAAGCCCAGCGCCGAAGCCAAGTCCTTTGAGTCCCCATCTAGGGGATCTGGATGGTGGTGTTTTGGTTCTGGCTTGTATTCGTACCAACTCATCCTCACCCCTCAAGCCCGCCTAGAGCGGGTTTTTTCATTTCAGAGGCCAAAACATGTCATTTCAGTTCACGTCCGGTCGGTTCAAAGGTTGGGCAAGTGACGGCACGCCCCTCGCAAGCGGCAGACTTTACACCTACGCCAGCGGGACGACAACCCAGAAAAATGCATTCACGGATTCAGGCCTTGGCACGCCTTGCACTTACACC
>OFQW01000058.1_pt1 | contig 19878 bp, 24 predicted proteins | sample 1542941 | NCBI WGS metagenome assembly OFQW01 (sample SAMN07774219, study PRJEB24372) | wastewater metagenome | isolation source: Exp Tend NO 90WW | collected 2016-02 | reverse complement strand
TAGCTGCCCTTGTCACTTGGGACTCCAGCGCAGACCTTCTGGACTGCACCCCCGACGTACTGCGCGCCATGATTGACCTGGCCGAGCCGCCCGTGTGTCACCAAGCGGCGCTGCTCCTGCCCTACGCCATCGTGAGGTTCGGCACATGAGCCGCATCCGACTGGACATCACTACCGACGCGCACATTGCCGCCCTGCCCAACGCCAAGCGCAGCCGTGAATACTTCCTGGGCAGTGGGCTGTGTCTGGTGACCACGAAGAGCGGCAAGCGGAAATTTATAGTGTACGCACGGGCCGTGTCCATCGCCGGCTGGGTGAAGTCCAAGCCACACCTGATAGGCTACTGGCCCACTGTTGGCATCGCCGCAGCCCGAACTTTCGCTCGGGAGTATCGCGCACTGGCTACACAACAGAGTAAAATCGTTGATGTGCAGCGTGTGCCAGTGAGCAGACCCTGCAACCCCATCACACTGCAAGACGCACTCCACACACCTTGGGAAAAAGGATACTGATATGGCACGAACCTACTCAAACGAAGAAATAGCACAAATTATCCATGACGCAGGTGGGCCTAAAACCACCTACGCCGAGACAATCTTGCACACCGCCGCTGACACCCTCAAGCAGCGCGGCCAAGTGTACGACAGCCCCGAAGGTGAACGCAGCATGGGCAAGACGGTCATCGCGTTCAACACGATCACCGGCAACAACTTGACCGAAGCCGAAGGCTGGCTGCTGCTGCAACTGTTGAAGGACGTGCGGCAGTGGTCGAAGGAAGCCTATCACGAAGATAGTGCTGTGGACTGTGTGAACTACGCCGCACTCAAGGCCGAAGCACTGGCAGCCAAGTAGCTGCTGTGATACAGTGACCTGCACCACCCGAGATGGACTGATAGTATGTACGCAGATGTAGCGATTAAAGTGTTGGATGAAAGGATCGGGCTACCTGAATACGCCACGATGGGCAGCGGCGCAGTCGATCTCAAGGCGTGCATCGAGCAGTCCATCCGCATCCTGCCGGGTGGGGTCAAGACGCTACCTACGGGACTGGCTGTGGCTCTGCCGGATGGGTATGGCATGTTCATCTCCTCGCGCAGTGGTCTGGCTATCCAGCACGACATCATCGTGCTCAATTCTCCGGGTCTGATCGACAGTGATTACCGAGGAGAAGTGCGGGTGGTCTTGAAAAACACAGGGGATACTGTATTCTTTATCCACCCTGGTGCGCGTATCGCTCAGGCGTTCATCGTTCAGCTTCCACGCATTCGGTGGTTGCCTGTGGGTGATCTGCCGGATACAGAGCGTGGCGCTGGTGGGTTCGGGCATACAGGCACCCTGTAATCGCCTACTCTAGGCGCGGGTTGAAATGGGCACACAGGAACATGAGGAAACCATGAGCACATCTTACGAAGTTCATCCGGGTATCGAGATTCCCCCGGTACAGCGCGCCGGTCGGCGCGGCAGCAAGTACCCCTTCGCCACCATGTTGGTGGGGGAGATGTTCTTCATCCCGACCGATGAAGTCCCCAAGTCATTCAGCTCGCAGCGCAACGCCGCACAACGGCGCCTGACCCGCAAGTTCGTCTCGCGCCGGGCCGTGCTGAACGATGTCGAAGGTGTGGGCTGCTGGCGCACGGAGTAATGTAGTACACCCCGCCGACAAGGTAGGTCGGCGGAGTATTTAAGTAGCTTGAGGTGTAGCATGTGGGATTCCGCCAAGTACATGGCGTTCGACTTCGAGACATCTGGCACCCTGCCAGAGTATGCCTTGCAGCCGTGGCGCATTGCCGCCGGAGATACTTGGGCTACCAGTCTGGCCACGGTGCGTAGAGTGAACGGCGCCGCGCAGGTAAGCGGAGGGCTGTGTGTGGGGCGGGGGGCGTACCCGCCCAAGCACTACATCCAAGCCATGCTTCAGCAAGCCATCGACGAACAGATCACGCTGGTGGCGTGGAACGCCCTGTTCGACATCTCGATCCTGATTGGGTATGGCTTTCAGGACATGGTGTTCCAGTGCAAATTTCTGGACGTCATGCTGCTATGGAAGCATGTGCACACCTTCCCCGAGTACGACACAGCGCGCGACAAGAAATTCCACTACGGTCTCAAGGCTGCCGTGGCGCAGTACATCCCTGCCCATGCAGGGTACGAGGCGGACGTAGACTTTCACAGCACTGACCCCAATGATCTAAAACGTCTGCACAACTACAACGTGCTGGACTCTGCGCTGACGCTGCGCCTGGCACAGATGTTCTACACCCAGCTCGCCGCCGAGCCTCCCCGGTTGAAAGCTGCCATGATTGAGGCGCAGTGCCTGCCACTGGTGGCCTGGGCGAACTGGCATGGCATACCGATGGACCGGGCTGCACTTGCTACCCTGGGCAACGATCTGACCACTGAAGCAGCCGCCGCACTGGCCGAGCTGGCACCGCACGGCATCACCGAGAAGATCGTCCGATCCCCCAAGCAGTTGTCGAAGGTGATGTTCGAGGACTGGGGGCTGCCAGTCTTGAAGCAGAACACATCCAAAAAAACTGGCAAGACCACCGACTCGACCGACAAGGAAGTGCTCCATGAACTGTCGTTCATTGACCCCCGTGCCAAGTACCTGCGACAGTACCGTGAGGCGCTTGGCAACAAGACCAAGTTCGTGGACGCGCCGGAGACATCCGCTGAATACAACGGGGACGGCAAGAGCCACCCGCTGGCCATCGTGTTCAGCACCTACACCGGACGAGTCACTTATGTCAGCAAGCAAGGACGGAACAAGGACGAGCGCCAGATCGGCTTCGCCCTGCACCAAGAGAAGCGTGAGGAACGCTTCCGCGATATTGCCATCCCGCCTGAAGGGTACACCCTGGTGGAGTTCGACGCCGCCGGACAGGAGTACCGCTGGATGGCCATCGCTTCAGGTGACCCGGCGATGCAACACCTGTGCATGGAGGGCGAGGATGCCCACACCTACATGGGCGCACAGATCGCACGGCGGGATTACACTGAGCTACGCGCTGCCTACGCAGCCAAAGACAAGGATGCTGGATCAGCACGACAACTAGGTAAGGTGGCTAACTTGTCTTGTGGCTACCGTACCTCAGCAGGCAAACTGCGTGTTGTTGCGCGGGTGAACTACAACCTGCCTATGGAACTGCCCGAAGCCACACACATTCGCGAGACATACATAAGAACTTACCCCAACGTACCGAAATACTGGTCGCGGCAGATCGAACGGGTCAAGCGGCTGGGGTATGCCGAGACCTTCGCAGGCCGCCGGGTTCAGGTGCAGGGTAGCTGGTCGGGTGACGGGGCATGGTCGCGTGAGTCCACAGCCATCAACTACCCTATCCAGGGTACAGGGGCTGACCAAAAATATCTGGCACTGTCTGTACTGCGGGGGTACATTGTCAAGCATGGCATCTACTTCGCGTGGGAACTCCACGACGGGCTGTACTTCTACGTTCCTACAAAGATTGTAGATAAAGTCATCCCCGAGATGCGTTACCTGCTGAACAACTTGCCGTACAAAAAAGCTTGGGGGTTTGACCCACCCATCCCCCTGCCGTGGGACTGCAAGGCCAGTGACAAATCGTGGGGCCAACTGAAAGAGGTTAAGGTATGAGCCAAGACACCGCAGCACACGCACCCACCGAGGTGTACTTTGTCCACAAGACATCCGGCGCCCGGTTCAGGGTGGTTGCCCGTGACATAGCGGCAGGCACGATCACACTGGAAGGCGAGTACGGCACGTTCACCGAGAAGTACGACAAGGAACTGTTTGCCAAGAACGGCTACGCATTGGAGCGGCGGTGATGCAACCGTTCCCCTGGAGCTACAGTTCACTCAACACCTTCGCCACCTGCCCCGCGCAGTATCACGCGCTCAAGGTTACCAAGACAGCAGCGGATGTGAAGGGTGAGGCGGCACGGTACGGCGACTTTGTCCACAAGCAGTTCGAGAACCGCCAGCGTGACGGCACGCCACTCCCCGCAGACCTGGCCCACCATGAAGGGTACATGCAGGTTCTGGCGGGGCTGCCGGGTGAGCGACTGATTGAGGGTAAGCTGGCCATCGACAGAACCTTGCAGCCCTGCAAGTTCTTCGACCGGTATGTGTGGGCCAGGGGCATCATCGACTTCGCGGCCATCGATGGCGACACCGCGCAGATCGTGGACTACAAGACCGGCAAGCGCCTACCCACGCCGGACCAGATGAAGCTGTGCTCCCTGTTGGTGTTTGCTACCTACAAACAGGTGAAGAAGTGCAGTTGCGCCTACTACATGACACAGTTGCCAGAAGGGCAACGACTGGTGACACACAGTTTCCACAGAGAAGAAAGCGCGAAGCTATGGCAGAAGTTCGTACCTAACTTGGTACAGTATGTAGAGGCGTTCCATACGGACATCTGGCAAGAGCGTCAGTCTGGCTTGTGTCGTGGGTGGTGCCCGGTTAAACAGTGTGCCTACTGGACACCTAAGCCCAATGCGTGATATAGTGAACGAAGCTGGGGTCAAACGGGAAGTAAAGAAGCTACTGACCAAACACGGTTGGTACTACTGGATGCCCTCAGCCAATGCGTTCGGGACTTCAGGGATCGCCGACTTCAACGCGGTACGGAGTGGCAAGTTCCTCGCCATCGAGACCAAGTTCGGTAGCAACAAGCCGACACCGTTGCAGCGGAGGTACCTGGAGCAAGTGGCTGCCCACGGAGGGCTGACGATGGTTGTAAACGAGCGCAACCTGGACAAACTGGAAGAACTGTTGAAAGTGGAGGAGAACTAGTATGAACGAGTACCACAAGATACAAACGGTTTTCAAACGAGACATGGCCAGCAAAGGAAAGACTCTTTTGGAAGGGCAGTGGACGCTGCCTGAGTTTGAGTACCTGGCGGGGAATGTGTGGACGTTTACTGAAAAGGTGGACGGCACCAATATCCGCGTGATGTTGCGGGATGGCAAAGTTACCTTTGGTGGCAAGACGGACTCAGCCCAGATTCCTGCGCAGTTGGTGACACGGCTGAATGAACGATTCTTGCCGCTCGCTGACAAGATGCAGGAGATTTTCGGTTGTGACACCTGTCTGTACGGTGAAGGTTACGGAGCGAAAATTCAAAAAGGTGGCGACAACTACCGGCAAGACCAGGACTTCGTTCTGTTCGACTGCAATGTGGGCGGTTGGTGGCTGCAACGTGCAGACGTTGAGGACGTGGCACAGAAACTCGGGCTTGAAGTGGTTCCGATCATTGGAGAGGGGTCGCTGCACGACGCCATTGCGCTTGCGAAGGCCGGGATTCTTTCCACGTGGGGTAACTTTCAGGCGGAGGGGATTGTTGCCAGGCCAAAGACCGAACTCAAGACACGCAGCGGGCAGAGGATCATAACCAAGATCAAGTGTCGTGACTTTTGAAAGTAGACTGGAGGTAGTATGTCACAAGATGCTGTGAAAATTGTGCCACACAAATCACGCACCTGCGAATGCACGTTCGCGCAGCGCATGGTTGGTGATGGTTGTAATGTGTGCAACCCAATTAAAGCACTGGAATACGCCAGCGAAGTCATCACTCACCTGCAAGCGCACAGGCACATATTATCTGCCACGCTGGTGCGGTTGCGCGACGCGCTTCAGCCAACGTACAGCATGAGCCCGGAAGGTCGCAGGGAGCTAGACATCATCGAGAAGGCGCTGAACTATGACAGATAAACCCTGCACATGCGGCGAGGCTTACAAATTCCCACACCGTCACTACGGCGGCGAGTGCCGGGGACACAGCATCGAATTCTGCCCGAGGCCGGTATTTATCGCCGACCCCTACGGCACTGGGGATAGGTGGTATCGGTGGGTCGAACACGGCTGCAAACTCAAACCTGGCGCGAGGGTAGCGGCATGAAAACGTACCGAATCGGCAAACTGATTTACTGCAACACGCGCATCCGGCACGACCTGGCTATTTTCGACGACCCCGCCCGGCACATTGTCTGGCGGTTCTGGTGGAGCGACTGACATGCACTCAGCAAATTACCAGCACAAAAGCATCGCCGTGTACTCAACCCTGGCCGCTATCGTCACCGCGCTACTGATATGGATCATAGCGAGCACAATGGACTACAACGACGCCCAGCGGGCAGAGATTGAATACTGCCGGAATGTGCGTGATGGGCTGTGGCCGGACTACAAGGGCACCTATGACAAGGTGTGCGAGGAGGAATTGTGAGCAACAAAGCATTCGACATAATGCTGGACCTGGAGACGATGGGCACTGGACCCAATGCCGCCATCGTGGCAATCGGTGCGGTTGAGTTCGACATTGCCACGGGTACTGTGGGCGACCGCTTCTACCGGGTTGTGGATCTTGGCACGTCGGTTGCCATGGGTGGCGAGATCGACGCCGACACGGTGCTGTGGTGGATGCAGCAGAGCGACGACGCCCGCGCCATGTTCACCAGGGATAGTGTCCCGCTGTCTGTGGCGCTGGCAGAGTTCACGGTGTGGATGAGTGACCGCGGTGCGGTGTCCGGTGCACGGGTGTGGGGTAACGGCGCGGCCTTCGACAATGTAATTTTGTCCAGCGCGTACCGTAGGTCAGCGTACATGCAGCCGTGGCAGCACTGGAACGACCGCTGCTACCGCACGATCAAAGCGCAGTACCCTGACGTGAAGCTGGAACGTGTCGGCACACACCACAACGCGGTCGATGACGCCGAGAGTCAGGCGCGCCATCTGATTGCAATGCTTGGAGGACAAGCGCAATGAGCAGCAACTACACCCCCCCCGCATGGCCGTCCACGATTGAGCGTGGGGTACAGGCGTCGTACCGGTTGAGCAGCGACCTGGACGGGCGGAACGCCAACGTAGAGCAGCGGACCCGCGCCAGTGAACGCTACCACAAACGCAAGCGGATGCGCGAAGCTGCACTGGTTGAGTCAATCGCCACGCATGGTATCAAGTAACACGTATTCGCTGGACCCCACAATGATCGCAGTTGACGTACCTTCAAAGAGCTTACTGCTGCAACACGCAGACCCGCTCACGCTGCGGAGCTTGCTGAAGCACAGCAAAGTGCTGGACCATGGCCAGTACAACCTCGCCGTGCGTCATTCGCTGGAAGCCACGAAGGTGTTGCGCAACCTGGGCGTCGCTGCGCCAGCGCCGATCAAGTACCACTACCGCTGGCCGGGGAAGTTCAAGCCGGGCGCGCATCAGATTGTGATGGCCGAGTTCTTGACGTTGCACCGTCGCGGGTTCAACCTGAGCGAGATGGGTACGGAGAAAACCGCAGCGGCACTGTGGGCGGCGGACTGGTTGATGGAGAACAAGCACATCCGCAAGGTGTTGATCGTCGCACCACTGTCCACTCTGGAGCGGGTGTGGCTGTCTGAAATCTTTGCTGTGCTGATGCACCGCCGCGCCGGCATCGTGCATGGGTCGCGCGAGTACCGGCTGGACATGCTGCGCATGGACATGGATTTCTACATCATCAACCCTACCGGGCTGGCCATCGACTCGGTGCGCAAGGCGATCACGATGCGTGGTGACATCGACCTGGTGATCGTGGACGAGGCGTCCACCTACTGCAACGCCAGTACCCGACAATACTCCGCGCTGGCCAAGCTGCTGCAACCCCAGCAACGACTGTGGCTGCTGACCGGAACGCCATGCTCCAACGCACCCACCGACGCATGGGCGCTGGCCAGACTGGTCTCACCCGAGCGGGTACCCAAGTATTTCGGCGCGTTCCGACAGCAGACCATGCAGCAGCTTACCCAGTACAAGTGGTCGCCCAAGCCTGACTCAACACGCATCGTGTACGAGGCCCTGCAACCCGCTGTTCGGTTTCGCAAGGAAGATTGCAAGGACTTGCCACCCGTCACGGTGTCGGCACGGGACTGCCCGCTGACCACGGAGCAGACCAAGGCACTGAACGCCATGCGCAAAGAGATGCAGGTCGAGCTGCGCACCAAGCAGATCACCGCTGTTAACGCAGCGGACACCATCACTAAGCTAAGGCAAATATTGTGCGGCTCCGTGCGTAACCCACTGACTGACGAGTATGTCCAGCTTGACCACGCACCCCGACTGGGTGTGCTCATGGAGTGCATAGCCGAGGCAGCCGCCAAGGTGTTTGTGATTGTACCTTTCAAGGGCATCATCAATGTGCTTGAAAAAGAAGTAAGCAAGGTGTACAGTGTTGGTGTGCTGAACGGTGACGTGTCTGTTGCCAAGCGTAACGAGATCATCGTCAACTTCAAGACACAGACGGACCCGCATGTGCTGCTGTGCCACCCGAAAGTCATGTCCCACGGGTTGAACTTGACGGAGGCGGACATGTGCATCTTTTACGCCCCGATCTACAGCAACGACCAGGCACAGCAAGTGGTCGAGCGGTTCAACCGGTCAGGGCAGACACGCCCCATGACCGTCATTCGGATCGGCGGGCACAAGCTGGAGTGGGACATCTACAAGCTGATCGAGTCCCGGCGGCTGGGCCAACAGCAAGTATTGGATATGTACAAAGACATCGCCCTGGGTGGGGCGTCAACGTAGCTTAGGAGGTATCGTGGACATCGAAAAAATCGTAGCTGTGTATGTGAAGATCAGGGATGAAAAGTCCCGCGTCAAACAAGAGGCTGACAAGCGGTGCGCCGAACTGCAAGCCAAGCTGGCCCGGCTCGAAGCAGAGATTCAACGGGAGCTGAACCGCTTGAACGTGCAGTCTGTCCGCACTGGTGCGGGCACGGCCTTTCAAAAACTGGAGATCAAACCAAGCTGCAAGGACTGGGGAATGCTGGATGCCTGGGCGCAAGCCGAGGGTGTTCCCCCGTCGGAAGTATTTGAGAAGCGACTATCGCGGAAATTTGTGACAGACTACATGGCCGCGCATGATGGCGAGACACCCGCCCCCGTGACTGTCCACCGAGAACTCACGGTGCATGTGCGCCGTGGTGACTGAACAACCTTACACTTTATTGCTGGAGCTTTTTGTATGTCAGACCTGACGATTTTTTCTGCCGGTACTGCCCCTGTCCCCGCGCACATCTCCGGGTTTCTGGATCAGACCGAGACCAACCTGGTCGAACGCAACCGCGTCCCCACCCTCAACTACGCCGGCAAGGTGTGGTCGATCTCATTGCCCAACGGCAGCCGCACCAACCTGGAGAAGCGCAACGACGACGGCGATCTGGAACCGGTGCAAACTCTGCGTGTGGTCGTGATGGACTACGCCAAGCGCCGTGGCCGGGCATACTACGAGGGTGCGTTCGACCCCGAGAAAACCGCCATGCCCAACTGCTGGAGCGATGACGGCGATCACCCTGACGCCCAAGTGGAAGCGCCCAAGTCAGCAGCCTGCCGCACCTGTCCGTTCTCTGTGAAAGGGTCCAAGATCACCGAGGCCGGCAAGCCTGTCACGGCGTGCTCTCAGCACCGCAACATTGTCGTGCTCCCACTGATGGGCAACATGGCGCTCCCGCCGCTCAAGGTCAAGCTGGCCATCACCAGCCTGTTCGACAAGCAGTCACCTGATCTGGAGAAGCAAGGCTGGCGTGCGTTCGAGAACTATGTGGACTTCCTGCGCGGCAGCGGCGCCAAGCACACGGCCACCATCGCGACCAAGATGAAGTTCGACCAAGGTGCCAACTATCCGAAGGTGATCTTCTCTGCCGAGCGGTGGCTGGAGCCGAACGAGCTGGAAGTAGTCAAGGCCCGGATGGAAGATGGCTCGGTCGCATCGCTGTTGGAGGCCGATGTCGCCGCGTCTACACCTGCACTGCCGCCCGCAAGTCCGGCAGTTAAGACGGCTGTGGTCGAAGAAGCGCCTGCACCAGTCGCCGCACCCAAGCCGGCAACCAAGCCCGCCAAGCCCGCCAAGCCAGTTGTGGCCCCGCCTGTGGTGGAGGAAGAACAGGAGGAACTGTCGTTCGAGCTGCCCGCCGCTGCCCCCGCGCCGGCACAGGCTGCTACCGAGTCCACGGAGATTCCGAAAGAGCTGCAAGACCTGCTGTCCGAATGGGACGACTGATCCCGTTGCTGTGACGTAGCAAGGCTACGCACTGGTGCCCCCGGTGCGTAGCCTGTAGTATCTTGTGTGCTCTCTAGGGACTCGCCGTGAATGTAGCGCAATTTTTGCGGGCTGTTTGGCCTGCCACTGGATACTTCGCTCTGGCGATCCCGTGGGTTCCACCGGGCGCAGGCACGGCGCTATTTGTTCACAAGGTTGTACAGTCCCACGAAGAAGCCATACAGACTGCCGAGAAGCTGAAGGCGTCGGACGACGTGTACTTTTGCGTACAGTCCCTGATCGAGCCGCGCGTCTGGAACCCGAAGAAAAAGAACCGCAAGACCGGCGAGGCGGGTGCATGGGAGGTGCGTACCCAGCGCAACATCGCCGCTGCCAAGTGCGTCATGATGGACATCGACGTTGGCACCGACCCGCACAAGTACAGCACCCAGCGCGACGCGATAGTCGCCCTCAAGAATTTCACCACAGCCGTCGGGCTGCCGGCGCCCATCGTTGTGTCATCGGGTGTGGGGCTGCACGTCTACTGGCCGTTCACTGATGCGATACCTACAGCGCGCTGGGCGCCCATCGCGTCCAAGCTGAAGTCACTGGCTGCCGAGCTGGGGTTGATGGTAGACCCGTCACGCACCGCCGACTCCGCGTCGGTCATGCGGCTTCCTGGCACGTTGCACCACAAGGGCACTCCCCGTCCGGTCACGATCCTGCGTGAGGGGGTTTGCACCCCGGCAGAAGATATCGAGACGAAGATCGACGAAGCCCTGGCACGTTGCGGCGTTGCCGTACAGATGCCGACCCGCCCGCCTGCGCATCTGGAAGGGTTTGCAGACAACACCAACCTGCACAACACCCCCCCGCCTGGCATCAAGGCGGTACTGCTGGCGTGCCCGCAAATGCAACACGCCATGGCCAACGCAGCCAACCTGTCCGAACCCCTGTGGTATGCGGCGCTGGGGCTGATCCGCCACACCCGCAACGGGCACGAGAACGCCCACAAGTTCAGTGCCAAAGACCCGCGCTATGTCGCGTCCGAGGTGGAGACCAAGCTGGGCAACCTGGCTGCGCAGGACATCGGCCCTACCACCTGCACCAAGTTCGACTCCCTGAACCCCGGCATCTGCGGCACCTGCCCACGGTGGGGCAAGATCAAGTCACCCATCGTCGGGGCGAAGTACACCGACCATGCGCCCGCGCCAACCGTACCTGCGCCGGGCGGCGCACACCTGCCGCCCATCGTCATCCCAACAGCGCCACTCCCGTACAAGCGCCTAGCATCCGGGGTGTACGTTGATATCACGGTGAAGCCCAAGAAGGGGGACGACCAAGAGATCGAGTTGTCGGAAACCATCAAGCTGCTGGACCACGACTTCTACCCAATCAGGCGATACCGCGACCCCTTCCGCATGACCGAGACGCATGTGTGGTGCGCCGTGCTGCCACTGGTCGGGGCTATGGAAATACACTTACCTGCCGAAGCGATGTACGATATCAAGAAGCTCAACCTGCTGCTGTCCAACAACGGGGTATTCGTCACGCAGTCTGCGGTCAACATGGTAGGACATTACATGGTGGCGTACATCAAACTACTGCAACGCAACGCGATAGCCGAGACGGTCTATGGTGCCCTGGGCTGGACTGAGAACATGGAAGATTTCGTGTTGCCTCACAAGGTTATCTGTGCGGACGGCACCACCCGTAGGCCAACGATGGACCAAGGCTCGCAACGAACAATCTCCGCCGTACACTCGGCGGGGCAGATGGACATTCAGCGCGACCTGCTCAAGTTCTTCAACCATCCGGAGTACGCCCCCAACCAGTTCGCCATCTGCGCGGCCCTGGGTGCGCCGCTGCTGTACATGACCGGGCATCACGGCGTCATCATCAACATGTCCGGCAAGCCGGGCGCGTCCAAGTCCACCACCCTGTACACCGGGGCGGCGCTGTGGGGGCACCCCGAGAAGATGGTCATCAACGGTACATCGCAGGGTGCGACCGCGCAGGCGCGCGAGAACCGCATGATGATAATGAGCAACCTACCACTGGCCGTGGATGAGATCACCCGGATGCCACCGCGTGCGATGGCTGACATGGCGATGGGTGTCACCCAGTCCGAAGGCCGGCTGCGGCTGGACACCACGGGTACCGAGCGCAAGACCCTGCAAGGTAGCAAGTCCACCATCATGCTCTGCACAGCCAACACTAGCCTGTACTCCGCACTGGCGTCTGACCGGGCGGACAGTACCGCCGAGTCGGTGCGGGTGTTCGAGATGCTGTTCACTCCCCAGCAGGTCCACACCAAGGCGCAGGCCGACACTTATCTGGCAGAGTTGAAGGAACACTACGGTCACGTCGGCGAGGCGTTCATCACCTACGTTGTCACCCACCGGCAAGAAGTACAGCAGCGCGTGCGCAGCATCATGCAGTCCATCGACACCCGCATGAACATCTCGGGCGGTGAGCGGTTCTGGTCGGCAGTGGCAGCGGTGGCCTGTGCAGCCTGTGAGATCGGCGCCGAGCTGGGGCTGCTGCCCTACGACGTGCGAACCCTGTGGGCATGGTTGAGTCGAGAACAGATACCCTTCATGCGCTCGGCGATGGCCGACCAGTACCTGAGCCCGGTGAGCATCCTCGCGGAATACTTGGAGAGCATCAACGCCAACATGCTGGTGTTGCAGACCAGCTCCCCGGCGGTCTCAATGAAGTGGCAGTCCAACATGCCCACGATCATCCGCCAGCCCACGAGCACGCAACTGCTGGCACGGCATGAGATCGACAAGGGGCTGATGTGGGTCCAGAAGAAAGGCTTCAAGGACTACTGCGTCCGGCTCGGACACAACTACACCACGATCACCCGCACCCTGATCGAGGACAGGATCATCTCGGCCAAGTCCATCCAGAAGGTACTGGGTGCCGGGACGGACTACGCCAAAGGGCAAAGCTCCTGCATGTTGGTCAACATGTTCGCCACCGCACTGAGCGGTGAACTTGCCGCTGCCGAGAAGCTGCGCGACCCAGCTACCAAGATTCTGCCGTTCCCGCCGCAGGGCAGTACCAGTGGCCAATAACTCGTGGAAGCCCGGCAAGCCGGCCACTCTGATCCCGCTGGGCAACATCGACCTGGCCACCCAGTGGGTGCCCTACGCCCGCCGTGCGTTGTCTCAGCTCGCCCAGCAGGGTGACTTCCGCCGCAAGATGATCGTCCCGGCGCCGGGTATCGTCATTCATCTGGAGACACGGGGCGGTATCCCACGCATCATTATTGAGGCCGGCGGCAGTTTCTGGTGGTGGGCCTATCTCAATGGGCCGCCTGGCGGGCTGCCTGTCAACGAGCGGTTCGCTACTATCGTGGCTGCGGATGTGCCCGGCACGATCAGGCAGCCAGACACGCCGGTCAGTGTTGCCCAGTTGTACGGTGCGCGCGAGATTTTCAACGGGCCAATGTGGCTGGTAGTCAATACACCGCACGTCGTGAAAATCAATAATATGCTGCGGGTTGCGGTGTATGAAGGCCACACCGACTTGTCGCTGAATGAGTTCTATCTGCGTCTGGGTACTGTCTTGGATAACGGACAGCCAGCACAACCGCAAATGTTTTACGATCTGGTGGTACCTCTTCCGGATGCGGCTCCTGGCGATCCGCCGCCGAAAGTGGTGCGTGGCGACGGCCCTAGTGCACACCCCTTCTTTTTCGGCTCCGAGTGGGCTGTACTAATGCGCAACTTCGGTGTGGGGCCTTTTGTAGACGTGCCAATATGGGTGCGAGGTAGATACCCTACAGCGGACGATCCTACTGTCGAGTTGGAAAGGCGCGATGACCTGGTGTTGGACTACAACGGTGCCATGACTGCCGGCCTGCCTGGCCCGAATCCTGGTGCCGGCGATACAATCCGCAGGATCGCGGCTGACTTGGACCTGTGGCAGGGTAGTGGTTCGTTTGACCCAGAGAATCCTCCAGATCCAGAAACGCCTGCCGACATGGATTTCTACTACGTGGTACTGGCAGAGACCAAAACAAAAATTCCCGACATCCCTGGGGAACCTTCTCCGTTGTACCAGCAGGCACCGGTGCTAATCCGCCGCAGTATTCTGGACCCGGAAACAGATGTAATGGCAACCGCATGGTTGCTCGATGAATACGTGCAGACGCAAGCCAGCCCGATGATATTCTCAGTGCAGGAGTACCAGGGTAAAGTGTGGTTGCTTTTCGGTCGCTACGTGCGGAGGTTCCTGCCGCCGGCGGTTGAGTTGGACCGCGACTGGTACTTCGATCAGTACGTAGTAGACAAAACAACTGGCGAGCTACTGTACACGCAGCTTGACTGCGGTGTGCGCGTCTGGACGGTTACCGACAGCGGCATCTTCGGCTACACCATGCCGGAGGTAACATTCTCGGACTACTCCGACTACAACGGCCAGCAAACCGCCAAGATGGCGCATGTGAAGTGGCAGCTAGGCAAGTACCAGTTTGACGAGAACGAGCCCATGAAGCTGGTGCCGGTCTTGGACGCGAATAACGATCCTGTAGTATTGCTGGATTTCGTGTTGGCTATGCCTGCTTTTGTGAGAGATAGTTCCGGTACTCTTATAGGCTACACCGACTTGTCCGTTGTAACAGACTTACTCAACCACCTGATCTTCAGGAGTGCATGATGGCTTGCGCATGGGAAAACAAACAGCGGTGTATAGAGCTTTGTCCTGTTTCCTCAGGATACCAACACGCCCTAGGCAGTTACCTCTATAGAGCTACCTTTCCAGTACCTAACACGGATTGTAGATACTGTTCCAGCATAAGGGAACTTACGTCGCCGCCGAGATAGTTGTGGTGCCGATGCCCACCAGCGAGCTGAGGGCAGCCTGGGCCATTGCTCCGTAGACTTGTGCTGCCGCACCTGCTGCGCGTACTTTGGCGTCTATACCCTTGTAGAAGGCGTCCAGGTTCATCTCACCAGTTTTCAGAATGTTCTCGGTGACCTGGAACGGAACGCGCATGGCAATCTCATCGCGCTGCAACCGTGCCCGGTACAGGTCTGCTGTAGCCGACATCAGTGCAGCCTTGGCCTGGGCCTCCTGGTTGGCAATGTTCACCGCCGAATCAAACCCATTCGTGATGGCCCGGATGTAATCGGCTGCGGTGGCAATGGCGCGCAGGCGGGTATCCACCACTTTCTCCACCGCGAAGCGAAGGTTCTCCAGCTCGATCTCGGCCTGCTTGATGGCTACGTCCCGCGACTGCTCTTGCAGTTTCCCCAACTGCTCGAAGCGGTTGGCTTGCAGCAGCTTGGTCATCGCCCCGGACGGCAGCGAGTACCCCCGCTGGGAGAACTGGATCAGGGTCTGTGAGTCGGCACGGGCACCTTCGGCAATGACACGATCACGCCCCCGTTGCCATATCTGATTCTCCACCGCTGGGTTAATCCCAGTCCCACCGTTGGTAATGGTGTTGATGAGCCAGTCCATGCCCTCGTCGTACCCATCGGTGTTCAGTGGGTAGTAGATGGTGAAGAACTCGGCCAGCTTGTCAATCATCAACTGAACCAGGAAGTCGCGCTGCGCCTCATAGGTGGTGGTGGTATTCTCGATATTCGGCACGTCAGGCTCAAGCGCCGCCAGTGTGTACACCAGAGGCGGCGCTGTGACCGCTGCGTAACCATTCGCCGCAGCAACAGCCTTCGACGCGGATATATCCGCCGCACCAGCCCACAGCCCCGCCGCTCCGGTCGCTGTACTGATTACCTGATCGACTACTGCTGCGGGACTGACGGGCATTAGATTCTCCTATCTCGCACCAGAGGGATCAAGGTGAGGTCGGCGATGCTGAAGTCGTCGCCATTCTGGTTCAACAACTCGAATTCCCAGTATACACCCCGGACACCCCGACCAATGTCCACACGCTGGTTTGTCAGCGACTCGGTGGCTACGCGCGCTTTATAATGCCGCGCCACACCATCTACATCCACACGCAGTACCAACGCGCCGTCTGCCGCAGCGCCGATGTACACAGAGGGGACATGCTTCACCGACTGGATGCCCAGCGTGGACCGCACAAACGCTGCGAACGCATCAATGGGGGAACCGGCGTCGGTATTACCCTCTAGTTTGTAAATCCCGTCATTGGCTACGCCGTAGTAATCATTGCCGCGCTGGAAGAAACTGTTGAACGCATAGTCCTCATACTGCGCGGAAGCGGACGTGTCCATGTTCACCACCCACACCGCAGCGTTCGATGGCAGGTCAGCACCGGTCAGGGTGCGCAGGGCTTGCAGCGAGCTGACCGACAGATTGCCCAACAGCGTCAGCGCGTAGGTGCCAGACAGCGCCAGCGAGGTGCTGGACGACATAGTGGACAGCAACGACAGGAGCTGCACCCGCGTCAGTGCGACAGTACTGGTCAGCGTGCCGTGGCTGTTGAGTACCAGTACCAGGTCGGTGTGCATGGCCAGCGTCGGCGCCTCAAACAGCCATGACACCAGCATCAGGGTGTCGGCAGGCCACCACGGCGGGTTGGATATCATCCCGAAGCGCAGTATCAGCTCCCACTCCCCTTGGCCGTATTCCACGCCTTCCTCGGCACCGATCATGGCGACCGCCGGCAGTGACCAGGCACCCTCACCCCAGTCCTCACTCAGCCCTGTCCCCCACAGGCTCCACGGCGGTAGTACCCAGAACCCCTCGTCGGAGACGGATGGCACATACTCCTGTTCCTGCCCTAACAGGGTGAAGCGTGGCAGTACCCATGTGCCAGTGCCTGGCGCGTCGTAGTCGGCAGCCGACCAGAGAAACTTGGGTAGCGTCCAAGTGCCCGAGCCGAACCCGGTCGGGAACACATCCAGCGTGAGTGACAGTGGGAATGTTACATCTATCGCCTTGGCACGGTTGGGGTGCAGCTCCAGGCCCAAGGTAACCGGCATGATAGCCGCCGGCTCCGTGCCTATCGCTAGGTCCAACGTGATATCGAACGCCACGCGCGGCTGTACCCTGGCCGAGAGGCCCATCTGCACAGGGACCAACACGGACGCTTCCGTGAGCGTAATGTCCGCAATGGCAGCGTTGTCCACAGCGTCCAACGCCGAGTACAGCAAACCATACCCGCCAACTGTTGCTGTGGCATGGATAGGCGGCTGCGGGCTGGCGACCAGAGACCTGCCCAGCGCATGGTAGTACACCTGCCCAGTCGCAGAGCGGATGATGCGCAGGGTCGTGTCCGGGGTGTTTGCCGTCAGCAATGCGCCACTGACACCCTGCTCGAAGATGCGCACGCCAGAGGCATCGACCATCAACCCGTAGCGGTAGGAGCTGGGAGTCGTTGTGTTCTTGTTTACAGCGTCCAGCCCCACGAACACGGCGTAGCTTCCGTAGCGGACCTTGAACTCGACATAGCTCCCCGCCGGCACGTCCCCGATACTGTCTGCCGCACTGTTCCACTGGCGGTCGTAGCTGATGGCAATGACGGCTGGCGTAGGGGGTATGGCTGGGGTAGGAGGTACTGCCGCTGTTGCAGGTATGGTGTGGTATACAGGTGTGTACCCCCCGAAATAGTACGCGCCGTCGATAGGGACTCCGGCTGCCAGCGAGTCAGTGCCTGGGGATGTGGTAGAAATTATCGGAACATACTCGACTACCGTTCGCGCTGGCTGCGCGGGTATGCCCGGAGTACCCGGTGTCCCCGGAATCGCATCGGAGATGACATCGAATACCAGCGGCTTGACTAGGGCACTCACCTAAATCTCCACGCACCGGCGGAAGTTTTGCCAGAAGGGAGCAATTGGCGACAAACTTACCCATACAAGCGGGCTCCAAACCTCACTTGTTGGCAACGTGCGCTGAGTCCACGTCGCACCATCAGGGCTGGTTACGGCTAGGTCTGTTGCTGACTGTATGGCACAGAACGTACTCCCGCTCCAAGCTATTTCTCTGGGCTCTATACTAACAGGGACCGTATGCTGTGCCCAAGATACGCCGTCGGGGCTAGTAATAGCATTAGTAAGCCGTATTGCACAAAATAGCGCACCCCCACCTACTATGCTATCCCACGTTCCTGACAATGGGCTCAGATTAGTTTGGGTCCAAGTAGTTCCAGTAGTGCTGCTAATGGCCCTGAGCGACCCCGATACCTCTCCAAGTGAGCAAAACACACTTCCGCTCCAAGCTAGATTATCCCACAAGCCAGACGCAGGCAAAGTGTGCTGAGCCCATGTTGCGCCGTCCAGACTTGTGACTGCAACATTAGAGGAATAGCCGACTGTGCAGAATATACTCCCGTTCCAAATCAATTTACCGAGCCAAGCCTCAATTGCTGGTAAAGTGTGTAGGGTCCATGTAGCGCCGTCAGGGCTAGTTATGGCGTTTGTAGATAGATAACTAAGCGCGCAAAACACACTTCCGTTCCACACAAGGTCACACCAAGAATGTCCGCCACTACCGCTCGCCGGCAATGTGTATTGCGTCCAAGTCTCCCCGTCAGGGCTGGTGATCGCTTTGTTAGAGGCCGTACTCAAGGCACAAAACAATGTGCCGTTCCAAACAGGCCGTCCCCAAAAGCCTGACGAAGGTAAAGTATGTTGAGTCCAGTTACTCCCGTCAGGGCTGGTCACAGCGGCGTTAGAATTACTAAGCGCACATAGCACGGTGCCGTTGCTCGTAGGAGCAGTCCAGCCATGACTGGATGGCAGCGCATGTTGTGTCCACGTCGCACCATCTGGGCTGGTTATTGCGGTAGCCCCTCCGAGCGCAACAAACATCGCTTACACCATCGGCAGCGTGACGTTCAGGGAGCCGATGACGCGGTAATTGCCTGCCACCAGATTGACGTTGCTGAAGTTGAGGTCAGCCCCGACCAGCCCCATGGTGCCCTGCACGCGCTTGGCGGTGGTACTGGCCGCGCCTGTGTCGGCGATAGCCAAGAAGCGGAAGAAGGTCGCTGTGCCTGTGGTGCCGATCAGGCCGCGCCAGATTTCCGCTGTGTTCTTGGACAGGATGCCTGCGGTGACTGTACTGCCCCACGTGATGCCCGTGCCGGTAGCGTCCAGCGAGATGGTGCAGAGCACCGTCAGACCCGAACTGTCAGCGTCTGCCGTTGCAGGCATGGTGCCGGAGTAGATGCGTATCACCCCACCATCCAAGGCACTCTTGAAGCTACCGGAGATGAGCAGGTGGTCGCGAAGGCCAGAACTGATCTGGATAGCCATGTCAAACCCTCAAGTAAGCGTCGCGATGACGCGACCGGCAGCCAGGTTCAGTGCGCCGCCAGCCGCAACAGGTTCGGGCACTGCCAGTGCGCCATAGGCAAGAAAGTTTCCAGCGGTCAGGGCATCCCAGATACCGATATGCGTCACGATGTAGGGAGTGGCCCCTGCGTTGGCTGTCCATGTGACACCCGCGTCAGTCGCTTTGGCCAGGCTGGCCGCTGCCGCGAAGGTGATGGCCTTGCGCACATAGTCCGCGTCAGTGCCGGTAACCAGCTCGTTCGCGCCTGTCAGCCCGGGGGCGGCGGTGTGCATGGACAGGAACCAAGTAGTTGGGCGGGTGACTGCGGTATTATCCAGCAGCCAGTCCAGCACCAGGTTACCCGAAAAAGTCGAAATAGGCATGATCTATCCTCAAGAACTCGTGAGTGCCAAGCCGGCAATAACCCGCAACACCTCACCAGCATTCACCACTTTAGGTGACGGTGCGACAACCGCTGAGATCAAGATGCCTGTCGTGCCGCCCTTGACCGCGTTGCTGTGCAGCCCACCCCCTTGCACGGTGGTTGTGGTCGTGAAGGTAAACACGGCGGGCGTCCCGGCATTGACGTACAGTCCGGAACCGGGTGCGTCAGGCACCAAGGTAGGGCGCGAAGCCTCGCTGTAGGCTGTGGTGATCTCACCACAGCC
>OFQW01000056.1_pt1 | contig 19973 bp, 31 predicted proteins | sample 1542941 | NCBI WGS metagenome assembly OFQW01 (sample SAMN07774219, study PRJEB24372) | wastewater metagenome | isolation source: Exp Tend NO 90WW | collected 2016-02 | reverse complement strand
GACCAAGTCCAGCCGCTTGCGCATGATTGACAGGAATTCTTCGTTATCTTGTTTCATTAGTGTGCCATGTTCTTTACAAGTTCGCTCTGAATCTTAACGAAGCCGGGACTTCTGTCTGGAACTTCCAATACGTTACCAATCTTAGAGTCGTGAATGAACCCTAACAGATCGGCACCTATTTTCTGACCCTTCACTGAGTCATGTACACCTATGGAATCGAGAAGTCCTCGGTCCAATCGAGCCGCTGCTACAGGTGTCTCACCCTTGATGACCTGTACACGTGTCCTACCACTACCCGCTGCCTCAATCACGATGTTCATACCGTCCCTGAATGGTAACACGGTCGTTGCAACTGGGTCTTTTGCAAAGCTTTTTGGGTCACTTAATGCCCGATTTAATATCTTCTCTCGAAATGTTGATATCGCCTCGGGTGTCTTAATCTGATCGGCAAAATTACTGAACAGTTTGTCATGTGGTGTACCAGCTTGCTGCGGATAACCTATCATCCTACCAAACCCCTTTGATTGGTCAGCCCTGTCATAGACGAATGTGTTATTCTCTTTCGCCTTTGACAACCCTGCAAGATTTTTCTCTGTGTTGGTAGCCGCTTGCGCAGCGGCGCGTGCAGCACTGGCACCCTTAGCCGCATTGATTACCGTCTTGACTAGCGCCCCGGCAGGTAATGCGAACCCAGACGCTAATTCCGCCATTGGTCGTCTGGTATTGGATACCATATTAGCGTCCTGCATCTTTTGACCAATCCACTCGGAACCACCGACAGGTTTATCGACAGAGTACCCAAATGGTCGCATCACCATCGTTGCGAGGTCAACAGGCGCACCAAGCGTACCAGCAACCATACCGCGATTTAACGAGTCGGTCATTGCGTTGAAACTTGATTGAATTGGTGCTAGTTGATTCGTAGCCATGTCAGTGACCCATCCAGCCTGTAGATACGCTTGCGCCAGAGTATACCCTGTTCGGACGCTTGTCAACATACTCTTGTCTGTGGGCCACTGGGTATGCGAATGTGACGCACAGCGCGTCAGCAGCGTCGGGGCTGGCTAACCCACGGGCCTTCATCTCCTTCTTACCCTCGATCTGGATCGCACCAGCCGAGTTGATCTTACGCAGTGGTCCCGTCAGGTCGTTCTTGAGTAACCTGTCCGTGGTGATTGATGCTGTCTTGAGCCATTCCCTCATCGACCCCCACATCTCAGCACGCTTGTTCAAATATGCAGCTGGGTTCTTCGCTTTCCAGCCGAAGTTCACCCCGCGAACCTTGTAACGCTGTTCGGTGAGCCTGTCCAGCACCCCGTAGCCCAGACCACCCTCATCGATCACGGTCAGTACGGGCTTGTACTCCTGTATCGCGTCGATCACGTTGCCCACGGTGGTCATGGTGTCATCACCTTTGAACCGCTTGATCGCCACGATGTCCCGCCCCTGACGCACCACGATGACGGTACTGTCCATCCCACCCCGCGCCGGGTCCACTCCGATGACAATCGGTGCAGTCGCATCCTTGTACTTAGGACGTTTGAACGCCTCGTCCACGGTCACAGGGGAGATGAACTGGTCTTCACCTGCAGCAGGGAACTCACCATAGACCTCGACTCGGGCCTGTATCGAGTCCTCACCGTACTCGGCGATGATCTGGTCATAGATCGCCTTGTCGGTGCCCTCCACTGTGCGAGCGTCGATCACATCGGTCTGCCAGTAGTCCCGCTTCGAGTTGAAGCACTCGAAAAAATACCCGCTGTTGCGCCGCGGGTTGCTGAACGCGAGCCAATAGCGGTCCAATATCTTCTCGGTAAAGAACCCCGCAGCGACTGACCAGATGCCATCCGGTATCCCGCTGGCCTCGTCGAAGATCACCATCATCCCGCTCATGTTGTGGACACCCGCGTAGCTGTCCGGGTTCTCTTCACTCCACAGCTTCCCTTCAGCGGCCCAGTAGCGCGTACCCTTCTTGAGGTCACGTTCAACAAGGTCGGTGAGCCACTTGGCCGGGACCAGCTTCGTAGCGCTCACCTCCCACCAGTGCGCGTTGACGATCATGGTCGCCCACTTAGTTAGCTCACCCCATGTGACAGTGCGAAGTTGGTTCTCGCTGTTGGCGCTAACCACCACGCTGGAGCCTATCCGAGTGGAGAGCATCCATAGGATCAGCCAACTGACCAACGCACTCTTACCGATCCCCCGACCCGAACTGACGGCTTGCCGGAGCGCGTCCATGTCCACCTGCCCTTGGTTCGCCTTGATGTGCTGCCCGATCCGACGCAGTACCCGGCGCTGCCACCTGCGGGGTCCCTTGTGGTGCTCAAGCGGGGTGTTAGGTTGCCCCCAAGGGAATGCAAACAGAACGAAGTTCTCAGGGTCGTCGGCGATCATCGGGTCCCACAGGGTCCCCATCAGATCACCCTCCTCCTTATTCGAAAAGATCGTTTTCTGCATCGGTCGGGACCTCTTGTGGTAACGGGGTGTAGGGTATCAGGTCGGTGACATCATCGTCGATGTTCTCCTGCCGGAGCATGGTCAGGCGCTGCTTCGCCTTCTCAAGGATCGGCACCAGACTGATCGAGCCTTCCACCTCGACGGAGGTCTTGTCGCCATACTTCTTACGGTTCCCCGCAGCCATGAGCCACTTCAGATTGTTCGTGATCAACTGGGAACGCTGAATGTCCCTTGGGATGCCATTGTCCGTGTTGCGCCCGTAGGACTCGTCGATCATGAAGTCGGCCCACGCTTCGGTGCGCAGCTTACACGCATCCTCATACGCAGCGAAACGATCAGTGTCTCTCTTGACCCAAGCGTAGAACTGCCTTGGTTCGATTCTTGAGTCGGTGTAAATCTTCTCGAAAATGTGCGTGATGTGCTCACCACGGGCGATGTGATCGAGGATGGTGTCGAACTTACGATCGAACTCGAACTCAGCGAGTTGCTTATTGGTGATCGGTGCGATCCGGGGTGCAGCAGGGACAGGTGGACCGTCCGACAGAACAGGTCCGACAGATTGGATTGAGAGGGATTTGCGCTTTCGCTTCGCTGGAGTCAACCAGTCGGGCAAGTCGCCCCCTACGATGCTATTCGATTGAGATAGGGTCATAGTGAGTCGCATTCTACAAGGAATAACGTATTACGTGTCAAGTGGGGGAGGTGGTTGTACTGAACCCATTGGGTTACAGGTGTCAGAAAATCATCAGAAAAAAATTTTGTTCACGATTCCAGCTAGAACTTAACCACCGCCGCGCGTGACCGCCCTCCCCCTACCCCAGGGGTACCCGAGAATCAAAAGATTCACGCCTCATGCATCAATCACCATTGAATTGTGCACAACCCAATGGGCACATTTACCCCACTATCAAAAGGATAGCATCTTTGACCACTGTGTATTCATCCAGTAATTATGATGCATTACCCAAAGGGTTTGTTGTACAAATGATACAAACCCAAGGGGTATTTGTTGTGTAAATGATACAAACCCAAAGGGCATGGGAGATATACCCCCAGGGGTATTTTAACCGTTTTTACGCGACCCTTTGGGTAATTGCTACAGTTTTGATAGCGAATTGTTTCAGAATCCCTCGCGCCTGCAAGAACAAAAATTACTCTCTCTCTTTTTTACGTTTCCCTTATCCCCATTTTCAGTGTTTCAGGGATTTTTGTGCATTTCGCTATCAAGTGCATAGCAGGGGTATGTACTAAGGGTAAACCCCTAGAAGAAACTGGTTGAAAGCTAACCCGATGGGTTTATACTTCAGTCTGTCAGTTAAACACTCGTAACCTTAATCAACAGGAGAAAGAAATGAAAACATACCCGCACGAAATCGAACGAATCATGCGCCCTCAAATGCGACAGATCCGCGACGTCATCCGCTATCACTTCGCCCGTCGTCATGACGGTCGCGGCTCACAATGCGCACGCAATTGGATTGCCGAATATCGGCGTGTTGATCACGCCTCGGGTTATTCCGAAGCAGTCAATCAGATAAACGCGCTTAAAGCCACGGAATAGCCCCTAGGCTGCACAATCGTAGGTAAGTTAAGGGGATAGTAGCCATCCCCATTAAAAATGGCTCAAAATGCCGCTAATGCGGTCTTGTAACGTAAACCAACTTGGAGCTAACCAAAATGAAAATGAAACCTGAACACTTCGCCACACTCAAGGCAATGCTTGAGTCCGTGGCAACAAGCGAATTCCATCGTTCGCGCTATCTGGCCGCTGGGTTGTCAACCAAGCGATACCAGTGGGACGCAGTTCAACACGTCGGAGCGATGACGTTTATCTGTGATGTTCTTTACAAGTACCTGAACGATGATCACATACAGACCGCACTGAATAAGATCATCAAACCCTTACAGGATTGATTCTTTCGGGCCTAGGCTGCGTCAAACAGCCTAGGTCTAGGGGATAGTAGCGGTTCCCCATCAAAACCGCTCAAAACACCGTTAAATCGGTTCTGTAACGTAATCGGAGAAATTTATGCAATCGAAAAATCACAAGCTGGCACAACTGGCAGCGATGCTTGCGCGAAGCCTGCCAAAGGAAAGCGCGCACACCTGCGCAGGTCTTGCAATCAAGCTGACATCAATCGGGGCATCAATCGAGCGAGTGGAGACGTGGGCTTGCAACGGCTATAAAGATGAACGGATGGATGAACATCTGAACAAACTCAGTCGAACCGACGTGGCTGCGGCAAACGCCTATTGCACCAAAATTAACGAAGACGGACTAGCCTACGTCACCATGCGAATGGGGCAGCTTGAAAAGAAGATAACAACCATTCGCACCGATACAGGATTGAATTTCACATTGGCGGGTTTGTCGGGCGTGTGCTGGACTATGCCCAATGGGTCTGAATTTTTTATCTAAGGGGCAGAACATGAAAACACCTATTCAAACCATGCATGATATGGGTTTACGCGTATTTGTGCGCGACACTGAAAACCCAATGTACTGCTTTTTCACCGATGGGAAAAACATCGGGTACGCACAATGGGGCGGTATTCGCGAAAGCGTTTCGAGTGTGCATAAGCCGAACAAGTCGACAGGTACAGGCTTCAACGTCGCAGATGAAATTACACGGGAGACACTGTTAGCAGCAATGCAGACAATCGCGCCACACTGGGCATCCGCCTCTGACCGCGCGTCAGTACGCAAATACCGCGACATTGATGATTATTTGAAGTCGTCAAAGTGGAATAGTGAACTGACAGAGGTGGTGAAATGAGCTACATACAAAGACATGGGAACGGATACCTAGAAACAGTAGACCAGTTCGACACATTGAAAGAGGCACGATTGATGCTTGCCGAATATCGGCTAGCTGACCCGACGGCATATTTCTACATTTCGTCACGCGCATGTAAAGGATGGACAAAATGAAAACATTAAACGAACTGGAGCGCGATGCATACCTGAACGGCGATACATCACTCGCGGTAGGATTTGCGGCTATCGACGACCTGGGCAATGTTCTGAATGATGCCGATCTGACATTGGACCGAATGATTGAAACACAAATTGAAGAAAAACTTGACAAGGCAATTAACGATAACTGCCCAGACTATGCAGCGTACAAACAATTTTTTGAAGATTGTTTCCAACGGTTGAACGGTCATTACCCGTGTGCATCTGTTACATCGGACTATGACCGCTCTGTGATTTTCGACGCCATTGAACGTGGCGAAGGGACAACAAAATGAAAACTTCCAATTTTCCACAATTCGCAAAATACGCTTGCGTGGGCGATTCGATCACTTGGCAACTTGAGGGTTTCGACATTGTGGCCCGAATCGAATTTGATCATGACACTAGACCGGATCAATTCGATTGCTACGCCCCCGAAGACGTGCAGCGGTGGTGGGATGATAAATGGTTTTATGTGGGCGTGGTGTTGTCCGTATCTCGTAACGGTGTCGAACTGTTGGACCATGCGGCTAGCTTGTGGGGTGTCGATTGCAATTTCAGCGACACGTCAAACGCTCATCTGTCTGAAGTGGCGCAAGAAATGGAAGATGAGGCCGTCGAATGCGCTAAGAAGCGCGTACTTGAAATATTGGAGAAACTGAAATGAAAACACAATTCAACCCATTCCCTGAAGTCTCAAGTCGTTATTGCGCTCCAATGGGGCGGCATGGTGACAATTCGTCAAACCTAATGGGCGTCAAGCGGCTTCATGCACGCCATCAGGGTGGCGGTGAAGGTTACGACAAGGGCGGTGCATATTGGGGTATTCCGTCGAATGTATGGGGTGTATGGGCACGTATGGACGGTGAAATCGTGTGCTGCTACGTGCGCGCATCAAGCAGATTAGCGGCCATTCGCAAAGTCAGGGAGGGTGAATGATGGAACCGCTTGATGATGAATCACTATTCTGGTTTGAAGATGAACCAGAACCAGAAAATGACCCCGACTACGAACCCGGTATCTGCCCTGCGTGTAGCGGTTCAGGTGAAGGCTATTCGGACGGCTCGAGGTGTAACGCCTGTAAGGGCAAAGGAGAAATTTAACATGAGACAACATTACAAAATCGAACCAAAGCCCATGCCCCGATGGCTTGAGACACTCTACGATTGCGCGCTTGCAATTGTCATTGGTCTACTCTTATCGGGCGCTCTTTTGGGGGGAGTCATGAAATGATTATCACAATCGCATGGGTTGCCATCCTACTTATCGTCACCTGGTTGACAAGGGGTGACTTGTGACAACACTCGAGCGCATCAACGCGGCGCAAAGCCGATTAGGTCTCAGTATCGACGCAATGGCCCAATATTTGGGCGTATCGGTACATACACTGCGTAAGTGGCAAAATGGTCAGCGTGTGCCGGGTGCAATGGTTGACAGGCTGCTGGACATCCTTGCAGCAGTCGAATGTATGGCACCACAAATACACGCCACACTACTGCAGTACTGGCAGAACGATCCGCCACCACTTGAACCAACCGAATGATTTAAAGGGCCTTAGAGGCCCTTTTTAACGTCTGGTGTATGGTCGCCTTCACTGTCAATAATCAATGCCTTTGACCCTTGTTCGTGGGCTTGTAGGGTTGTCTGCATACATCTGCTCTACTGCTCGCTTCTTGGCCGCGTTGGAGCGTGCCCTGTATCCTGCGAACCGTTCTTTCAATGCTGGATCAATGGCCCACTCAGTAAAGTGCTTGCCTTCTTTCGAACGGTCGTCAATCCGCACAACCCACTTTTCATTTTCCAAAGGGTACATTGCGTTGGTAATCAATTGGTCTTCTTGCCATGGTTGTGCGTCTTTTAGTTGCACCCTGGCGGATCGTTTCAAGTCGGATAGGCTTACGTACTGGGTATTGACGCAGTGCTGAATGATCCACTCGCGAACCCATGTGTCAAGCTGGCTGACACCTGCCAATTCGATCAGTGTGTACCTGAACATGGGCACGATGTAATGCTTGATCATCTTAGACACCCTGCGCACCATGGCGGCGCTGACCATGGGGCTAAAGGGCGACTCCAACATATGCAGGACAAGGCATAGGCGTCCGTGTAGTCCTTCCAGCTTACTGTATGCCGTCATGAAGGTCCCTATGGTCAGCAGCAGGCGATCATCGTCGCGCTGTGCGTAGTACCAGTCTTCATAGTCCTCAAACGCACTCTGAGCCTCATCTGAGAACCGATAGACCTGCACAGGCATGGCATGGGCACACCTAATGGCCTGCTCCCATTGACCCTTATTCAGCAGGAAGTCAGGGATGGTTTTCCCGCGCTTGGCCATATCACCATCAATAGCGGCAGGAATGAACCGCTGCAGCAGACCATCGGTTTCTAACTTGGACATAGCATTCTTGAACACTGAAGGCTGCACGTTCCCATAGATCGAAACCGCGTGGTTTTCGGCCTTTATTGCACCTTGTACACCGACGCGATCCATCACATACGAACGGGAGTCATAACCTTGCACCCAGCACCCCCGGTCATCACCACTTTTCGGATCACACATGCGCCCTATCCAGCTTGAGAGTTCATCGAACACTGCCAGCAGGCCTTGGGGTCTATCGGCGGTCATTCGAACGAGTTTCTGAGAGGTCACATCATTGATCGTCAGGCGCTTATCGACGGGCTTCGGGGGTGGTGTGGCATTGGTAGGCGCTACAACAGGTACCAGTTGACCCTCAGCCGACGCTGAAGCGTCAAGCCATGCCTTGCGCACCCCGTTGCACATGGCCTCTACCCCCTCCCAGTCGAGCAGTGCCTTGGCGTACCGTTCGCGGTCCTCAGATTCGATTTGATTGATCAGTTCCAGCATCTCGGATGAACCGGGTGACTTCTTGTCCCCTGGTTCACCGATGGTCATAAGCCAGAGCACTGGGGGCACCTTGTAACCCGGTCTTATCTCAAGTCTAATACGCGAGTCGATCACTGCACAGGCAGCGCCCAGACCTGCAAACAACGGGATCATCGGGTCACAACCGACTGTCTCGGCGATCTGACTGGCGCGTGTTGCCAACACATCGGGCAACAGGGAGAAGTCAAGTTTTGGGGGTTTGGGGGTGAAGATGATCAGGGACTCGTCCTCTGTGACCAGAGGCTGACCGTCAACGGGTTTGAAGAACATACTGGCGTCGGGGATCGGCCTGACCCACCCGCCATCCTTCGCCAGCTTGAATAGAGTTCCGATGCGGATACCAACTGCCTTGTCGCCTTTGAATGATGCCCACTGCGTGAGTATTTCAGCCTCACCCGGATACCGCGCCTCACACTGCTTGCTCCACTCGTTCCAAAGCGCAAGGGCGTTATCGAGTTGATCTGTCCGAGTACCCGCGAAGTGCAGGGCCATGCCCACCTTGATCCACGTATCACGGTCACAGTCTGACGATATGAACTCCAGCGCCTGATGAATCTCATCCCACGATGCATCGAAATTGGTATTGCAGGCCATGACGCGCTCGGTGTCGGCAGTCAGCAGGGCTTGCCACATGTTCAACAGTTCGAGGGGGATGGTCGGTAAGCGGCTCCAGTGCCCATTGCCTGCCCACCTGTAGGGCTGTTGTGTCAGGGGGTGGATGGTCGGCGGGAGTATGTCCTGAACTGTTAGACCTGTTGCCGTGGCACAACGCAGTTCATAGGCGACTTGACCACCGATGATGATCTTCTTGGACCTTAGCGTGATACCTGCAGGCATCGCATAGAGTAGCTTACCGTGACCTGCACGTCCGCTGTCGATGATCACCGCATCGGGCGCTGCATACAGCACGTTGATGTCCAGACCATGAGGGATCAGCGCACCAGCGGCCACATCCCACGAGTCAATGTCCAGTGCCATGGTGCCGCTGTAGGCGTGGCACAGACCCATACCGTGACCGGGTAGGATGTCGGCCTGTGACTTGACCATGTTCTCCTTGTGCTGCCAGCCGGGTGTTCGGGGACCCTTCGTATTTGGCGGAATAGCGCACAGACCCCACCCATGGGAGATATACACGTCGGCGGAAGCCGGGTGCTGGATCACTTGATTAACTTGCTGAGCCGCTGTCATCATCACCCTTTGAAAATTATTTCAGTCATTGTGCCACTAAAGTTTGAAAAAGTGAAACCTTTGTGATACATTTACAGCAAATGGAGAAACAAATGGCTGAAAATCCCAAAACCAAATTCTTGAACACTCGGGTCACACCGAGTGAGCATGAAGCGTTCGTGAAGAAGAGTAAGCGGTTCGGTGAACCGTCATGGTTACTTCGCGAACTGATCACGGGCTTCATTGAAGACCGTATTTCTGTCAAACCACCTGTCACAACGAAAGAAGAACTTTATGTTAAGTAACGACGTAATCATCACAATCGCACAAGCCATCATTGCCAACGCCAACGTGTTGCAAAGTCTGGTCGATCACCTGCCTGTTGAAACCAAAGAGGCGGTGGCTAGTGTAGTGACACCTGCACCTGCCGCGCAAGTGGTCAAACCAAAGAAGGTTGAAAAGGTTGAACCTGCACCTGTTGTCGCCGCACCACTGCCTGTGATCGAACCAGTCGCAGCACCTGTTGCAGCACAGATGCCACCCCCTCCAGTTTTTACTCAATTGGCACCTGCTCCTGCTCATGTTGCCACCTCGGCACCGTTCAGTGATCCCAAGGGCTTGCTGGCATACGTGATCGCATCGTACAACGCCTTGGGTGCTCAGAAGGGTGCTGGTATCCAGCAGGTGCTGGTCGCCAATGGCTACCAGAATATCAACGATGTGCAGCCTGACCACTACGCTGCCCTGTACGCTGGCATCGAAGCTCTGAAGGCTTGACCATGACTGATCACGCCACACTCTCACCGAGTAGCAGGAGTCGGTGGAAACGCTGCCCGGGCAGTGTTCGGGAGACCATCGGTCTACCTGACCAGCCTTCGGGTCCGTCAGCAGTTGACGGGACTCACTCCCACACCCTGCTGGAGCACTGCATCAAGGCCGATCTCGCTGACCCTTTGAACATGGTCGGTCTCAAGATGAAGGACCATGATGGCGAGTTCGTTGTGGATCGTGCCCGTGCAGAACGTGTCAAGATTGCCGTGGACTACCTTGGTGAGAGAGTCAACCATAGTGCGACTGTTCTTGCTGAATCTCGGGTCAACCCTGAGCACCTGCTTGGTCGCAAAGACCTGTCAGGTACTGTTGACGTTCAGATCGTCACGGGTCGGAATGTGGAGATCATCGACTACAAGGACGGGTTCAATCCTGTCAGTGCTGAGAACAATGATCAACTCGAACAGTACGCCTTCGGTGTGTTGGCCGGGTACAAGCTGCCAATCAATGCTGAGTATCCAATCGACACCATCATCATGACCATCATTCAGCCGAAGTTGGCGCTGAGGGGTCTCAACCCGATCAGTTCATGCACAGTGACGGTTCAGGAGATGCTTGGGAAGATTGGTCAGATCGTGGTGGAAGCTGCAGCAACGGACAACCCCAACGCACCACTGGTGCCTGGTGAGACCCAGTGCAAATACTGTCGTGCTCGTGGTTCCTGTTCAGCACTGGCTACCAATGTCATGAAGGACATTGGTGTCATGTTCCAACCTATGGTTCAATCCGCACCCGTCGATGAGATCAGCCACCAGACGGCATCGAAGGACCCCAACACGATGACTGATCAACAGATCAGGGAAATCATGGAAGGGGCACCACTGATGCGTCAGTTGCTGGACTCTGTAGAAGAGGAAGCACTGAAGCGGTTCAAGGCAGGTATCTCGATCCCCGGCTTGAAGGCGGTCAATGGTCGTGGGTCACGCAACTGGAACCTGCCCGATGACCAGATTGCCGAGAAGTTGAAGCGCATGGGTGTACCCAAGGATCACATATGGGAAACCAAGCTGGTCAGTGTCGCCAAAGCCGAGAAACTGACTTGGGAGAAGACCAAGGCTGGTGAGAAGGTTCGGGTCCAGTTGACAGAGCGTCAGCGCAAGACCCTTGATGCTGAGTATGTGACGAAGTTGGCCGGAAAATTGACCATCGTTCCCGAATCAGATAGCCGTCCTGCGGTTATCATGAATGCCGCTCCGATGTTCGCAGCGGTTGAAAGTGTACCAGTGGCGGATTCCCTGCCAGCATGGCTCTCGTAACTTAAAGAGGTAACTCAAATGTCAGAAATCATTTTTATCAGTAATGCTCGTTTGTCTTTCCCACACATCGCGGAACCACAATCGAAAGACCAGCCCGATGGTTCCAAACGCATCTCGTACAACTGCGAGTTGCTGACTCTTCCTGACCATCCCGGTTACAAGCAGTTCATGCAACTGTACGCCACCATGGCCGCTGAGAAGTGGAAAGAGCACGCCAACACAGTGATGCAGATGATCCACCAAGACCGCAAGTCGCGCTGCTATGGGAGCGGCAACGAGAAGCTGTCCAAAAAGACCTACAAGCCCTATGACGGGTACGATGGTCACATGTACATCACCGTGGGCCGGGACACCCCTCCACAGATCATCCAAGCTGACGGTAAACCCATTGATCCAGCCAACACCATGGCCTACCAGCAACTGACCCGCAAGATGTACGGTGGTTGCCGTGTCAATGCTGCCATCAAGCCATGGTTGCAGGATAACAGTCACGGTCGCGGTGTTCGCTGTGACCTGATTGCCCTCCAGTTCGCTGGTGACGATGTGGCGTTCGGTGATGGTGGTACGGTCGATGTGACGGGCATCTTTGGTGCTGTTGCCGCACCTGCAGGTCCGAGTGCTGCACCCGCGATGCCTGTGCCCCCGTTCATGCAGGGGATGCCATCGTTCTTGTCGTGATTTGAAAATGGGGTGTGACCTAGCAGACTAGGACGGCAACCACACGGTCAGATACTGTCACGAATTGCGATCAGTCAGGTATGGGGGCACCGACCCCAACACAATCCACGTAGAGGTGGGCCTGATGAAGCGTACCGTGACCGTAGAAATGCTGACAAGTCGGAGATCGCTCCGACCACCCCACCCCTGTAACAGTAAGGAGTAATGAAAATGACTAACGATGAAATCGCCAAACAGTACGACCTGTACGAGGATGTGATTGTGAAAATCCGGTTTGGTGGACCAGTCACAAAAGCACAGCAACATCAACAGCTTGCACGCATCGCGGCAGCGGAACGTGAATCCTGTATTGCAATTTGCGAAACCATTGCGAACAGTCTGCACTACACAGGTGATGTCGAAAGCTGTATCCTCTCGATGAAGGATCGCAAATGACAATTCTTACACAAGAACGATTGAAACAAGTCTTGCGTTATGACTCCGAGACTGGACAATTTTCGTGGCTCATGAACTGTGGATCGAGAGCACGACAAGGAGGTATCGCGGGTTGTAACGATTTACGATACCGCAAGATACGCATTGATGGTGTGAATTACATGGCTCATGTTCTCGCATGGGTTTACATTCAAGGTTCTTTCCCAGATTTTGAGATTGATCACATAGATGGCGACGGCTTCAACAATCGTATGTCGAATCTCCGTCCTGCTACAAGGAAGCAGAATATGGAAAACACATCATTGTTTTCCTGTAACACTTCTGGTTATCGCGGTGTCACCTGGTATAAGAAAAATCAGAAGTGGGGAGCGACTGCGTTTCATAACGGTAAGCGTCATTTTGCGGGATTATTTGATGCTCCAGAGCAAGCATCTATTGCCGCTAAGGAATTGCGTGACTCCTTGTTTACCCATCATCACACGAGTCACGCAGCATGACTCAAATTGCAGTAACTATTGATACCGAGACATATCCTGATGTGTTTCTGCTGGTAGCGCGGATATGTGATTCTGATCTTACTTTCATATTCGAGATCAGTCCTTATCGAAATGATAGCGAGTCTCTCTACATGTTTCTCTGTTGGCTTAGAGACAATCATGCCCGATGCTATGGTTTCAATCTGCTTGGGTTTGATGGACCACTGATTCACATGTTTATGCAAATGGGTGGCAAAACTACTGCTAGGACTCTGTACGAGAAGGCTCAGGCAATCATTGAATCACAAGATGAGGACGAGTTCGCCCACATGGTGCGACCCACAGACAGACCGTTTGAATGGGTGTGTTTGTACAGGTTGCATCATTTCAATAATCGCGCACGATCCACCAGTCTGAAGATGTTGGAGTTTGTGATGAGGATGGACAACATCCAAGACCTACCGTTCAAGGTCGGATCATCTCTAGATAGAGATCAAATTGCACAACTACGAGCGTACTGCGTTCATGACGTAAAGGCAACTGAGTTGTTCAGGGTGAAATCAAAGGAGATGATTAAGCTGCGAGAGCAACTGGGTGTCAAGTACAACCGTGATTTTTTGAACCACGATGATGTAAAAATAGGATCAGCGATATTTGAAATCGCTCTGGAGCACGCAGGGGTTCATCTTTACGATTTTGGGTCTAAGGGTCGCACACCCAGACAGACTCGCAGGGCAAGTATCTGCCTCGGAGATGTAGTTCTTCCTCACATCCGGTTCGAACAGCCTGAATTTACAAGGGTACTAGAGTGGCTGAAGTCGCAGACCATCACTGAAACCAAGGGTATTTTTGAAGATGTGATTGCAAGGGTCAACGGGTTTGATTTTGTTTTCGGACTCGGTGGGATACATGGATCGGTTGAGTCTGAAATCATTGAGTCAGATGATGAATACGTTGTCGAGTCGATAGACGTATCGTCATACTATCCAAACCTTGCGATAGTAAATCGGTTTTACCCTGAGCATCTTGGTGATATGTTTTGCGATGTCTATCAGGAACTGTACGAGCAGCGTAAAAAGACAGTCAAGGGTAGCCCTGAAAACGCAGCCTTGAAATTGGCACTGAATGGAACATTTGGAAAATCGAATGATATGTTCAGTCCATTTTATGATCCTGCGTTGATGCTAAAGATCACCATTAATGGGCAACTGTTGCTTTGTATGCTAGCCGAACAGTTGATGAAAGTACCCACCCTTCAGATAAAAATGATCAACACGGACGGGATCGAATATCGAGTACGCAGAGACTACGTGAGCCATTCGAATCAAATCTGTGAATGGTGGCAGTCTTTTACTCGTTTGACTCTTGAGGGTGCAAGATACAAACGCTTGTTCGTTATCAACGTAAACAACTACTTAGGCGAGTTTGAGGACGGGAAGATCAAGCGCAAGGGTGCATTTGAGTACAACCTAGGGTTTCATCAAAACCATGGCGTACTGTTGGTCGCCAAGGTTGCCGAGAAGTATCTAATTAACGATGCTCCTGTCCGTGAGACAGTAGAACAGTGGCCTGACATCATGGACTTCATGTGTCGTACCAAAGTACCACGGTCAGGCCGACTAACCATCGAGAAGGATGGTGAGCACCAACAGATTCAGAACATCACCCGGTACTACGTCGCCAAAGGTGGAGGGCATCTGTTCAAGTGGTTGCCGCCATTGAAGGGTAAGACCGAGTGGCGCAAGTTCGCCATTGAAAGCGGTTGGGGTGTGCAGGTATGCAACGACATTAGTGATGCCGGGGAACTGCCTGTGGACTTCGACTATTACGTCAATGAAATCGAAAAACTTACTTTGGGCATGACATGAGAACACCTGAACTGAACGATCCCAAAACCACACCTGACTTCAACCACTGGGAAAAGGAGCATCTGATCGTATTCGCTAAGGCGGCATACGAACGACTTCGTGAGATGCACTACGAAAACGAGTGCCTGAAGCTGGAACTGAAAACCAGCAATTTGCTTTTACAGGACGACATGAAATGAGCGCAAGAGATACACAAGTTGGGGGCACTCATTACAAGTCCCAGAAGGTCCAGCCGTGGGACGTAATCGACACATGGCCTGCGCAGCAGCAGGTGGGGTTCTACCGCGGCAATGCGCTCAAGTACATCATGCGAATGGGTGGTAAAGACCTGCCGTCAAACGAGGCTCGCAAGGCGATCCATTACCTGCAGAAACTGACTGAACTACTGGAGAAAATTCCAAATGAAAAATCCTGATCCACTTGAGAAGGTCATCGAGGCTGCGGTGTGCAAGTATGCTCAGTCCAAGGGGTTCCTGACGTACAAGTTCACCAGTCCTGCGAGGTCAGCAGTACCTGACCGTCTGTTCATCGCGCCGGGTGGTCAGTGCATGTTCATTGAGTTCAAACGCAAGGGTCAGAAGCCCACTCAACCACAACAACGCGAACATGATCGACTGACCAATCAACATGTCGATGTGATCGTTGTCGATAGTATTGAGGAAGGGAAGCTGTTGATTGATGAGTGGGTACACCCCGCATGGTTGGCACGATGCTAACCCCTGACCTGCTCCATGAGTACCAGAAGAAGGCTGTCAACTTCCAGTGTACTCACCCCAACTCGATGCTCTGGTTGGACATGGGATTAGGGAAGACCATCGTCACTCTGACCACCCTGTCACACCTGATCCGCACCCAATTCCTCACGGGAGTCATCATCGTGGCCCCGATCCGGGTGTGCAGGCTGGTCTGGCGTCAAGAGGCCGCGAAGTGGGAGCACACCAAGCATCTGACGTTCAGTGTCGTCATGGGTGACAAGGACCAGCGTACCAGGGCACTACTGCGACCTGCCAACGTCTACCTGATTAACTATGAGAACCTCGGTTGGCTCGCTGAAACGCTGCATACCTACTTCGTCAGGCAAAGGAAGGCCCTACCGTTCAACGGTATCGTCTGGGATGAAATCTCCAAGATGAAGAATAGTAGCACCAACAGGGTCAAGGCGACAAAGAAGATTCTGCAACACTTCGCATGGTCAACGGGACTGACTGGGACACCCGCCAGCAACGGCTACAAGGACCTGCATGGGCAGTTTCTGGTGGTGGACAGGGGTGTACGCCTCGGTGAGTCCAAAACAGCGTTTAAGCACCGCTTCTACCGCAAGATCGGGCCGTATAAGGAGGTGCCCTACGATGACACCGAGACCACGATCAAGGGTCTGATCGGTGACATCACGCTGGAGATGAGCGCAGAGGACTACAACCCGCTGCCCGACCTGATGATCAACGATGTCAACATCGAGATGCCTGCTGAACTTCGGGGTATGTACGACGAGATGGAAAAGAACCTGTTCCTCCAGCTTGACAATGGTGTCGAAAAAGAGATGTTCAACCAGGCATCACTGACCAATACATGCCTGCAGTTCAGTAACGGGTCAATCTATCCGGTGGCCGGGATGCCCCTGTGGGAACCGATCCACTCACTCAAGCTGGATGCCCTTGAGGACATCGTTGACGAGGCTCAGGGTAGCCCTATCTTGTGCTCCTACGCATACCGCAGTGATGCTGCCCGGATCATGGAGAGATTCAAGAGTCTCAACCCGATCAACCTCACCGAGTGTAAGTCCGAGAAGTCACTGGTTGATGCCATGGCGCGATGGAAACGCGGCGACTGCCCACTGATGATCGGTCACGCGGCGTCGATGGGGCATGGCATCGACGGGCTTCAAGACCGTGGGCACACGCTTGTCTGGTTTGGTCTGAACTGGTCCCTTGACCTGTACGACCAGTTCAACGCTCGTGTGCGCCGTCAGGGTCAGGGTGCCCCGGTCATCTGCCATCGGATCATGATGATCGACACGCTGGACCAGGCACAGGCTCTGGCGCTTGACGAAAAGGCAACAACGCAGACAAGTTTGAGAAAAGCCGTAAAAGAGTACAGACAGTCCAGAAAGCTGTGATACACTGTGTAACGTAACAACTTAATCAGGAGTGATAAATGAACAAGTGCAACCAGAACTGTAACCAAGGACGCAACTGCGTCTGTGGCGATGCCGACAACTGGGTCAACTCATACCTGCACGATGCAATGGCCGCAATCATTCTGTGCTGCTTCTGCGGGTTTCTCGGGTTCGCACTGGGGATGACGGCATGATTGCAGTATCGAGTCATAGCGGTAAGACCAGTTTTGCAGGTGGGGTGAATATCTTCCGCGCAAGTCAGCAGTACTTACATGGGCATAAGCCACTAGCTAGCCCTAACAGACCAGTAGTGGTCACGCAGTTGTATAGACAGGACATGCTGCTAGAGCTTCTCGGAACTGGCTACTTTACTCTGGCAGCTCTGGGTAAAAAGTTAGGCATATCAACACCATCCCTCTATGAGAGATTAAAGCTACTTATGCGTGCGGGGGAAGTTAAACGTAGGCAGTGTGTAGGAACCCGGGCGCATGAATACACACGTGGGAGGCCGACGGGAACCCTATTGACAAGGACGGAGCGCGTGTTGCAGTTAGTACGCACCGAGCCGTTTCTAACAGCTAATCAGATCAGTGCGAAACTTAGGCTAGGAAAGACAACAAGCCTACTGGCTGACTTGTTCGCTAAGGAGGTAATAGCTAGGCGAAAAAACAGGCAACGGGCGTATGTTTATTATTGTGTTGGCTAATGCTGACTTTTGGAGATACCCGTGAATGACAAAAAACTGATTGGCTTCAAGGATGGTATGGCCGTTTACGTTACCGACGCACTACTGGCTGAGAAGGGGGAACGCGAGGTGCGGGAGCAGTTCGGACTGATACGACGCTACCCGGTGATAACTGATCTTAGCGGACATGAAGTGATGGTCGAAGGCGACAGTCACGAGGATGCTGTGCAGCGATATTTCATGAAAGACCAAAAGATAATGAGGCTGTACCACGCAACCACACAGAAAAAAGCGAAGCTGTACCGACAAAGCGGCGCGATACATGCCCCTGTGCGTGGCTTCACGACGATGCAGGCGGCGATGGCTTGGGCGATGAAGGTGGGGCGCGTTGTGATTCTGGAGTTCGATGCCGACAAGCCGCACAAACTTCCAGACCACCACAACGTATTCGGGGAAGCGTGGTGGAACGACGGCAATGTGACGGATTGGCGCTGCGCATTCTCGGCCATTGGTGATGCATAGCGCTTGATGTATGCCGCTTGAAAAGTCGGATTGACCAACCTGTTAGATGGAGATTTGATATGACATGCATACGGATACCGGGCGGCGTGATGTGCGTACAGCCTGATTTCAAACATGGCGACCAAGCCCCGGAGGGCTACTTGGCCTGGCACGAATGGGCCGAAACGCAGCACAAAGCCGGGTTGCGCCAAAAGGAATGCGGGCGCTGCGGGAAGTGGAAATACCCGCAGGAATTGAGCGCCACGGTGGACACATGCGAAATGCAGAGCCGCAAAGGTCCGGTGACTTTGCAAACGCCAGTTTGCAATGCCTGTGCAGCGCCATCTAACGCCGAGTTGAGCGGCGTCGCTTTTCAGCCGTCCGGTGGAATGACTTGTTAGGTGCCGCCTTTGCTATGGAGAAAATATGGCCCTTGAGAACTACCAGATACGCCAGATTGACTACAGCACCGCAATGGCCGTGATTGTGCGCGAGCACTACTTGCACAGAAAAGCCCCATGCAGCGTGGCGTTTGGTCTGTTTTTGGGCGAGGGATTGAAAGGCGTTGTTTGCTACGGCACGCCGAGCAGTGCACCGCTACGCAGCGGCATTGCCGGGCCGGAACATGCATGTAACGTGGCAGAGCTGACGCGGCTATGGGTTTGCGACAGCGTGCCACGCAACGGGGAAAGCTACCTGATCGGGCGCACCGTAGGAAAGGCTGGAAAAGAGATTGTGGTTTCGTTTGCCGAGATTCAGCAGGGGCATGTCGGGATCGTGTATCAGGCGACGAACTGGATTTACACCGGCCTTTCCGCGAAGCGCACGAACTGGACGATTGACGGAATGAGCAAGCACTGCCAGACGCTCGCCGACAAATATACGGCGGAAGAAATACGCGCCGAGTTTGGCGACAGGTTCAGCCTGCAAGACAGGCCACGGAAACACAGGTATGTTTTTATCAACGCCAAGGGGCGGCGTAGGGCTGAGATTTTTGCAAGTTTGCGCTACCGACCTGAACCGTACCCCAAGGCACCTAACGCAGAGGTGAGTGGCCTGTCCACTCGACCGCCCTGTTAAACATTGGAGCAACGTATGAACATAAACGAATGGACTAGGGGCAAGACGCGAATACCAAACAAATTGGTATTCGCGGGAGGTCACCCACTATTTCGACTGCTGCCAAAGATTGTCACATGGGGGCCGAATGTGAGCATCTATTGGCTGGGCACCGAGCTTGTATGGCTTGGTACTGTTTAACGCAGAAGTGAGGGGATGAAAGTCCCTATCGACTGCCCTGTTAAACCGAATTTTTACCGGAGACAAATATGAACACGCAAGAAGTACCAGACTGGATGGTCGATGCGACCAACATCCCGAAAGCTGACGCGCTACAGATGCTGGCACGCCTACTGCCAGAAGGCTGGAACATCCAGATTGATATTGAGCGCGGAGCAGGAAGCGTGACTCTATTCGCGCCAGAAGACACCATGTATGAAATCGACTCCGGTGGCGAGAGCATCGAAGCAGACATGCTCGAAGCGCTGCGTTTTGCTTGCTGGCGCGAGAAACAAACCGAGCTGGTTGTGGATCGAGCATGGGCGCAATTCAAGACTGCGATGCGGTTTAACGCCGTTGTGAA
>OFQW01000055.1_pt1 | contig 20363 bp, 20 predicted proteins | sample 1542941 | NCBI WGS metagenome assembly OFQW01 (sample SAMN07774219, study PRJEB24372) | wastewater metagenome | isolation source: Exp Tend NO 90WW | collected 2016-02 | reverse complement strand
CACTTACGAGCAAGGGCGGCTCACAACAACTACCGTCGCGGCGATCAAGAGTAATGGTCGTGATAAAGTCTACAAAATTACTATGAGTTCTGGTAGAATAGTGCGGGCTAACGAGCGGCATCCGTTCTTAGCAGCTACTAACGGAGAACTAAAATGGATACGAACGCGAGCACTGACTACAGCCCACAAAATCGTAACCGTCCGGGACGATGGGGTAAGTGGAAAGGGGTCACTTGTTCAGCAGATAGCTGCGCCAAACCCGCTACATGCCGAGGGTTGTGTAGCTCTCATTACAAAAAGCAACAATGGGCTTCCGGCCACAGATCACCAAGTTCAAACCCAGCTAGACAGCGCAATTCCCACCTCAAGCACCGGTACGGCATTGACATTACGGAATACAACCGGATTAAAGACGAACAAGGTGGTGTTTGCGCCATCTGCAAGCAACCACCACCACCAGGATGGTACGGGAAGCTTGTCGTCGACCATTGCCACGACTCCACTAAAGTCCGAGGGCTGCTCTGCCACTCATGCAACGTCGGAATCGGACACCTTAAGTCTGAGTCCAATACACGTGCCGCTGCCGAATACCTACGACTTCACTCTTGATGACGTAGTTTCGGTTGAGTTCGACGGCGAAGACGAAGTTTTCGACCTCCAGATCGACAGAACCGAGAACTTCATAGCGAATAATGCTGCGACGCACAATACGTGGTGGAATGACGATGACCTGGCTGGCAGGCTACAGCAGCGCATGGCGAACGATCGCGAGACGGACCAGTTCGACGTGGTGCGCTACCCAGCCCTGTCGGAGAAGTGGGAGTATCGTGACGAGGTCACGAAGATCATAACCCGCACCGAGGAGGAGATCGACGTAGCAGACCCCCCTCTGGGTATGAGCCGGGAGCTCACGCTGCTACGCCCCATCGACACCTGCCTGCATGAGGCACGCTACCCCACCGAGGCGTTGAAGCGCATACGTTCGAACATGAACAGCCCACGGATTTGGTCTGCCCTGTACCAGCAGAACCCAGTGCCTGATGAGGGTATGTACTTCCGTAAGGAGTACTTCCGCTATCAGCGTGCTCTGCCGTCTATCGGCGGTTATCAGCTGTTTACTGCGTGGGACTTCGCCATCGGCGAAAAGCAGCAGAACGACTGGACTGTAGGCGTTACACTCCTGCAGGACAACACAGACACACTGTATGTTATGGACGTCCACCGCTTCCGTGGTGACTCCATGCAGATTGTCGAAGCCATCCTGGACACGGCAGAGAAGTGGGGGTCCGACCCGACTACCGACTACATGCTTGGTGTCGAGGACGGTCAGATTTGGCGCGCCATCGAGCCTCTGCTGAAGAAGCGCATGGCCGAGCGCCGACAGTTCATACCTTACGAGCCGCTCAAGCCGCTTACTGATAAGCTCGCCCGCGCTCGCCCACTACAGGGGCGTATGCAGCAGGGGCGTGTGGTGTTCCCGGAGGAGGCCACATGGCTGAAGCAGGCAGAGACGGAGCTGCTACGCTTCCCAGCTGGCGCCCACGACGACGTGGTCGACGCTTTGGCGTGGGGAGTACGCTTGTGCATAGGGCGCGAGCCACCGGTGGCAGAAGCCCCACCACCCATAAAGAGCTGGCGCGACCGACTTAGTGTAGAATCGAGCAGCTTTGACGTCGGCCACATGTCGGCATAACCACGGAGATAGTAGAAGTTGAGCGAAGTTAATGGAAACCTTTAACACCTTTCGAAATAGTGCTCCAACCCCTCTTATATATACCTCTTTACTAAACTTCTTCTTTCTTCTTCTTTAGTTTATATAAGAAGTAGAAGGTTCTAAAGGAAACTGGCACATGGCCACTAATGAACGAATCGCACACGACGTCTGGGTCCGATACCAGTTTCTGCGTGACAACGGTCACTTGAACTTCGTGAACAAGGCGAACAAGTGCGAAGACTTCTTCCTCGGCATGCAGTGGTCGCAGAGCGACCTAGCTCTTCTGAAGTCCCAGCGCCGCCCAGCACTTCAGATCAACAAAATCATCAGCACCATGTCGAACGTGCTCGGCGAACAGATTTTCAACCGCACGGACACGGCGTTCAAGCCGCGTAACGAAGACGCTACGGTGGACGTAGCCAGCGCACTTACCAAGGTGTTCATGCAGGTTTCGGACAATAACCAACTACCGTGGGTGCGGTCGGATGTATTCTTCGATGGAATAGTCTCAGGAAGGGGCTTTTTCGACGTCAGGCTCGATTTTACGGACTCACTGGTGGGTGAGGTACGTGTAGAGCAACTAAACCCCAAGAACGTGCTTATAGACGCGGATGCGGACTCATACGACCCGGATAAGTGGTCCGATGTCATCGTTACCAAGTGGATGAGCCCCGACCAAATTGAGATGTTGTACTCGAAACAAGCCGCAGACGACGTCCGTGGTGAGCAAGGGCAGTTTTCCCCCTACACCTACGACTCCGTGGACCGTAACCGTGACCGCTTCGGTACTCCACGCGCAGTTATGCCGGGTCTAGGCCCAAAAACCGACCTCACTTCGGCACGGAACGTCCGTGTGATTGAGCGCCAGTGGAGAAAACTGGACAAAGTGCTTCACTTCGTAGATGTTGAGTCTGGCGACACGCGCATGGTCCCGGCAGACATGGATGAGGCGCAGATAGCCGATCACCTGGCCAAAAACCCGAATTTAACGACCACTAAGAAGATCATCCACCGCATCCGTTGGACTGTCATCGCTGGCAGCGTGATCCTTCACGACGACTGGAGCCCCTACAAGCACTTCACGGTGGTTCCGTACTTCCCGCACTTCGTCCGTGGCCGCACGGTCGGCCTGGTGGAGAACCTCATCGACTCTCAGGAGCTGCTGAACAAGTCCTCGAGTCAAGAGTTGCACATCGTCAACACAACGGCGAACTCAGGCTGGAAGATCAAGAAGAACTCGCTTACGAATATGACGACCGGTGAGCTGGAGAACCGGGGCGCTATTACAGGTTTGGTGTTGGAGCTCACTGACGTTAACGACGCAGAAAAGATTCAGCCGAATCAGGTGCCTAGTGGTTTAGATCGCATAAGCTACAAGGCTGAGGAGCACATCAAGACTATCTCGTCGATCTCGGACTACCAGACCGGTAACCCGCGCGAAGACGTGTCAGCTAAGGCCGTTCAGACGAATAAGTCGTCTGGGCAGTCGAACCTGGCGAAGATCATGGACAACCTCGGGCGCACCGACCACATGTTGGCCCGGAACATTCTCGACATCATCCAGCAGTACTACACGGAGGAGCGGCTTATCCGCATCACCACCGACAAGTTGACAAACACGATGGAAGAGATCGCTGTCAACCAGATCACTCCGGAGGGCGTTATAACCAACGACCTTACGTTGGGTGAGTATTCCATTGTCATAACAACACAGCCGGAACGCGACACATTCGAAGAGACTCAGTTCGACCAGGCCATTCGCCTACGTACCGAGGCAGGTGTGCAAATACCTGACACGTACATCATCGGTGCCAGCCGCCTGAAAGACAAAGCGAAGATCATCGAGGCTATGGAGGGGAATAAAGACTCACCAGAGGCGAAAGCAGAAGCCGCTATGGCTGCCCGCGCTCGCGAGGCGGAAGTTGCTACAATGGAAGCAGAAGCTCAGTCAAAGATGGCCGACGCTGCCTTGAAGCAGGCTAAGGCTCAGAAGGAAGGAGTCATGGCTGAGAAGGAAGCCAACACCCCACCAGAGGATAACGGCGCGGAAGCTAAGATGCAAGAGATCCAGATGAACTTTGAGCTAGGTATGAAGAAGCTAGAAGCTGAGATGGAACTCAAACAGCAAGCGCTTGTCCAAGAGATGCAGCTTAAACGTGAAGCAGCTCAGGTCGACAACGCCATGAAGGTTGAGGATACGAGAACAAGCCGTATCGCTGCGATTACCGCAGCAAAACAAAAGCCAGCCGAACCGGCGGGTAAACCAGCAACTAATAAATAGCAGGAGTAACGATGTTTAAGAAGTATCTATTGCTCGCCGAAGCAGGCGAAGGTGCCGACGGCACAACAGCAACGCCAGTTGATCGCGGGGACAATTTATCAGCAGACAATGTCGTCAAGGACAAGCTTGACGACCCAGAGCAGCAACCAGCTAAGGACAAGGATGAAGAAGCTAAGGCGGACGTATCAGTTCCCGGCAATGACAAGACCACTGATCTCGAAGAGGGCGATGAAACGCCGGAAGAAAAAGCCGAGCGAGAAGCTGAGGAAGCTAAAGCTGCTAAGAAAGCTGCTATCCGTGTCCCTAAGGCTCGACTAGACGAGGTCACAGCAAAGGCGCGAGCCCGCGAAGAAGCACTGCAGAAACAGATTGCTGACTTGAAAGGTCAGCTAACTGGCACGGAGGTCAAGACTGAGGTTGACAAAGTAAAGTCCACCATCGACAAGATGCAGGACGACTACGAAGACCTGGTGCAGGAAGGCAGGAAGGAAGAGGCCCGCGCCCTTCGCAAGAATATTGACCGGATGCGTGACGAGCTAGCCGAGTTCCGCCTAGCCACAGCCTCCGACCGAGCCCGCTCGGCTGCCATCGACGACCTTAAGTATGACGCCGCTCTGGCGAACGTAGAGGCGAAGTATGCAGCGCTTAACCCGGACCACGACGACTTTGATGAAGAGAAGTCTGTGGAGGTACTCACGCTGCTTGAAGCGTTCCTGGCTAAGGGGTTCAACCGTACCGTAGCCTTGCAGAAGTCCGTCAAGTACGTCATGGGTCCAGAGACCGCTAATAATGAAGATAAGGCTGACACGGCCGCTACGCTCAAGGCGAAGAAAGACGCAGAAGCACGTCGTCGGAACGCAGAGGCCGCCACTAAACAACCCGCGTCTACAAAGAACGTAGGTCTGGACTCCGACAAAGCCGGCGATAAAGGCGACGGTAAAGGTATCGATGTGCTCCGTCTGTCTCAGGCAGAGTTCAAAAAACTCGATGAGAAGACCCTCGCTCAGCTACGCGGTGACGAGGCAGAATAATGCGCAAGCTACACGTGCAGCTAAAAGTGTCACAAATGACCCCCCTTGCGAGGCGAGCCTTCGCTAGGTGGGTCACCAACAACTACGTATCACATGGCTCTTATATGAGCCATGTGACATACAGTAGCGTATCAAACAACCCCGCTGCGAAGCCACCAACACAAGGCGTAGGTGTCTCGGGCTTTAACGCCTTCGGCCCTATGGGAGTGAGATAATGAGTAACCAACCAAACACAACCGCTGAGTTCCACATGTGGATGCAAGGTATGGCTGACGCAGTAGGCGCAGCCTCAAGGCCCACTAAAGAACAGTGGGCTAAGATCGTAGCCACCACAGGCAGTGTAGACGACTTAAAACGAGCGGCAGAACTAAAAATATTGCGAGGCGACCTTGGACCAAAATAAAGAAGTAATGACCCCCACCGAGTTCGTTCTGTGGCTAAACGGCGCAACCAGCATGGTCGATGGCCCGCCGTCTGCCGAGCAGTGGGCGAAGATGCAGGAGAAGCTATTCCCTATCATCGCAAAGATGATGACGGACAAGCTACTAGACAAAGCAGACGACGCGGTAAAACTGCAAGAGCTAAAGCGAAAAATGGATCAAGATCAAATGATTAGGAACCAAATACTAATACAACAGGCGCGTAAGCAACAGTATATGCCTTACACTGCACCGGTGTGGCTACAGAGTGATGTAGATCGCGTAAACCAAGTCAACCAGGCTTTATTCCCAGGCTGATTTGACAACCGGGAACGGGTGTGCTAGCATCCGTTCCTCGACTGTACGACTCGATAGGCGTACGGAGCCACGACCTCCTAAAACTCGTTTCCGCGAGCCACGCGACATTCCGGCACAACGATTCGATTTTTCACCTAAAAATGGAGGCCACACGTGGCAAATACAAACTTTAGTCTGCTAACAACCGAGCAGAAAACAATCTGGTCTATGGACCTGTGGAAGCAAGCCCGCAACTACAGCTTCGTCAACAAATTTCTCGGCAAAGACGCCAATTCGATGGTTCAGCACATTACAGAGCTGAAGAAGTCGGAGAAGGGTGCCCGCGCTGTAATCACGCTGCTTGCTGATCTTGAAGGCGACGGTGTCTCTGGGGATCGTACCCTGGAAGGCAACGAAGAGGCGATGAAGTCCTACGATCAAGTGATCCGTATCGACCAAATCCGCCACGCAAACCGCCACGAAGGCCGCATGGCTGACCAAAAATCAGTCGTTGAATTCCGCGAAAACAGCCGCGACGTTCTGGCATACTGGATGGCCGATCGTATCGACCAGCTGGCGTTCCTGACGATGGCAGGCGTGTCGTATTCGCTGAAAAACAACGGCGCTGCTCGTACAGGCTCGGATCTTCCGTTCCTTGAGTTCGCAGCCGACGTTTCCGCGCCGACAGACAAGCGTCGTATGCAGTGGAATCAAACAACGAAAGTACTCTCGTACTCTGGTGCTACTTCGGCCGTTGCCGCTACGGACCTCCCAAGCTGGGAACTGTTCGTGCAGCTGAAAGCCGCAGCGAAAGACCAGTACATCCGTGGTGTGAAAACATCGGGTGGCGAAGAAACTTTCCACGCGTTCCTGACACCGCAAGCCATGGCTAAACTGAAACTTGACCCAACGTTCATGTTGAACGTACGTCACGCTCAGTCGCGTGGTGATGACAACAACCTGTTTACAGGCTCGACTCTCAAGATCGACGGTATCATGTTCCATGAGTTTCGCCACGTGCCTAACACGACCGGCGCTGCTTCGGGTTCGAAATACGGTGGCTTGGGTACAGTCGAAGGTTGCCAAATCCTCTTCGCAGGTGCGCAAGCCCTGGGTATGGCGGATATCGGTAATCCAGAGTGGGTAGAAAAAGGTTTTGACTACGAGAACCAACAAGGTATCTCCGTCGGCAAGATCTTCGGCTTCCTGAAACCGAAGTTCAACAGCATCTACGCTGGCAACACCACACAAGATTTCGGTGTGATGTCTGTCTACGTGGCACAATAAGGAGAAACCTGAATGGCTACCCTAATCAAAAATCGCGGTCTGCAATACCCGCTAGAAGCTCTGTTCGAATTCGATATCGCCAGTGGTGACGTTATGGTCGCTACTAACGGCGTATCGCAGACGTTCAAAGCAACCACGGGTGTGTTCGATGTAGTTGCTCTGCCGGTTAACTCCCAAGTTATCGGCGGCGATCTTACCGTCGAAACTGTGTCGAACGACTCCGGCACAGCCACCCTTTCGGTTGGTGACTCCGGTTCGGCTACACGCTATCTTGGCGCTACGTCGATCAAGTCTGCTGCACGCACAGCACTGGTTCCGACCGGCTTCATGAACTCGAGCGGCCTGGACATCCGCATCACCCTGGCTAACGCCACCGGCGACGCGACAACAGGTAAAGTTCGTCTTCGTGTTTCTTACATCGTTAAGAATCGCCAGAACGAAACACAAGTCTACTAATCGGTAGAAAACCGTGAAGGGCACTACGGTGCCCTTCTTTTTGCACTATGGAGTAAACTAAATGAGTATCCCAAATCGCCCAAAACTGACCCTTAACCGAAACCACACAATGGTGACGACAAAAGGTCACGTTATCCAGTTTGTTAAAGACAAACCGACACACGTCCCCCCACCCGTTTATCAGGATGCTATTGCCATCGGCGCAGTGCCAGAGGACGGTACGTCCCCAGATATCCTGAAAGAGGAAATCGAGGCGGCGGCGCCACTTTCGATCGAAGAGCGTGAAGAGGCTATTACAGCGACGTTCGCCGGTCTCATCGAACGCAATGATCGTGAGACATTCACAGCCGCAGGGCACCCACACTTCAACGCAGTATCTGAACTCGTAGGGTTTAAGGTAGGCGGTAAGGAAGTAGCTGCAGCGTGGCAGAAGTACAACGACTCTAAAGGCGAATAATGGACGTAGCAACCGCAGTTGCCTTGTTTAGGGCGGAAGTAAACGACACAGTAGCCACAGCATACCTGTGGTCAGATGTTGAAGTTTACGCCTTCCTGGACGATGCGCAGAAGATGTTCTGCCGCCTCACCGGTGGATTATCAGACTCTACATCTGCCATAACTACGGTTGCTTGTACCGCAGGCGCTGAGTTTGCATCTGTCAGCCCGAAGATCCTCCGACTCAAGTCGGTGGAGAACCGGGTCGACGGATACCGCTGCCAGATACTTAACTACGAGGATATGGCCGCCCAGTCGGCCGTACCCGACTACGGCTACGTCGCTGTGTCCGGCATCGACAGTTCTACAGGACCGATCCGCGCGGTTGTCACTGGTATGGAGCCGAACAAGATACGCCTTATTCGTATCCCTGAGGCTAACCAGGACCTTCGCCTCGTGGTCAACCGGCTCCCCCTCATCGATATCAACACCACAACGGTAGGTAACGCCACCGCTGTCCTGGAGATCGACGAGATGCACCACCGCCACTTGCTGCTTTGGATGAAAGCCTTAGCGCATATGAAGCAAGATGCGGAGACTTTTAACCAAGGTAAAGCGATGGAATTCGACGCACAGTTCCGTCAGTACTGCGACCAAGCTAAGTCAGACTTAGGGCGTCGTGAGCACAAATACCGAACGATTGCGTACGGAGGCCTTTAATATGACAAACGCAGGACTAGACCTAGTCAAACAATATGAGGGTATGCGGCTGAGCCCATATCTTTGCCCCGCTGGTATCCCGACCATTGGCTTCGGTACGACCATCTACCCAGATGGCACGCCAGTGACGCTGGATGACCTACCAATTACCAAGGCTAAGGCTGTATCTTACCTGAAAACAGAGCTTGACAAGTACGAGGCTAAGGTCGACGAGCTGACCAACGGACGCGCTACCGACTACGAACTCGCTGCGATGACATCGCTTGCGTACAACATCGGTCTCGCAGCCTTCGAAGGTTCTTCGGTACTACGCCTGTACAACCAAGGTAAGCTACGCGAAGCATCGGCAGCCTTCGGACTGTGGAACAAAGCACGAGACAAAAACGACGGTGTACTTAAGGTAATGCCAGGGCTGGTCGCGCGCCGCGCAGCAGAATCAGCCATGTTTTCTAACTCCGTCGTCGGCGACCCTATGCCACAAGAGGTAGAGGCGCCAAAGTCGCTCGCACAATCGCGTACGTTCGCCGGTGTGGCCACCACAGCGACTGGTACCGTAGCTACGGTTACAGCTGGTGTGCAGGCAGTCTCCGCCCTTAAGTCCAGCTTAGACAGCGCCGCCCCATGGTTCCCCGGTCTCCTGGTAGCCGGTGTGGTTCTCGCTGTAGTTGGTTTAGGGTACTTGGTTTACGCACGATGGGATGATAAGCGCCAAGGGATACGCTAATGGGTAAGATCCTTGGTTGGTTCACCGGCGGGGCTTCATCGCTCCTCCCATGGGCCGTGGTGTTCGGCGCTGGCTTGGTTATGGGGGCCACTCCTACATACAAGGTTATGGACTGGCGGTACGCTTCGTATAAAGGCTCCGTAGCAGAAGCGAACCTAAAGGCCGTAACGGAGGCCTACGGTAAGGGTAAAGTAGCTGGCGAAAAGGCTGCTCAGGTACGCAAGGCTCTAGACAGCAAACAGAAACAAGTAATTGACAGTAAACAGAAAGCAGATGATGAGATACTCAAAGCAACGGTTCCTGGTAGTAAGTTTACTTCTGCCGATTGTGCTTGGCCTCCAAGCGTGCGCGACGCTTACAACGCCGTCGGCACAAGTGCCGTTCCCCGACGTCTCAACTGAAACAAAACCTTGTGAACGAAAAGAGCAAGCAACTGGTCTAATCACACCAGACAAAGCGGCTACAATAGCTACGACTAACGCCGCTCGTTTGGAGCGATGTGCGAACCAACTAGACGCACTGACTAAGATCATAAATGAATATTCGGAGACCGTAAAATGAAGACAACCGTTATCGCAGCGGCTATAGCTTTGGTTATAACCGGCTGTAGTACCGAGAAAGAGTTCCTCGCCGCGACTAAGTCGCAGGAGGCGCAAACCAAGATGGTACTCGACTACCATAAAGACATCAACCTACGCCGCATCGACAAAGCCGCAGAGGTAGAGATAGCTAAGTCGAAGGCGATAGTAGCCAAGGCCGAAGCGGACAAGTACCGCTACGGAGCGTTCATCAAAGTGGCAGAGAAGGCGGACGCCGGTGGCCGCGTAGCTATGGCTCGTTCCTTGGAAGATAAGGACCCACTGCTTGCAGCCGCGTTCGGCCCCGCACCGAAGGAAGAACAGGCTGCTGCTATCAACATCCCTACCGTGGCTATGCCTAAATCCGCTGCTCAGGAAGCGAAGGAGTGGGTCGGTATCGGTCTACAAGCCGTCGGTATCGGCGTCCAAGGCTTCCTCGGAGCTAAGAACATCTCCGCAGGCGTGGCTATCAACAAGCAGAACACAGACGCGCAGGTGGCTAACACCGCAGCGACTATGGGTGCGTTCAGCAACTTCAGCCTCAACGCTACTAACCAAGCCATCGCTGGCTTCGGCAGCATCGAGCGCACAGGTATAGCAGGACTGGGTAGCGTAGAACGTACCGCTGGCGCAGGCTTCGGCAGCCTCGAACGGGTTGCCATCAGAGGCATAGACAAGACTACCTACGACATAACCGTAAACGGTAACGACAATACCTTGTTTGGTAGCACCAGCAACCGTAATTACACCAACAACTGTGAAAGCGGTGACGGGGGTCGCGGTGGTAATAGCGCACCCGGTGGTGCGAGCGGAAATAACGCCACAGCGGGCACTACAGGCGCTGGTGGTAGTAACACAGCAGGCGCTGGAGCAGCAAGCGGCTCAGTACCTTGCAGCATACAAAAGTAGGTTGTTATGCCAATATCCCCATTAGACCGAGAGTTCGGCGCGCTACAAGAGCAAGTGCGAGGCCACGCAATAGACCTTATCGAATTAGATAAGCGCGTGGACACACACTACGACGACCTCAAAGCACAACTTACTCGCATAGAAAAGGAAGCCACTAAGCAGAACGGCTTCATTGCGGGTATGGTGTTCCTAGCCACGTGCATAGGCGTGGTGTTGGGGGTATTCAAAGATTTCCTAATCGACCGTTTGTTTAAGTAACGAATCAAGCTAGTACGCTTCAGTCGGCGGTGAGCAGTTTGATCGGGTTCATACTTCCCGTAAAAACACCGACAGCTAGGGCGTACTGTTACTCCGTGTACGGCCCTAGCACCCCTCATTCTTATGGTATATAATCACGAATCTTGGAGATTTTCTAATGGCAAACGCACTATACGACAAAGGTCGTGAACGCTTCCTTACCGGCTCTTTCAACTGGTCGACAGACACGATCAAGTGCCTGCTTGTCGATACTGGTGCGTACACGCCTAACCTTTCAACGCACGAGTACCACTCGGATATTTCGGGTTCTGCGATTATCTCGACGTCCGGCGCGTTCACATCAAAGACAACGAGTGGCGGGGCAGCAGATGCTGCAGACGTCACACACACGTCGGTGACCGGTGCTTCCGTCGAAGCGATCGTTATCTACAAAGATACCGGTACTTCGGCTACGTCGCCACTGATCGCCTACATCGACACGGCAACCGGCCTGCCCATCACTCCTAACGGCGGGGATATCATAATCACTTGGGACAACGGGACTAATAAAATATTTAAATTATAAACGGAACTATCGGGTTATATAGTAGTCCAATCTCTTTTAATAGGAGACACTCACATGAAATGTGAAAACTGCGATAACCCGGTTGCCGAACAAGGCAAGCGCTTTTGCTCCACAACGTGCTGGTACGACTTTACTAAGAAGCGCCGCACCGTATCCTGCGCATCTTGCGGGGAGTTGTTCGAGCGTAAAGTAAAAAGCGTCAAAGCTTGCAGCGTCACCTGCGGCAACAAGCTTAAAGAAGTTAAGAAAGAAGTTGTGTGCGCTACCTGCGGGACTACTTTTTTACGTCCGCACGGAAAGCAACGCACTTTTTGCTCCCGATCTTGTGCGTTAGTAGAACGAAACAAGCAGGGTAACACCACAAAAGCAAGTAAGGCTGAAGGCGCGACTAACAAAACACCAAACGGCTACGTCATGGAGAAAAATAACGGCGCGTGGACTCAACAACACCGCTTAGTTATGGAAGAAAAAATAGGTCGTAAGCTACTCCCGAGTGAGCGAGTCCACCACATCAACGGCGTTCGAGACGATAACCGCCCAGAGAACTTAGAACTCTGGCTACTAACCGGAACCAGTAAGAAAGACCCCGCAGGCCAACGTATGCAAGACCTTAAGACAGAGTTCCTAAGTACCTTCACAGACGAAGAACGCGCTATAATTGAGGCCCGCTTCCACGAAGTATTCAAGGTGTAAAACATGGCCGCGCCAAACCTCTACGCGATCACGACGATTACCGGCAAGGTTGATGGTGTCGCAATCGGAACATCCGCCACCGATGTAGTGGCGAACGCTGCATCAAGCGGCTTTTGCTACAAAGTCAATTCTCTGTACGTGTGCAACTGCACTGGCGTTACCAAGTACATCACGATTGACGTCTACCGCTCATCTGTCGCGTATCGCTTGACGTATCAGCTCCCGATCCCGGCAAATGCGACGATACCGGTCATCCAGAAAGACGCCCCGCTGTACCTGGAAGAAGGCGACAAGATCCGGGCGACGTCGGAGGCTAGTGCCACGCACGAGATAGTTGTGTCCTACGAAAAGCTCTCGTAATGCGGCGCAACGGCAGTTTTTTGTACCCGCGAACGAGGCCCGCGCTATCAAGCGCCAAAGGGGTATGGGGCCTACGCGATGCTTATGAGGGATTGCAGAATGCGGAATGGCCAGTCCCGTCTGCAAATTACGGCATTTCAAACCAAGTCAGCGTGTATGGCGGGACATCGCTGGTCACGTCGATTAACTCTGGAACATTCCCAGTATCGGCCGGAAATTCAATTGCCGTGTTCGTTAGCTGGTACACAACCGCCACAGTTACCCTGGCCGACACGATGGGGAACACGTACACGGCCTGCACCGCAGTATCGGCGACAGGGCCGACTAAAGGGCAGTGGTTCTATTGCATGAATCTCGGGGCATCAAGCTCGTCCAATGTCATTACGGTGACGTTTAGTGTCTCTTCGGACTATACGACAGCGCAGTTCTTTTTGCTTAGCGGTGGTTTTTTGAAGCAGTTCGACACCACCGCGAGCGGAACAGCATCGGCGTCATCGGTCACATCGGGCTCATTCAACACAGCGGCAGCGGGGATTGTGCTTGTCGGGCGAAACTCATACAACGCACAATCGACAACAACATGGTCTAGCCCGTACACGCCCGTAAGTGCGATCCCTGCAGGCGGGCTGTACAGCTCCAGCGCACAGAACATTTTCAGTTCCGCGCAAACTGGCATCACGGTGACGGAGACAGGTAATAGCTCAACCAATCGAGCCCTGGCGGTTCTCGCGCTGAAATAGCATGGCGATCCAGCGCAAGAAGTTTGGTGTCAATGAGTTTGCGCCGTTTCAAGCGGCGGAGATTCTTGACTGGGGATACCTCTACTGGCCTGACGCAAGCCAGACGCTCAGCCCGTCCGGTACAGCGTTTACGGCATTCGGCACGGCCGCCGTCACGTCGTCCGCTCACCTTTACCCAACGGGCGGTGCTTTCGGCGCTTTCGGCGCCGCGACCGTCTATCTCAAGACTCGATACCTGGCACCGACCGGCATTACCAACGGTAGTTTCGGCACAGCGACGATATACAACACGACGACATTCGTATTACTCGGCGGCATAGCGCCTAACCCACAGACAGGCACCAACTCGCTACGTGAAGTCCCTTCGCCGACAATCGACCTACGGACGAAGTACGCTCTACCTAGCGGCATAGCGCCGCCGACTACCCAGGTCGGTACGCACTACGTAGCTCTGTTCTACCAGTTCATCGACTTAGCTGGACGTAGCGTCCTTCCTGGTTCGTTTGGCACCAATGATGTAAGCTTCAAAAACAGGTACGTATACCCGGCGTTCATCGCGAGTAACATCTTCGGCTCCACAGTAGTAGTCCGGACGCTGTATGTGTCGCCGTCGGGGTTCAGCAGCCACACCATACCTACAAACCACACAGTAGAGGACTTCTCAAACCGAGTGCAGACGCACTCTGGGTCGGCTGACCAAGCGGGTTATGGCGTAGCGTCGCTGCGTAACTCCCGTGAGTTCTTATACGTACAGAACAACCGCTGGGTAGCGGAGCAGTTCAGTACTCCGTATGTGTACAACAAGACCCAACAGGTATACGCTCTACCGTACCAGAACACCAACGGAGACCCAGCGGGCTACGGCGCGCATCTCATAGAGAACAAGAACCGAATCCTAGGTGCCTTCGGTCACCAAGACTCACGGTTCAGCTTCTACTCAGCAGACATACAGAACAAAGCAGTAGCCATATCACCACTCGGTTTGGACACGTTGTGGGGCTCCCACCTTGTGGCTTACCGCAACCGCCAGTTACCTACGCAAGGGTTCGACGCCTTTCTAAGTGGCCCGTATGGTGTCGTATACAACAACGCGCGCGTACTAACCACAACCGGCGTGGCTCCAGGGGCACTTGGCGCAGCCACGATATTCAATAGGAATCGCACTGTTAGCCAGTACACCCCGTATGAGGGTGGTGAATTCGGCACCGCGTTTGTAGCGTATCGCATACGCTATGTGGGGCCGTTCCCATTCAACGACATACCAGCGGCGTTCCCAGAGGTGCGCTTTAACCCACACCCGTTCACCCCTGCGGGTATTGACTCATATCGTACCGGCGTGCCTGATGTAAGCATACACTTCAACATCATCGCACCGCACTCGGTAAATGTGCCGTCTAACCCAGCCATAGGTGAGCCGTACGCCCAGAACCGAAACAAGACTATAGCTCCGTATGCGTACGAGCAGACTACCTTCGGTGTGCAGGATATACAGAACTACATACGGTACGTCACACCTACTCTCGGCGATACGTCGCTGTTCGGGCCTACGCAGATAGCCGACTCGCGCCGCAGTGTATCCCCAGCGTCGTTCTCGTCCTACTCTGTGTCTACGTTCGACCAAGTGCGCAACGTGATACCGGACCCACCAGGGCAGCAGAACATCGTTGTTTTTGGGTTTGGGCCTAGCTCGTTACAACTTGGTGCTCCGACGATGAGCTACCTTACACTGTTCCCAACGGGGATTAACAGCAGTGGTTACGGCACCGCTGTCGTAAAGACAAACGCCATCACGTACATGTGGATTTTTGACGACTACGTCGGGACCCCACGATTGATAGGCACACAGTACATATACCCACGACAGCTACCTTATCCCGGTGAGCCAGGACAGGGTGAGTCCGACAAGTTCACCACCAAGCCAAGAGTGTCGCCACACACTATATACGCGCCAAGCGCCGACCAGGCAACAACACAAGCTAAGAACAATCACCCAAGTGCGCCGCCACACATAATTGACTCAGACCTATGGGCGTCATACCCATATCATTTTGGTGTCGCGCGCATAGAGAACAAGAACCGCCACGTGTACCCGATATGGAACGAGCTTGATTTACCAATCGCAAAGACGCTGTTTGGAGACGGGCGCGTTGACCTACGTTTGCGCTACATATACCCAGTGACGATACGTAGCTTCCGCGCCGGTGTCCCAGGCACCAACGGTCCGCAGGAGATCGTGGATGCCTCAATCGGCACAAGCTTTGCGTGCGGAACGCCGCTCCTCGGCTTCCCCCCTGTGTACGTCACCCCAACGATAGCACCAGCGGGCATAACACCAGAGCCCACGGCTAACGTCGACATCATGCTCAAGAATCGCCAGGTTTACCCAATTAGCGTCACGTCCGACTTGTGGGGAACCCCACTTATGGGTTATACTCGTAGGCCGGAGATACAGGGCTACGTAGCTACTGAGTGGGGTGTGCCTCGTGTTGAGTACCGCAACCGCTTTGTCCACCCAGTCGGTAACGAGATGTTCTTGTCGGCGAACACGCTGTACGGGTTCAACTACCGTATGCGTGTCACGCTACGAAACCCACATGTGTTACCGGTGGGGTTATCTGCTACGAGGTGGGGCACCGGTATGGTGTCGCATAAGAATAGAACGATAGCGCCGGTGGGCACAAACATGGCTTCCGTCGGTACATCAGGACAGGTAGTTTAAGGATAGTAATGCAAACAGTTCAATTTAAGCTACCTAAACTCGGCATGGATAAGCTGTCCGACGAGACGTCCATCCCACAAGGCGCGTGGCGCACTATCACGAACATCGACGTGTCACGGGCCGGACAAATGAGCGTTCGCGAAGGGTTTGCCCGCATAGCCACCGGTGAGTACTACAGCCTGTGGTACGCACTACAACGCGGGGTTATGCTTGCTGCGAAGAACGGCACGCTATACAGCATAAACACAACAACCGGAGCTGCCACAGCGCTCATTAACACCGGTAGCCAGACGATAATCAACTACTGTGAGTACAACGGCAACATATACGCAGTCAACGCAGGCGGCGTGTTCACCATACCTAGTGGGTCGTCGACCGCATCCCGATGTGGCACAGCGGCCCCACAACCACCCACAGTATCAGCCTCGCCTAACGGTGGCCTGGTTGCTGGGAAGTATGCTGTCGCAATATCTACGATCAACGCAGCTGGTGAGGAGTCCGGCTCCACAGCGCCGCAGGTCGTCACACTCACTGCAGACGGTGGTATACAGCTCTCTGGTTTGCCGATAGTCACCGGTGGTAAGGTAGCCATATTCGCGACCACAACGAACGGCGACATCCTATATGAGTACACACAGGCACCGGCGACGTTCACTACACATCTAATAAGCGCAACCCCACAAGGGTCTCCGATACGAACAGCATATATGTCCACGCTACCAGGGGGGCACATCATCCGGTGGCACAACGGTCGTCTGTATGTGGCTAGCGACGATACCCTCTGGTACTCAGACCCATTTACCCCGCATCTTACGCAAACAAGCACTAACTTCGTTCAATTTAGCGGAACAATCAGCTTCGTTGAAGCGGTACAGGGGGGGATTTATGTTGGAGACACGCGTGGTGTGTGGTTCCTAGACGGCGGAGACCCGACGAAATTTGTGCTTAAACGCGTCTCTGGATGCAGAGCAATACCAGGCACAAGCTTAATAGTTCCCAACGAGCACTTCAACCCCAAGGTTGTGAACACACAGCTCCCCGTGGCTGTGTGGCTGTGCACATCTGGCTATGCAGTTGGTACATCAGAGGGCACGGTTATAGAACTCAACGCTGATTTCGTGCGCGTGCCTATTTCTCAAACAGGAGCGACGACGTTCGCTATACGCAAGGGGCGAAAGCAGGTGCTTACTCTCGTTAGTACGCAGCGCGACTCGTCTGGACAATCAATCGATTCCGTTATTGCGTAGTTTATGCTAAAATATACCAATCTTTAATGGAGACTCATCTCATGTCTGATCTACAAAAACACGCCGGTGAGTTTCGCCGTTATCTGGCAAATAGCCAGTTCGAGAAAACCGAAGACGGCCGAATCCTTTTCCCGAAGGCTAATGTTTTCGCGTCCGGTACCTACGTTCACGACGTAAACGGTATGGACGAGCGCTCTGACCCCAATATCCTGCCAGACGAAGGTCTGATGTACCTGCTTACTACGGGTTTTTATAATGGCACGAAAATCACAACGTGGTACCTCTCCCTCTACTCTGGTAACTACACTCCTGTCGCGGGTCTCACCGCAGCCTCGTATCCGGCTACTGCGGGTGAAATTACCTCCGGTTCCGAAGGATATTCAGAATCTACGCGACGCACCTGGACTGCCTCAGCCCCTGCTTCCAACATCGTTGATAACGTGGCGTCTAAGGCTACGTTTACTATCGTTACAGCAAGCTCGCTTACAGTCAATGGAGCAGCCCTCACGAGCGACGCCACCAAAGGCGCCGTCACCGGGACGATCGCATCGGCAACGAAGTTCGCCTCGACCCGCACGCTGTATAACACCGACGTATTCAACCTGGCGTACCGTATCCAGCTGACATCGTCGTAAGAAGCAGATGCCGCTTTATGACGGCACCCCCCTCATTAAGCTTGAGGGGGACAAAGCCAAAGCTTTGGCACAAATACCAGATGCGAAGCTACTATTAGCTAAGACACAGAGCGTGGCAGCCAACGCTGGTGTAAGCACGTTCGGCATGACACAGCGCACCGAGGAGGGCTACATGTACGCCCTCACAGCCAACGGCGTCAACCGCATAATCGTCTCCGCAAACCCGACTACGCCAGACCGTGCGGAAGAACCACCGGTGGAGGTACTCGGCCACAACTTCCCAGACATGCTAAGCGGCGTAGTCATAGGCGGTCAGCTAGTCGGTTCCGCTATGTATGAGTTCGCCCCCACTGCGCAGTGCCGGAAGATTTTCCCCAAACTCTCTGCCGGGAAAGCGCCGAACGGGCGGTTAGCTGTAACGACATGGTCAGGTAACTCCGAATCTAGTTCGGATGGATTCTCACAGTACGCAGGCCTTAAGCCGTCCATGTACACAGGCAAGATGGCCAAAGCTGTCTCCGCCGTTATGGGGTTAGGCCGTATAGATATCTCAAAGATGGCAGACCCGCGCCTATACCGGCAGGATAAGGACCTCTCAAAATACCTCCGCGACGTGAAGGCCAAAGGCGTCCAGGTGCGGTATGACTATAAGTGGCACCGTACCCACGGCATCTACATGGGACCCGACGGTCGTGCGTGGCTCATCGAAATTGGCGTAAATCGCGGTGTCGTGGCACGCCCGCTCCCAGCGCTACCTCGCTCTCTGCAGCCAGGGTTCGCAGACTCCCTGGAGCTACGTCAGGACGAAGATCTCAAGGCTGTGTTCGAAGAACTGAACTGCATACCGTCTGGAGAGGCGTTCCCAAATACCCCTGCGGAGTTCAATCGCCTGCTGGCCAGGGGCGACATAATACGACTTATGGAGCCTAGCGCGCTAGCCCCGTTCTATACAAAGTCCCCATACAGCACAGCGCTAGGGTGGGCCTTCGGGGCGTCTGGGAACGAAGCCCACAACACTGCGTATGGGTATGAAGACGGGGCGGACGTACAAACAGGCTACCACTACCAGATCAATATAACCATAGGCGCAGAGAATAAGACACGCACCGCCGGTACACCTATAGGTATCGGCTCCGCGAACCTCATCATCCAGTCAAAAGGTAACCTGTGGGGGGCTGGTAAGTTAGCCAAATACCTACCGTTCAAGCCGCACGAGCCGCTCATCGGCGGTCTGCTATCGCACGACGCGTCCCCAAAGAACCCTGTCGCCCCGCCGCTGTGCGACACGACTGTGTTTGTGTCCTTCGTAGGCGACGACCTCAAGGCAGTGAAGTTCTACTACAACCCCGATACCGACGCCTACAACTCGATAGACGACCCACGCTACCCAGGTGAGTGCTTACTAGCTGGCAGCTGGGACATTCTGCAGACATCTGGTATGCGTAGCTTCCCAAGGATGATGTACACGAACGACATAGATCAGCGGCGTACCCTCCAGGAGTCTACGGTCAAGACACACATAGTATCAAAGGACCTTGGGTACGATCCACCATATTTCTCCGACTTCATAGAAGCGCCAGAATACTGCCAGGTGGCAAGGAACCGCGTGTTCGAAAACACCACTACGATAACTCGACAGAGCGGAGACAGCATACGTTCCGTCATAGCGATCCCCCAATACAGCCGCAGCGCGTACTACTACGCATATGGGGAGTCATCGCTTACAAACTCAATAGATACCATAAAAGCGTACTACTATGTGCAGGACCCAAATATAGGTTTTGGCTGGAGGAAGTTCGTACAGATTTCTACGCCGCCAATACCAGCAGACTGCATAGCGAACCACTTGGTATGCGGGACTACGCATACAGATCGCCGCATCATATGCTTAGCGTATGACGCCTCTGGTTCCGGCCCATGGGTGTTTAGCGGAGGGCCCAACACCTGCTACGAGCTGGCCGATCACGGGCTATGGCTCACTGAGTGCCAGAACATAGAGTCCTTATGTACCGGTGTCGCACCGGTGCGAGTGGGCGGCGGCTCGTCTGTAAACAAAGGGCCTAAGACAGAAGCTCTGTTATCCCTAGTGACCCCTGGATATGGTGGCACTCTGGAGATACAGATGAAGTACACAGATTTCGTAGCCTGGGAGCGACCGTCTCCAGACCCCGACACTCTGGAAATACACCACATAAAGGCGTCGCACAGTACTCTAGGTGCAGACGCGCTTGTCTACGAGACCGATTTCACAGGGTACGGTGAGCAATTGTTTAAAGGGGTCTCTCCGGTTACAAT
>OFQW01000054.1_pt1 | contig 20486 bp, 25 predicted proteins | sample 1542941 | NCBI WGS metagenome assembly OFQW01 (sample SAMN07774219, study PRJEB24372) | wastewater metagenome | isolation source: Exp Tend NO 90WW | collected 2016-02 | reverse complement strand
ATTTACGGTAACGGACGCTATACACTGCTCACTCTCCCTGCTGAGTTCGAGGAGGCTATCATTTACTACGCCTGCTCTCTGTTTTATGCACAGCTTGCGGGCGACAAGCGCAAGTATAACATCTATATGCAGTCTACTGGCGCGCAAGGGGTCAACAACATGCGAGAAACTGCCGACTGGTATGAGGAACGTGCAAATACCTACTTGCAGGATCGCGGTATCTTGTTGGGGCTTGAATAATGTCGCAGACTGTTTCGCCTTACGATGTGTATCTCGGCGACTTATCGTTTATGACTGGCTATCGTGTCCGTAGTTTTGTACGCGACACAGCCCCCCTTGTTGCTCCTCGTTTTTCAACAGGTCAACATGGTCAATCTGATCTTGATCTATTGAAGTCAACAGCGGTTACGAACTTTTCCGGGGGCATGTTTCAGGTTGACTGGGACGATGATACGCGCGTAGCTCGACTTAACGGCGTCTATAACCCCTATAACTCTATGCTTTACCCTGTTCCTGCTCCTACTGCGTATGCGAGTGTACTTAACACTGGCAAGCCGCTGGCAAAGGTTGAAACTGAGCTTTACTCCTATATAGCTTTTGGCTCGTTTGTCACTGGCTCTGGCTATGTTAGCAAACTGTACAAACTTGACAAGAACTCTGGGGTGTTGACGCAGATCACGCTTCCGTCGATTTTTAATGGTGGGGCTGGCGCGAACGCAAACATCTCCGATCTTGGTATACACAAGCAGTATCTTTACATTTCCTCACAACAGCTTGGCGGATATATCCAAAATTATCGTATGAACATTGTCGACAATACCTTTCAGGCTATCGGTGGGTATGGTGTGCTTATGCGCGCGCTTCGCGGGACGCTCTATCATATCAACATTGAGAGTATCATTTACGCTATGACAAATGAAACGATTGCCGGGAGCGCGACGTACACTCAGGTTGATACCTGCGGACAGTCGAACCCGAACGTTTCCGCTCCGACTGACGCGCTTGAGTTCAATGGCGCGCTATGGATCGCCAAGCCTGAGGGGCTTTTCCGTTTTGATGGCGTAAAGGCTGTAAAGGTTTTGAAGTTGAAGATCAGTAAGTTGACTGAGTATAACGGCGCACTGTATTTTGTAGCGAACCAGTGGCTCTATAAGTTCGATGGCACAAATGTGACTCGTTTGCAGTTCTTTGGTTACGGCGAAGTCCCGGCTTCGTTTTCTTCAAATCAGGACTATCTGTTTTTTGAAACTTTCACTACATACGGCACTTTTCAATCTGACGTGTTTAAGGCTAACAGTAGCAACTCCCTCCGACGCCTCTATGCTTATGATGGGCAGGGCTTTACGATATTGCGAGAATGGGACGTGACTGGCTTGTATAAACCGCTCGAAGTAGCGATCCTCTATACCGATAACACTCTGCTTGATATTTACTGTACGGCTCAGACCCCGGCTGAACTCGCTTATTACGACATTCGTTACAATAAGTTCATTCTGTCTGACATATTCAAGGCTACTGCGATTACCCCGACTGCTGTTCTCGATTTCACGACCTCTGAGTTCGACGCGGGCTATCCGAACGTATTTAAGTCTGCTAATGCTTTTGAGGTCATGCTTACTGGTATCACTGCTGGCGATACGCTGGCGGTGACATACCAGATCTTCGATGGGCGGGAGTGGGGGTCTTGGTTGACGCTCGGTTCGATTACTTCGACGACTGATAACAAGATTGAGATTACGATCCCTGAGAATATGCTTTTTAAGCGCATTAAGTTCAACGTTACCGCGACACTGGCTACTGCTTCGACGTTGGCTATAAAAGGTTGTTCTATTCGTTGGACTCTCCAGCCTCGTACTCGGTGGCGATGGCAGGTCGCGCTGGTTGCGTATGGGACTGAGATCATTGACGTACTTGGGAACTCAACGACTCAGAGTGCTAATGTTTTGAATAACTTGATCACACGTTCAATAAAGTCAAAGACGCCACTTAATATGCTTGCTCCTGACTATGGCGTTGTGAAAACGTCGGTTAATGCTAGTGCTACTACTTTGGTGCTTAAAGGTGATGTGCCGATTTACGCTGATCCGTATGACGAGTATCCGATGATCGCAGTGCGGAACGCTTCTGCCGTTTGGGAGTTTCTCCGGGTAACTAACGTCGTGTATAGCGCGGTGAGTAACGATACGACGGTGACGATAGCTGAACGTGGCTATCTTGGTGTGACCCCAGGTACGATACCTGTTGTCGCTGAGGTGCATGTGGCGTACCGCGTTTATGTGACTCGCCTTATGCGCGACGCGTTGACGCTTGATGAAACGACCTACAACGAGCAGTCTACGAAGAACTCTCAGATAAAGCGTGAGTTTACGTTGGAGCTGACGGAGGTTTAATATGCCACGCTACGTCCGCTATAACCCGAACAGGATTAGCGCGGAAGAACGCGCGCGTCGTGCTAAAACGTATCGGGTGCATGGTTATAAAGGTTGGGTTGATCCGTACCCCGGAGTTCATGGGACTCGCCCGGAGAAGATGGTCTACGAAGCACTTGTACGCAGGGGTATTAGGTTTTATTTTACTAACGAGTTCACTTATTCGATCCCTGAGATAGATTTTATTAAAGAGTATCAGTCTGACTTTCGCTTGCCGGATCAGAAGATCATTATTGAGGTACAAGGGAGCTACTGGCACGCGAAGCCTGAGGCGGTAGAGGCAGACGCATTTAAGTTTGCCGTTTATGAGCAGACTGGCTGGAAGCCGCTCGCATGGTGGGACTTCGATATTGAGGCAGATGTTAATCAGCTATTCCTGGCTGAACCTGCGCTGGCGTCGTATCATGTTACCGCTAATACAGGTACGACCGAGCTGGCTGTGGTGTCACGAAAGATTGCAGACTCATCAAAAGGCATTATCACTATGAACAAAAGACGCGCGCTTCGTGTATTATATAGAAAGAAAGCAGTTTCTATTAAAAAGCCAAAAATAAGGGGAGCAAAGAGTTATGCAGTCGGAATTAGGTAACACATTAGGGATCGAGAGGGTCTTGACGGATATTGCGCTCGCTATTCGCTCGTCCGCCTCTATCGCTGAAGCTACTGGTGTCGTCATGCAGTTCGCTGGCGCAACTGCGCCACAAGGTTATCTACTTTGCGACGGTGCGTCAGTATCTCGCTCGATTTACTCAACACTATTTTCGGTTATTGGTACTGCTTACGGAGCAGGTGACGGCTCAACCACCTTTAACGTGCCTAATATGAAAGGTCGTGTACCTGTCGGTTTGGATAGTGCTGATGCCGATTTCAACACTCTTGGTAAGACTGGTGGTGCAAAAACGCATACGTTGGCAGAGTCCCAGATCCCACCACACGCTCACACGCTTGGCGCGCCACAAGCTGGCGCTGGTACATGGACTGGCTTTACATATAATGCGGCAGCAATAAATGGTGTCAATGTCAATACAATGGCAACTGGCTCTACTGGTGGCGGTCAGCCCCACAATAACTTGCAACCTTATCTATCTCTGAACTACATCATTAAGATATAAAACCACTATGGCTGACGACTTAGGAAAACAGACAATGAAATCAAGCGACGTAATTCTTTACCGTCTTGATGAAATGCAAAAAACTCAGGAGCGCATGGTTCAGAAGCTCGATGTCATGCCCCGCAAGGAAGATCTTGATCGTATTCGTGTTGACAAGGAAACGGATCATAGAACGTTTGAAGTCCGTATCACTGCTCTTGAGTCAAAGTGGAGCAACATTGTCAATCGTATCGCTGGTGTTGCTATCGTCGCTATTGTACTTATGGTGCTGGCGCTGTATGGTTTAGATAAGTTCGTAAAACTATAAAGGAGGACACATGAAAGGTATAGATATATCAAACTGGCAAGCGAGTCTGAACGCTGGCAAGGTCGAAGCTGACTTTGTAATCGTTAAGGCTACCGAGGGTATTGGCTATGTCAATCCGTCTTGCGACACTCATTATCAACAGGCTAAAAAGGCTGGCAAGAAGCTCGGTGTTTATCACTTCGCGCGTAATAGTTCCAACGACGCTATTGCCGAAGCTGACTTCTTCTTGAAGCATGTTCAAGGGTACATCAAAGAGGCTATTCTTGTTCTCGACTGGGAGGACGCTGTTGGCGACGTTGCTTGGGCTGAACGCTTTATCCGTCGCGTGATCGAAAAGGCTGGGATCGTTCCTATGATTTACATGTCTGAGTCGGTTGTTCTTTCTCATAACTGGGCGAGTGTGGCGAAGCTCAACGTCGGACTTTGGATCGCGAAGTACCGCGATATGGCTTCCGATTATAACTACAATATGGATCTCGCGGGCGAAGCTCCTGCTGTGAAGCACTGGGGATCATACGCGATGTGGCAGTGGACGAGTTCTGGTAGGCTCGACGGTTACGCTGGTGATCTCGATCTTAACGTCTTTTATGGGGACGCTTCCGCTTGGGATAAGTATGCTGGCGGGAAGCCAACCGATGTCCCTGCTCCCGAAGTTCCTCAACCGCAGATCGTCGTTCCGACTGGCGCTGACGTTTATGTCGTTAAGGCTGGCGATACGCTTAGTGCGATCGCTTCAAAGTTTGGTACAAGTTGGCAACACTTACAGGCGATCAACGGTATTTCTAACCCGAACTTGATCTATGCGGGTCAGAAGCTCCGCGTCAATCAGGGTCAGGAGTCGCGGGTTTACGTCGTTCAAGCTGGTGACACGCTTTCTGGTATCGCTTCTCGCTTTGGCACTGATTGGCAGACGCTTCAACGCCTCAACGGTATCGCAAACGCAAACTTAATCTGGGTCGGTCAGACGATCCGCTTGCCATAAGGAGGCATATGCACGATTTTCTTTCTCGGCTTTCGAGTCGCAAACTGTGGATCGCTGTCGGTACTTTTATCGTTTTCATAATGAACGAACAATATACCGAAGCATTGTCGGTCGTTTTGGTCTACTTGGGCGTGGAGGGTACGGCTGATGTCGCGGGACGGCTAAAGTCGGGTAGTAACTCATCTCAGGCACTTATCGACGCTCTCGCAGGCTCTCACGCGGTCGTTTCTGACGAGGACTCCGACTTTTCGGCTGTTGACGGCAAAGGACGACCGATTGTGTCGGGGCGTGAGGCATATCTCGATGATGATGACTTAAATCGTCCTGATGAGTTAAAATAGACTCGCAGTATAAGTTTTCCCGCTTATCAAAAGAACCCCGCTCGCAGTCGGGGTTCTTTCATTACATAAATCTCTCACAAAATATGGTTTGGAGGGAGAGAACACACAACTCCCTCCGTTTGTATTCTATCAGTCGAACGGTATATCGTCGAGGTTGATGTCACTTGTGCTTGATGGTGTTTGCTGTGGCGTTGCTCCACCTGTGGCTTTTGCTTCCACTGGGCGGGCGCTGATCCACTGATACACGCCGTCGGCTACTTCGTTGAACGCTTTGAGAACGTCCTTTGGAGTTGCTTTTTCTTTGAGTGTCGCGTGTTGCAACAGTCGCTCTGCGATGTCGCTGGACTTTTGACGCTCGATACTGACAGTATCACGCTGGTAGCCTTTGCCACCTTTGAAGCCACTGGTGCTGACTCCGTTGGCGCTCTTGATCGTGTAGCTCGGCATACCGTTGTATTCTCCGATCTCCATTTGGACAGGGACTTCCTGACCGATGTTCTTTTCGAGTTCGGCGGCGATCGTTTCACTGAACGTTACCGCTCGGTTCGCGAAGCCTCCGACTTCGAACGTGACGTTGAACATTTTGCCACCTTTAGATGTCTGTCGATCCGACAAGACTATCGCCTTGACGACGATCTTCATGTCTTTGGTTTCTTTTTCTGCCATGATTACTTTTCCTCTCCTACGATTAGATTAACAGTTTCGGCTTGATTTAGCTCGTTTACGATTGTTTGCAGACAGTCGGCAAGTTGCGCTTGGTAGTCGAGCAGTTGCATGAGATCTTCGAACTTCTGCCAGTTCGTGACTCCCTCAAACTTTGTATCGAGTTCCACGTTCTTTCCGTCGATGTCAATCTTCATTGTGACATTTTCTGCTTCTGCTTTTACTTGGCGTATTAGATGTGCCATGATTTTTTCCTTGATTAGTTTGATTAAAATTGTGGGTTCGATAAGTCTATTTTTTGCTCGATCTCCTTTTTATGATAGATTACGTCCATATCATGCAGATTGTCAAGTTCTTCGGCTATCTCATGTGCGATACGGCGGGCTTGTTTATCGTATATAGATGGTGTCGGGTTGGTGTTCTGCCTCATCTGTCGCTCTAGTGATCTTCCCTCGGTGACTGCCTTGAGTGCCAGTTCGAAGTATTTTTCTTGCCACTTCATCTTCTACCTCCTTTAACCTTACTCACTCGTTTTCGCATTTGTCGGTGATAAAAGTTTATGCCCTGCTTCACAGACTCTTGATGTTGAGCGCCCTTCGGTAAGATATTTGGTTTCTTTATTACTTCCTCTATCTGCTTATCGTTCCATTTAAGGATAGCAGGAATAAGCTCTAGCTCTGCTTGGGTCATCTTAGGATAACCATGCTTTACAAATAATTCTCGTAGCTCTTGTTCAGACATTATTCGTCGCACCTCGCATTATTACAGTGGACTGTGTGTGGGTATGCTCCGCAGACTGAACAGACGCGATCTGGTAGGTACTTATGTATTATTTCTTCGAAGCGTTCGTACAGATCGTCGATCCATAAGTGGTAGCACTCGAACTTGATACGGCGGGCGATGTATTTTCCTTGTCGCACTGAGTCGATTGCGTCCTCATGCTCCCGCGCAAGTTCCGAGAGGCGGGCGCTTGCTTCATATCCGACGAAGAACTCGTCGTTTTCCATGAAGTCTTGGGGTAGCCACCACTGTTTATCAGGGTTCGATAACATTTTTGCTATGATTTTCTCTGCTTGTTTCATCTTATTCTTCCCCCGCCATACGGTCGAGATTACGTTGCTCTTGTTCGTGAAGCCAGTTGTCCTGACGGTCTTGTTCCTTTGCTCGGCGTTCCTCGTCGAGTTCTCGATCGTCGATTGTTGAAGTTCGGTTTTCGTTGAACGCTTGGCGTAGTTTCTTTGTTGTTTTGGTGGGAGAGTTATAGTATTCTCGCCACTGGTCGATTAGTCCCCGCTTTTCGGCGGTTCGGCGCGCTCGGCGGATCTCCTCTATCTGAGGTAGGGCGCGCATGATCGCGACGGCTTCGACGGTGTTCTCTGGTGGTCGCTCGAAGTTTACGAAGTAATAGCGCTCCACCACTTGCGCCAGTAGTTGCCAGTCGTCGGGGGCTTCCCCGCGCGCCACGATTGACGCGACGCGCTGGGGTAGGGTTGCCGTTTTTGGTTTCATATTTGGATATACTCCCGCCACTCTGGGCTGTTATTTACTGTGATAATGCGTTGGCGCGTCCGTATGTATTGCACTGGAACGCGTTTTCCAGTCGGTCGCACTGGGCGCTGTACACTTCGAAGCGCACTTGTTCTAATTTGTGACGCTCGGCGGTGTAGTCGTTCAAGCACATTGCGATAATAGCCAAGAGGGCGCTTATTAAGAGGGCGCGCACGCTCCAGTTGACGATGTTTTGGGCTTTGTGGTCTTGCATGTTGCATTTGCTCCTTGTTCTTTCTGTGGTGGTTTATAGGTTTTTTGTCACTTCTTGATAAGCGTTGACGGCTTCGGTTAGTTTTTCATATATGACGGTTTGGAGGACTTGTAGTGTGGTAGTGTTCTTGGGTGTGAGGTTGTTTGTTTCTGTCGCGAGGCTGATGTCTTGGGTGGCGCATTCCATGATGTTGAAGGTGTACACGCTTATCGCGTTGTCGACGGCTTCCGCTATGCGGTCGGACTCGTCGCGGTCGTCTAGTCCGTCGTTGTCGTTGAGGGTACGGACGGCGCTTTCAAAATACTCTTCAAAATTGCTCGAGTTCGAATAGTCCTCCGCAAGGTCAAATAGTTTTTCATAGGCTTTGCCCTTTGCTCGTTCTTCGCGCTGGGCTTGTGTTAGGTCGCGGGTTTCCGCATAACTGCCGTTGATTGCTTCGTAGGCTTTGCCGAAGTTGCCGACGGCTAGGGTTTCGCCGGTTTCGGTGACGTATGCCCTATATATCTGAGTGCTGATAGTTTGCATGGTGTGTTCTCCTTTCATGCTTACTTCTTTACTCTCTCATTATAGCATTATTGACACGACAAAAGCAAGCAATTCGCTCGACTTTTTGCATGATAGTTATGCACATTTCGTTCTATTTTTGTTCTGGTTTAACAGCGCTGACACTTATCCATTAAAAGGAAACTCGGAGAACGACAATTCCCCGAGGGCGGCGGAATTGGAGTGGACTTTCGGCTTCGCTAAACTACGATCGAGCCTGTCGAGTGATATACTATCGGTATGATTGAGATTGAACTGAGCCTCCCTCCTACGACGAACAAGAGTTTTCGCGTTGGCAAGGGTCGCTTCTATGAAACAGACGAGTACAAGTGGTGGAAGATGGAGGCGCAACTCGTAGCCCGCAGTACGGCTCGGCACGAGCCTACTGATATGGAAATCAAATTAGAGATTGAGTTCTTTCAGAAGTTCGGCGGGGATATTGACGGACGATTGAAACCCCTGCTTGACAGCCTTGAGGGGGTAATATATCAAAATGACAAGCAGGTGGTTGAGATCGTTGTGCGTAAGTACAAGAGTAAGCAAGCGCGCTGTATTGTGCGGTATGAACTCCCGCAGTTACGGCTTCCAGTATAAAAAAAGCCCCGCTTTCGCGAGGCTGATTTTACTAGAACGAGTGATCTTCCTGATACTCCTCTTTGAGTTCGTAAGTACGACAGAACTCCTTGAGTACCGCAGTTAGTTCTCGCTTGCTCATTGAGATGATGTCCACGCGAGTGTCTTTGTTCTCGGGGTCAGTTCTTACCTCGGTGAGTATGATACCTGCGCTCGGGAAAGTGGACATTTCGAGCCTTTGGTAGTAGTTCATTGACTCATGCTCAGTGATGATTATCTTTTTCATGGTTGCTCCTAGTTAAGTATTTTGTTAAAGTTTGGTGCTGTTGGTGCGCCGAACAGCCGATCGTATGCTGTGTCCATGCTGAGGACTCGATCTGCTGGGTTGTTGATCGACTTGACGAGCTTTACTACCGTTGGTCGGTAGTTAGCGTACTCAAGGATCTCGTAACCGTTCACAACTCCGTTAGTGAACTCGATGATATGGTTGCCCAACTGTTTGTGCAGTGGGTGCAGTTGCTCCATTTTGATAATGTTTGCCATGAGTGTGTTCCTTTCTGGCTTAGTTGTTATGTAGTCTGGGTTAAAGGGTCAAAAAATGTTCATCAAGGTGGAGTTCCCTGATAGATCTTTGATCTAGTCAGGCGAAACTACCTTGAGGGTTATTTTTACCCTTTATAATAAATAGACTACAAGTAAGACAGTTAATTAAATAAGACGGTTGCGTCAGCAACACAACTATTTGCAGTGTCAGTTGATGTCAATAGCCCGGCAGTGTATTATAGTCAACATTGGAACAGTGGTTGAACGCCCATCAGGGTGTTCTATTTTTGTTCGCACCATGTAATCATGGTGTACCATATTAAGTAGTTAGTTGTTACAGTTCTCTCCCAAAAGAAAAAATAATAGTTATGAACTGGTTGTGTTGAGTGAATAACATGAGCAGTGCGAATACAGTAGTGACGAACGGTGGGTGTTAGAGTGAGTTAATTAGTTATAGTCACAGTCCACTGTCACCCCTGCCCCACTGCTATTGAAGCGTACTACCTGCTGTATCAACAGTGTATGGTAGACAAGGGTGTAACAATACAGTTCTATTACACACACATACTTACCCCCCACCCCCTCTCTTACTCACTCATACCTCACTCTGACCCCTCTGCAAAATGCTACTAGTTTTTATGGTATTATGAGCTTATGAACAACACACTGAGGGGAAAGAAGAAAGTAACCAGCACTGGCAAGGTGCTGAAAACTACTTTGTATATCCCCAAAGATCCTTTGCGCTATGAAGCGACTAAAGTCCAACAGTTGTTACACATACTGGATAGTGTGGCGCTGACCGCGCCTGAGAAGCTGAATATCAAGGACTATCTGTTGACACTGGAAAAGTACAAACAATTATGTGAGGAGATTAACAAGAGTGCAAAGGGTAAAAAAGCTCAAGCTCGAGTGGACGCGCAAGCTGTGGTTACAGGCGGGGACGCAATCTCAGAGAACCCTCTGGGCTAGTCAGTCACCTTTATCGTGGGTGTTTGAGTATGAACCGAAGATTAAACAGCCTGGCAAGGGCTGGGTTAAGTTTTCTGAGGTGATTACCTATGCACAACAGTCCCTTTTGTATAATTTCGATCAACAGTTCCGCATACTTGAGAAGTCCCGACAGTCTGGTTTTACTACTGCCTTTGCGGTGGAGGTTGCTTGGAAGTTCCAACATAAGCCACTGGCGCAGATCGTTATTATTAGTAAGAACGAAAAGGACGCTATTCGCTTTAAGGATAAGTTCTTGGAAGCCTATGACTCACTGGTTGAAGCGGGGGTTGATATGCCGAAGCTCACGAAGCGTACTCAGAGCCATATTAAGAGTGAAGATGGACGTGAGATCTATGTGCTGACCAGTAGCAAGGGCGCGGGGCGTGGCTTTACTCCTACGGATATTTATCTTGATGAGTTGGCGTGGCAGGTGTACGCGCGTGATATTTATGACTCGTTGCTTCCGGGAACTGAAACAACCGATGGGACGATTACGATCTTTTCTACTCCTAACGGCAGGGGCAATCTTTATGAGGAGATTGCGACTAATGCTGAGGATATGGACTATGCTCATTTTCAGTTTGAGTGGTGGTTCTTCCCTCCTGCGAACCCTTATTACAAGGAGATGTTGGAAGCGTACCTCAAGGGCGATCGTTATGAACGGTTTGTGACAATGGCGCGTAAGGCTGAGTGGTATTTGAAGAAGATGAAGCGGTATCGCGGTCGTATGGGCGCTTTTTTGCAAGAGTATGAGTGTAGCTTCGGCGCTGGCGGTAAGATGGTGTTCTCTCAACAGTCGCTTAATAAGTGTTTTGTGAAGAACTATCTGCCTGAGTGCGATGACTCCGAGTTCGCTGAGGTCTTTTATCGGGCTGAGTACGAGGCGGGGCATGAGTATTTACAGTTGACTGATCTTGGGCGTAAGTCTGACCCGACGATTATTGGCGTGTTTGATATTACTGACGCGCGGGCGAAGCTGGTTGAGTTCAAGGTGATTGAGGGAGTGATGATCGGTTGGGGTGATATTTTGACTGAAATGCAAAATACATGGTTTTACTGGGGTAAGCCTGAGAGTTATCACGATGGTACTGGCAACGGTGACGCGGTGACAAGTATGATTGAGAGTGGTGACTGGGAGATTGAGAGCGAAGCGATTATTTTGACTGGCGATGTGACTGGCAAAGGCATGAAATATCAGGTGATTGAAACGTGTAAGGCTTGCGCAGACGCGGGCGGTATGGTACTCCCTCGGATCAAAAGGTTGTATGAGGAGTTCAAGAATTACAGATGGGACGATAAAAAGCTCAAGCAGGACTCTGTTATTATGGTTGCACTTGGGACGAAAGTGTTCTTTAATGAGGTCAGCGAGTTCACTGGGACTGCGGATCTTAACTACGTCGGAGGGTAGCAAGGCGAAATGGCACAAAAATCATATAAATTAAAAGATGTTGAGAGCAGGTTCAACGACGCGGTGAACACTCAAGCCGATCATCGGGGCGAAATCTTACGACATCTCGATTACTACGTTAATTCGGTGTTTTATCAACCGAAAAAAGGTGAAAAGTTCTCTCGAAATCAAGTCCCTGTCAATCTGATGGCGACTTTTGCGGATAAAAATATCCATTTTTCGAGTGCTTTTCCTGAAATTAAGGTGTTGACCAACTCTGGCGACCCTGCGAGCCGTACAAAAGCTGATCTGGCTGAGAAGCTGATCGACTCAGTGCTTGAAAAGAGCCTCGGTAAGTCTATGCAACGGAAACTGAGTCAAGATGGGACGCTCAAGAGCATGGCTGTGCTGGTGACGAGCTTCGACTTTACGAAGCGCGAAGTCAATGTGAAGCGATACGACCCTCGAAACGTCTTTTTTACCCGATCTAACCGAAATAGCGATCAAATCTCCGAACTTTTTATTGCTTACCCTGTAACGGTCGCTGAAATACGCGAAAAGTACGGTATTGAGGGTGATATTAAAGAGGGCGCTGTCGAGCCGTTTACTTATGACGAGTCTGGCGATGTAAATCATCTTGATAATCAAGATTGGCGCATGATGGTTATTTTCATGGACGACGAAGTACGTGGGGCATTTGTTGGCGATCGCTGGATCGAGAAGCCTCACAAACACTTGATGGGGTCACTTCCTGCTGATATTGCTATCCCGCTTCCTGATCCGCGCGAACCTTTGCGTGGCGACTTCTTTATCCGCACCCTCGTACCTTTACAGGCTGAAATAAACAACGCGTTCAAAATGCGCGCGGGTATAGTGCGAAAGATGGGCGCACCTGCTATCTATGCAAGGGGGCTGTACTCGCGTCAACTCGAAGAAGTGCTTCGTGCGCTTCAAGGTGACGGCGGTCTTATTGGCTTAAAGGGTCAAGGTGAACTTGGAGTGCTTGCTCCACCTGAAACAAAGATGATAGACAACCATATTGCTGATCTCATTACTCAGATGATGAGGATCGCGGGCTTCGGGTCTGCGAGTTTTGGCGAAGCAACAGGGGCGAACACCTCTGGCGACGCGTATGGTATGCTTTTCTCTCCGACAACGAGAAGTATGGACTATCAGAACATCGCGTGGGTCGCGCTGTATCAGTCGGTCGCGAGCAAGATCCTTTACTGCTATACGCGGTTTTATCAGGATAACGAGCCGATCCGACTTACTGGCTACCGTCCACTGGCGACACTTATGGGTAATGCCGATGATAATGCAAAAACTATGCCTGTATTTCAACAAGTTAATGACGAATTAGTGTTCACGAAAGAGGCGCTGATGGGTGTGCGTAACATTTTAGTTACCATGCCGTCGGTCACTCCTGTCGATAAAAACGCTATGGATCGCCTCACTTACGAGATGGCAACCACTGGCTTCATCAGTCGAACAACTGGCTATGAACGTATCGGTATCAAGAGTCCTGAGGACGAACTTCGCCTGTTGCAAGAAGAAAATATGAACCCTGCTGTCAACCCTGAGGGTGCAAGCAAACTTATTTCTTCAATGGGCGGAGGTCAAAATGTTCAACAACCTGTTCAATAGTGCTAAAAAGTTTCTCGATAGTATCTTCGCGCCGAAGAAGCCAACTTCCACTCCGAAGCCAACTCCGAAGCCTCAACCAAAGCCGATAGCGCCGATCCCGAAGTGGACTGCGCCACCGATCGCTACTTGGGGTCAATCTGCTCAGTCGATCGCTCAGGCAACTCAAAACTGGGCGCGTTCTGGCGTTAATACTGCGTATAATGCGTGGTCTGGTAATCGCGCAAGTCAGGCTCAAGCTCAGGCGCGCGCTCAAGCGGAGGCTCAGGCTCGGGCGAGAGCCGAAGCAGAAGCCCGCGCTCGTCGCGAAGCCTTGCGCCGTCAGGTTCAAGGCGTTGTCGATGGGTTTAAGGGCATTTGGTCTGGCAAGAATAAGCAGTCCGTTCAAAAGGGTAAGGATATTGCTGGCAAGAGTAAGGGTGGCAAGAATATGGTTATTCTTAACCCGAAGATCGACACGACGAAGTACGCGCCGATCGAGCCACTCGCTCCTGTCCCCGCGCTTCCGACTCCGTATTGGACTGATCAAAATGGCGTGACTCACGTTGTCGGTGATGTCAAAGAGTATGAAGATAGCGTCACTCGCTACAATACCGAGTACAACGACTATATCAAAAAGCGTTTCGAATACTCGAATAAATTATTTGAACACAATCAGAGTAAGGCTGAAAAGGCTCGTACTGACGCGCGTGTTGAGGAGCAAATGCGTCTGAATAAGGCGAAGTATGAGGATAAGAACGCGAACGTCTGGGGTAAGATTGGCAATTTCTTTACAGGGGGTAAGACTCAGGCTGAACGAAACAAGATCAAGGGTTCGATTGAGTCCGAGAATAAGAAGCTGTCTGAGGACGCGATACTCGCTCAAAATCAGATGGAGCGTGAAAACGAGCGCTGGATCGGTCTGTTGCAAAAGAAGCTCGAGGCGGGCGACACTCGCGGGTTCGAGCAGGAGTTCAAGAACTACGACAAGTATATGACTGGCGTTCAGTCGTCGCTTACTGGCACTCAGTTCAAGGCTTGGGGTAAGCAGGAGGCGCAACAATCGTTCCTTAATAGTACCAAGAGTGAGGGTCTTGTCGCCAATGTCATGGACGCGGGTGCTAATCTTCTCGGGTTTGCGCTTGATACGCTTGATCTCCCTCGTCGCGGTATTAACACTGTTTGGAATAAAGTTGATCCGACTCGTACTCGCACCTATTACGACGGTACGGTTAAAACGGATAAAGTCGATACTTGGGGCAAGGCGTGGAACGAGAGTTACGGTCAGAACGTTATTTCTCAACATCAAAAAAAGGACTTCAACTTCGATGAAGCGAAGAAGAAGAACGCGACCGCTTGGAAGAACTATCAGGAGGCTCAGGGCAGTAAGAACCTCAAGAAGTTTTGGTCGGATCAGGGTTTCCGCGAGGGTATGTCCGATCAAGAGTTTCATAAAAAACTTTGGGATCAACAGGAACAACAGGCGGTTAATAGTTCATGGATTGGCGACTTTGTTGCTGATCCGCTTCTTGTTGGTGGCAAGGTAAGTAAGCTCGGTCGTTGGGCGAAAGGTACGAAAACTGGCGCTCAGGCGTTCAAAACTGCGGATAAGGTGTGGACGGCAAGTGGCAAAAAAGGCTTGATGTGGTCTGGCGAACAGGTCAAAAAGGTTACTTCGAACCCGAAAGTCGCAAGTGCTATCGTTGGTAGTTATATGGCGCTCGATCAGAGTAAACTCGGTCGGGCTGTGAAATGGGCGAAAAAGGACTCGACTGCGACTGTTGCGAACCGATGGGCGCATGACGCTGAGGTGCAAAAGGCTATTCAGGGTCGTGAACTTCTCAAGGCTGAGTACGACGAACTGATGACGAAGCGTTTTGATAAAACGTTCAATAAGAACCTCCAACTACTCCCTACGAAAATAAAGGACGCGTCAGGTAAGATGGTGCGTGTTGAGGGTGTCGATGTCCTCAAGTCGAAGATGGCAAAGATGACTCCGACTCAATCTCGGGCTTTCAACCATTATGTGCAACCTCGTTATGCAAAAGATGGTAAGACGCGGATCAGTCCGTCTTATTCGTGGGCTGGTCAGGAGAGTTACTATAAGAAGCTGTCCCGTAAGGATCGTCAGGTCGTTCAAAATCTGGCGAGTTCGTATAAGGCTGTTACCGATAAGCTGTATTCTATCGACCGATTAAGTGCGAAGCGGGGTTTTTCTAAAGTACCGTCGAGTTACCGAACGTATCATGGTACGCCGTATGAGGGTGGTCGACCGTATGTCGATAGTCCGCTTACCGAGTATTCGAAGCGTCAAGGCTATGTGGCTAGTAAGTTCAAGCGCAAGAGTTGGTCTGAACGTCGCGAGAAGATGACGAAGTTTTTCCGCGTCGGTGACAAGGTTACATCTGCGAAGCCTGTTGAGAAGTTCACGAACCCTCGTCGTAAAGATCCGTACTTTACGCAACATAAGAAGAAAGCCTTTACTAATCAGTCTGGGCGCGATCTTTCCGAAGCGCTCGACACTCGTATCAAAGCGACTCGTCGCGAGTATGTGAAAACTGTGCCTGAGTATCAGATCGCAAAAACTGAGGGCAAGAAGTGGCGCGGGTATGTTCAGAACAAGAACGAACGCGTGATGGTTAATGGCAAGCTCGAAAATCGTTATAATCCGAACATTAAAGAGCGATCTGGTATTAAGGGGTATGAGGCTGATCTGGCTGACTTGGCTTCTCGCAGAACGTTCAAAAAGGGCGGTTGGGAGAAAGTTATGTCGGTTGCTGGACTGCCGAAACGCGTCTGGGTTGGCGCGGTTACAAAGGGTCGTCCTGCGTGGTACGTCAACAACGTGGCGTGGAATATCCCCGCTTCTTACGCTTCTGCTGAGGGTATCGGTGGCGTTACTCGATCGTATGGCAAGATACTGACTCAGGCGTTCAAGCAGAGAACGCTTCGTCCTGAGATCCTCAAGGCATTACCTGAGGGTGTTATTTCCAGTAGTACGAAGTTCGGCGAACTTGGCTCGAACCTTGAGAACTTGTCCCGCGCGTCTGCTTACATGGCGATGGTTGACAACGGTATTTCTCATAAACAGGCGCTTGCTCGGGTCAACGATTGGCTGTTCGACTATACGAAGATGAAGAACTGGGAGCGCCCGCTTAAAACGGTTATGCCGTTCTGGTCGTGGCACAAGGGTCTGGCGACGATCGCTGTTAAAGCGCCGATAAAATATCCGACTTCCGCGTTCGTGCTTGCGTCGTTCAAACGTGAGTTTATGGAGAAGCCACTTTCTGAGATCCCTGATGAGGCTGTCACTTGGCGCGATCCGATCACTGGCGAAGAAGTGAAGATGAACAAGCGCGATCTTTATAAGGGCAAAATGCGTATCTGGGGATCTGGCAAGGACTCGACTTGGGTCAATACGCCGTTCTTCCCCTTTGGAGAGTCGTCAATCTCTATGCACCCGATCGCTGATCTGTTCGAAGAATACAAGTCTGGCATGGATAAGTACGGTCGCGACACTACTGACAAGGACTTTTGGCGCTTGGCTGTCGGTCGTATTCCACAACTCGAGATCGTTGCTCGCGCTTATGAGATGTCCGATCAGAAGATGAACCCCGAGAAGTTTATCTCTCGCTGGGTCGCTGAGAACGGCTCGACGAAGTGGGCGCAAGGCTATGATCCGTCCGCAACCAACTACAAAGAGGAGCTTGATTACTCGAAGCGCTTTTGGGATAATGCTCGCTCGTTTGTTGGTATTCCAAATACCTACAATTACGATTACACCTCAAATGACTTCAAATCTCGCATGTCTGAGTTTCAACGAAAGTATTTCTCCAATGAACAACAGGCGAAGTGGGAGGCGATGGACTGGGATAAGCGCGACGCTTCTCAAAAAGCGCTCGCTAAAGAACATGGACTTTCACTTGATGAAGTTTACAAACACTGGTCGAAGTATGATACCGATAGCACTGCCCATATCAAGGCGCAGAAGCAAGAGGCTCGAGAGATCTCTGGCAAGTTTTGGGAGGAGTATTTCAAAAAAGATAAGGGTCAGAAGTATATCAAGGACGTTCAAGAGGGTAAGAAGTCTGAACGTGCTGAGTTTCTGCGTGAGTATCTGATTAAGGGCTTGGCTTCTGGCAACTTTGCTCGCAACCGCTTCTTGATCGAGGGTGACACGATCCGCAAAACTCTGATGGGACTCGCTCAGGGCATGGAGTATTCAAAGGTTCAGGCTCGTCGCGCCGTCTATATCGAGGGAGTGAAGTCGAAGATGGCTTCGTACAAACGTGCAAAATCTTCTGGCAACTGGACTGATTACAATCGGGTTTACGGTAAATCACGATCAAAGGGTACTTTTGAAAAGGCGAAGATCGTTCGCGAGGCTGTCCGTACAGGTGACTGGACTGCGTATCGTAAGAGGTACGGTTCGAAACTGACCGTCACTCGCTCTGCTGAGGCGAAGTTCTGGGCTAAATATGCTGAGGCTTCTCAATCTGAGCGCAAACAACTTTTGCTTGATAACCCTGAGTACAATAAACGCGCCAACTGGACTGACGCTGACTGGAAGAAGTGGCGTGATGATCGCCGCGCTTCTCAAAGGGCGCAGATCTCCTCTATCGCTGGCGATAAGGTCGCTAAAAACATTATTGCTTTTCAACCAAAAGCTAATGAAGTCTGGGCGCGCCGTTCACGCAAAAAGGGCTTTGTCAAGACGAAGTGGAAACGATAATTGTTTTTTGTTATTGTTCGTGGTTATATAAGGGTACAGTAACTTAAAAAAAGGAAGAATATGTCAAATCGTACTGACGAACCAAACACACCTCCTGCGGGGACTGATCCATCGGCAACCCCACCATCAGGAGAACCCTCGACGGCAAACGATAACGACGTGAAAAACGTGGTTAGCCAACGAGATCGCGCCAACGAGCGCGCCCGCCAATTAGAAGCCGATAAGCTGGAGTTGGAGGAAAGATTAGCCCGCGTTGAAGCGTCCGACATGGAGCGCGACAAAAAGGAAACTATCTCTGACTTCTTGAAAGAGAACAAAGAGAAATATCCCGATGTTGAACTGGACGACCTCGTCCGCGCCGAAGATCCTCAGGAGCTTGAAACTCTTGCGGAAAAAGCGCAGAAGAAGTATACGGCAATCGAACAACGCGCCCTTTCAAAGCTGAACGTTGCTGATGAGGAAAAAGTTCCTACCCTTGAGGAAATCAAGGCAAAGGAAAAAGCAATTCTTGATAACCCTGAGATTACTGATAAGTTCTCTGCTATCCAAGAAGCGCGCCTCGCAGAATATAAGTAACTTTACCTTTGGGGGTATAAACAATTATGGCACTTGGATATGTATCTGGCGCTCGTCTTACAACTGACGACACCACTGACCACATTAAAGACCTCTCCAATGGGATCGACTGGCTCGAACCCGATCAGGGAGGCGTTGCGCTCTTGAAGCGACTGGGTATGAACGACTTAACGTTCCATAACACTCAGTTCTTCTGGCACGAAACCGAGCTTGCACCTCGTAAAATGGTTGCTACCGTAGCTGACGCTGTTACTACGACTATTACTGTTCCTGACGCTAACCACGTCGCACTCGATACGTTGTTCCGATGGGACAATGAAATCGTTCGCGTTACTGCGAAGCCTAGCGCTACTACCTTGACAGTCACTCGTGGCTTTAATGGTACTACTGCTGTGGCTCACTCTGGCACTGCGATGATCCGTATCGGTACTGCTCGCCCTGAAAACTCTGACGCACTTGACGGTGTGACTGACAACGCGGTTGAGCTGTTCAACTACCAACAGTTGTTCGAACGAAACGTTGAAATGTCAAACGATGAGTACGACCAAATGTCTACTGGCGAGAACCCGCTTACTGGAAACTTGAAGCGACGTTACATCGAAATAATTCAGGAGCTTGCTTCTGCGGTTATGTACGGTGTTAAAGGCGCGACTGTCGTATCTGGTAACACGATCTGGTCAATGGGCGGTATTCGCCAATTCTTGCAGACAAATGTTAGCAATGCGGCGGGTGCTGGTGTATCTGTTGCGCTGATTGACAACGTTCTCAAGCAGATCACTGACGCTGGTGGCAACCCGAAGATTATGGCTGTTAGCACGACTCAGGCAATCAAATTGTCTGCTCTCGACGCAAACAAAGTTATGATCGGTAAGAAAGAACATACTGGCGGTAATCCTGTCACTACGACTTGGCAGTCAGTTGTTCTTAAACAACCACTTGATCTTCTCGTTGATAACACTCTGAAAGATGACGAGATCTACTTCCTTGATGACTCGACTATCAAAGTCGGTGCGAAACAAGGTCGTAAGGGTAAACGATCGTTCAAACAGGAAGATGTCACTCCTGTCGGTCGTGACGGTGTGAAGTTTGCTGTTCGCGGTAAATACTCACTCAAGGTCGAAACTGAGAAAGCTAACGGCTTACTCTACGGTCTAGCTGTCGCCTAGTTGATTGGGGAGTTTACAACTCCCCTTTCTACGCCTACAATATCAAGTATAAGGAGGGTCATTAAAATGGCTGAACCAAAAGCAACAGAAACTCCAAAAGCAGAAGCTCCAAAGTTCCCTGAGGGCGCAGTGTTTTTCAAAAATACTGAGTTCGCTGGTGAACGAGTTCTTGTCAAGGAAAGCGACGACGCGACTGCTGTCAAGTTCGTAACTTTCAACAAGTACGCGTACAAAGTGCGTGGCGCTGATGTGATCGAGGGGTATCTCTATACTGCTGACAAAGATGAGATCAAGGCTCTTGAGTCTATCGCTCACGTTGAGAAGATCTCTGAGAAAGAATATAAGGACTCGCTCAAGGGCGGTCGTCAGGTATTCTAATCATGGCAGTGGAAGCAGACGTTCTCGCAAGTATCAAACTTGAGTTGGCAATAGCTAATACCGATTTTGATAGCGATCTAACTGATAAAATAGCTAGGTCTGTGAAGCGTCTGTTTCCATATGTCCAGTCCGAAGTAAAGGCGACTGTTACTGTCAATCAGGGCGATTGGCGTTTTACCTTACCCGCAAGCTGTGAAAGCATACGGTTTATGTATGACGCTGATGAGAATAAGATCGAGGACTTTATCCAACATGCTCGCGAGATTATTGTCCGCGACTACGGTCTTACTGCTGGCACTATTACGATTTACGGTAACGGACGCTATACACTGCTCACTCTCCCTGCTGAGTTCGAGGAGGCTATCATTTACTACGCCTGCTC
>OFQW01000049.1_pt1 | contig 22120 bp, 32 predicted proteins | sample 1542941 | NCBI WGS metagenome assembly OFQW01 (sample SAMN07774219, study PRJEB24372) | wastewater metagenome | isolation source: Exp Tend NO 90WW | collected 2016-02 | reverse complement strand
TCTTGCCCAGAATAACGCTTCCGCATCTTCGTTTGTAATTTTATCAACCGTTGAAGCATTGGCCTTTGGAGTTCCATCACTAACCGAAAATCCATTGTCTTTATTTAGCTTGATAGGGTTATATGCAACTCCAACGTCCTCTGGATTGAAGCCTAAAGTTCCAATTCTGGATTTCATTTCAGCTTGAAGTTGAGATAATTTTTTCAATCGCATTTCTGCACTATCAGTTAGAGTAGGTGCCATCTTTTTGAATCGCTCCTCCTCAGGCTTAGAAATCGCACCACCTGATTGCATGCGGCCTAATGCTTCTTCAAACAAGGCACGCTGCTGAGTGAAATTATTATCTCCGATTAATGAGAATGTATTATCACCAGCATTTAATGCGTCAGCCATTCCTTGAGTAGAAATCAAACCGAGTTTAGCGTTATCAAGTCTTTTCGCTTCCTCAGCTCCTAAATTCTTAAGTCGTCCGGCTGGAGTTTTTGCGAATTTTTTTGCCTCTAATTCTTCTCTAAGTTTTTCAGTTTGCAGCATTTTGTATGGATCATATTCACCACCGCCGCTATTTCTTCGATTTAGATTATTTATTTCTGCTTTAGTTTTCTGATTATCTAGATACTCTTTTGTCTGTTGGTACTGATATAAATTTTGTTTGTAAAATCCATCATCATATTCGGCTGGTGCATCCTGTTCACCTAGTAAGCCCTGAGATACAAGTTTATTTCTAACTTGTGGATACATTCTAGCGCGCTCTTGTGGTGATAATCCCGACATAGACTCAAGCGCACTTCCAACCGCATGAGTTTTTTGCATCTGTTCAGCTTGTTTTCTCTGCTGATCTTCAGCGCCAATCTGATTTGCCATTCTATCATTCTGCATAGACATTTGGCTGAGACTCATGGCCTTTGCTTGAGAATCTGCTAAGGATGGCATTTCAAATTGTTTTAAATTTTGATAAATACTTGCATCTAGTCCCATAATTAAGCGCCCCTCGCTTTTAGTGATCTTTCCATCCAATCATTTTGTTGGTTCATTGAATAAGCATCCATACCAGCTTTACCAATTCCAGAAAGTGTTCCGTTCCATGCATTTGCTTGTGCAATTCCTGCCGCGCCTTGTGCATTCGCTGCACCCATCATGTTATTTCCTGCATTATTAGCGTAATTTTGTCCTGCTGCCGATGTTTGATTTATTGCTCCAACTCCCATTCCTGCAATATTTGAAAGCCTACCAAATCGACGATCTCGGTCTGCATTGAATCTGTTGTATGCGTTTCCGTATTCATTTGAAGCAAAATTTTGCCCATATTGAGTAATTGCTTTCATAGTTCCACCGCTTTGCAATCCACCGCGCGAAGCTGCTGATCTCTCTAAAGCTTTTTGACCTTCCTGCATTCTAAAATCATATCCAGGATCTTGTTTGAAATCATTAACAGTAAAATCACGCTTAAAATCTTGGTTGCCCATATCAGATAAGGCACCATATCCGGCAGTTCTATAAGCTTCATTATCCGATCTTGTCTGATTATACATTCTCTCTTGAAGTGCTGTTGCACGATCTGCTGCTGCTGCCTGAGCGTCTGCTGCATCTCTTGATGCACTTGCAGACATTGCACCACCTGCAACAGAACCAATCGCTGAAGCACCTAAAGCTAACGAAGTAAATGCTGGCATAATTTATATCCTCCCTACAAAATGAGTTACACCCTCATCTGTTTTTGTGTATTTGTTTTCCAGTTTTTTATTTAGACTTTGATTTTTAGAAGTTGTGAAAATAGAACCGAAACCGAGCGCACTTGCTAGTATTTTTGCGCTAGACAAAACAAACTCAATTCCATTTGCTCTATCTGCTTTGCTTGCTTCGTTATTTGCTACAACAAACTCAAGCCAAGAAATTTGACTGTCAGTTCTATATAAAAATGCAATACATATTGGAGTTTCTTTGTTGTATGCGCACAACATATTATCAGGCAAAAACTCAATCGGAGGAGCTGGAAACTTCCAAAAACCCCACCATTTACAAGCAATGTTGTAAATATCTAGATACTCCTGAGTGCCTTTTACAATTCTTTTAACGTCCATTAGTACCCCACCGCCAAATAATCAAAAGTTAGTGTGATGCTAGTTCGGTTATACATATCAAACGCTGATGTACTGTAGTTACCAGTACCCCAATGCCCTGTCGCAGTTGTGGAACTCGCGCTGTTACCTTGAGGGCTTGCAATTACTTGAAGGCATCCTGTTGGAAATTCCGTAGGGAATGTTACTGTGGTTGTAGTTCCTGTTGCGTAACTTCCAGTTACTCCCCACTGAATATATATGCCACTGTCTAACTTTTGGTATCCACTTGCAAATGAACTACTAGCAAATCCATTTGTTTCTCCTACCCGCACAAAAAGCTTTTGAAAGAAATCAGCCCATACTGATTTTAAAATACCTCTTTCATCAATCATGGGCTCTCTGTGAGGAATTGGAGCAATCTTAATCATGACGTACCCTCTTCAACATCTAATTCTGCGCCAATTAAAACTACCTTAACTGGATCTGATATTTTAATTTCATAAACTCGATCTCTAGACATTCCAAGTCTGCGCCATATTGCGCGTGTTTTTCTCTTGCCTATTGCGCCGATTTCTGTCCAATATTCATTTGACCAGGTATGCCCGCCATCATCCGACCACCTAATAGAAACCTGTGGATTGGTTCCTTGAGTAGTACCATCAAGTCCAACGCCAGTTTCCATATCAATCTGAAATGAATGATGTGTTACCTGTTTTAAATTCTTAGAAATATGTGGCGCTCTTCTAATTCTTGATATCGAAGCTCCATTGTCTGAATAAGTATCAGGATCGAGCGAGTATATTTTCCCGTTCTCATAATCACCAACAACATTTTCACCGAATGCAATAGTGTGATATTGTGCTCTATGTCTTTCAAGTGACCAAAGATTTAAAAATGCTCTTTCGTGCCAAAACTCAGTAGTAGCATCATATACCCAGGTAGAATTTTCACCAGTAAGATTGAGACAATAAAAAATGTGACCACCCTGCTGATATGTGAATGCTGTAGATGATGTAATATCATCTGCACTCATTGAGCGAATAATTTTTTCAATTGCTGGGGTGCTAATCCTTTGATTCTGAAATCCCTGCAACTTATAAACAATACCTGAACCAGTAGAATCACCGCCGATGAAAAAAATCATTCCAGCCGCTCTTGCTATTGAAAAGGGGGCGGCGCAACCCACATCAATAACAGCTCCCTGTATTCTTGAAAATGGCGCGTTTGCATCTCCACTATTGTAAAATACCTCTGTGCTTCTTTCGCCAAATAAGAATAGATTTTGATTATTAACAATTAATCCAACTAAATAATCAGGGCTTCCCTCAGCCGATGCAATATCAAGTGCATCAAATGTAATTGCATTAATATCAGTAAAGTAAAATTGCTGAGAGTTAGGTTTGTTAAATATAAAATAACCATCAAGATAAGTAACCTGATCTGCACCTAGAAAATCAGGGTCTGTTATTCTTTCAAATGTGTCAGTGCTCATATTCCAAGACCATCCATCAGTCCCATCAACTATAATTAAGTGAGTACCATTATCAGCCATAGAAACTGGGCCGGTTGCTGTATTTATAGTTCCTATGTCAGTTGCTACCCAACTTGAAGAGATACTGTATACATTTTGACCAGCCACCACATAAAATTCACCATTTGAAGCTGTCCACATTCCGCGTGTTGGACTATCTGAAAGAGTTAATAAGAGACGCAATCCTGGAGTTGGAACCAATGCGGCAACTTCGCGCTCTTTACCCGTTCCAAGTGCATTGATCTCTGGAAACATATTCACGCAGCTTTGACAGTCTACATTTACAGACTGCAAAGTGTACGAAGGGCCAATGAATCCTGCAAACCTCATTAATTCTCCCCTGTGTTAATGTCAAAAACACCGCTATTTATAAGTGCATTGTCTACCTTTAAAAAACTTGGTTTATGATTCACGCGCTTAATTGAAGCTTTACTTTCAATCGCTGTCATCATTACTAGCTCACTTGGCTGTTTTCCGTACTCTGGAGCTAATCGCATTGCTAAATTATAAATCAGGCATTCTTCATATCCGGCTGGCACTGAAACTGAAGTATCAAGTGTAGAAATTTCAGTGAGTGGCTTTACTGAATATAGAACTAATTTATTCGCAGCCGTTGGGATTGGATAAAGGTTAATTGTATCTGTTGGGTAAGTTTTCTCATTGAATAAATAGCGAGGATAAGTTGAAGTTGCGTCCTTGCTAATGATCTCAGCCCACTCACTCGCGTTTCTGATAATCTTGATCGGAATTTCAACGTCAGGGCTTTGTGATTGATCCTCAAGCGTAGCCGATTCAATCCATTGCGGACGTGAAGTGTTGAAATCACCACTTGATCCCATGGAGTAAATTCCATCATTTGCGGTTAACGTAAATTCTTCTCGAACCTTTGCATAGATCATTAGTTTTTCGTTACTAAATCCACTGATCATTCTATTTAAAGTTGCGAGGCCATCCGTAGCCTCAGTAGCAGACACGCTTTCGCCTGGAGCTGCTGCGCCAATCAATCGAAGTGATGCGGTTACTAAGTCTCTACCTGTCATGCTACTCCAATCTTTTCGCTAATAACTCCAGCGCGTGCCTTCAACCAATTTCCAACATGTCCCTTGTAAGGCTTGTTAAATTCCCAGTGAGTAAGATTAAGCTCAGGATCAAGCCAAACTTGACCACCTAAATCGCGCCACTCTTTACAAAAATATGAATCCTCGCCGTAAAGATTTCCCTCATGGAATGTCATTTGAAAAAAGCAATGAGCTTGCTTCCCAAAATGAACGTAACCGCGATCTGGATGAGCTGCTTTTAAATCCTCAAAAACTTTTCTAGATAAACATAAAAATCCACCTGGAAGCGTGGAAACTAAACAAAGCCCAATTCTGTTCATTGGTATCTGATCACCCTCTAACCAACCGACAGGATACTGCTCACTATCCAATTTGAAACGATAAGCACCGCCCACAAAATCAACAGGATGATGAGCTAACTTTAAAATTGATCCGATCTCAAAAGTTACATCGGAATCTAAAAAAACTAATTTATCGGCATCAGAATCTAAAAAATCCTGCGCCATTTGATTTCTACCCATTGCCGGATGACTACAGTTAGGAAGAAACCGAAAAGAAATCTCGTCACCACTCACGGATGCGGCAGATTGCTCCTGAAGAATACAGCGAACCGTTTCCACAGGGACTTTTCCATCGTAAACAGGCATGGCGACGAGAATTTTCATTATGCAGAACCTTTGATCAATCCAAGGCTCACTAATGCATTTCTCATAGCATTCCCCTGAGCTGCGAGAGTCGCAATAGCATTAACGATTAGAGTACTGTTGTAAGTACCAGTCAAAACGGCAATACCGTTTGTTGCTGCTGCTGTACCGCCAGAGCTATCAGTCACAGCGGCTTGAGCTGCACCTGAAGGTTGTGCAACTGGAGTTGCAGAGTAAAAACCGATTAAGTCTGTAGTGGATTGACCCATTACATAACCACCACCAGTTTTAGGTGTATTTGTTTCCAAACTATCTGTTGCTGTATTCATTTTTTATTTCTCCTTTTATTTTTAGTTAATCGTGTAGGGCCAACCCATTAGGCTGACCCCATCACTAATTTTTATTAAGCAGGCTGTCCCACAACGCGACATGCGAACTCTGGGTAAACACATTTCCAACCGTAAAGGATATCAAGACGAGTGATTTCACGATCATTATTGATATCGTAGTCTTTGATCATACGGATTGATAAACCGCTGTCTGGATCGGAAGCGCGTGAACCAACTGCACCGTCAGGAAGTACCAAGTCAGCGCAACCCAATACGAAAGCATCCTTGTGGAATACTAAGTTTTGAGGAGCAACAATGCTTGAGTAAGCACTCGCAGCACCGCCGAAAACTTTCACAAGAGCATTATCTTGTGGCAAAGAGTTTACGTTTTGGTATTGACCAGTTGAGTACATAGCCGGAGAGATGGTTAATGAAGCAACCTCATTGCTTGATGCATTCGCATCTGCAAGAACTGTAAACTGCATTAATTCACCAGTTGACTCGCGTGTCTGAGGATTAACCGCATACACTGCGCCGATAGTGATAACGTCACCAGCTTTGTATGCTCCAGTGATTGAAGCAGTAGTGATTGTATCAATCGCAATTGCTGCAGTACCTTGAGCAGTGATTGTAGTTTTGATCTGAGGAGATCCGTCAACAGCGCCGATTGTGTGGTTAGGCACGTTTGCGCTAGAAATGAATTTCGCGCCTGCTGCATAACCCATCAAACCTTTTTCATATTGTTGTTTGATTTGCTCAGAAGATTGAAACAAAGATTTCAAACCCTCAACCATTGAAGCTTGAACCAATGGGTTAACAACTGCTGTTAACTCATCAGTAGGCGCTCCAAGCATAGCCATTTTAGCTACAGCTTGAGTAAACCCTTTTAGAGTAGACGGAAGTGCAGTTGCAGATGGAACACCAGTAGAGCTATATACTTGTTTGTACATAGAGCTGTAACCAGAATAATCCACTTTATTTGCAAGTGCGGTCATTGCTGGCTTGATGTAACGAGCTTTAAACTCATCAATTGATAAGGTACGATCTTTACTAGAGAACGCCATCCCAACGTGATTTTGTGTGTCAAGTTGCAAAGCAACAGATTGATCAACAGAATCTTGAATGTTCAAAGTTGCACCAGAAGTCACTTCATAACGTGAAGGCTTTCTGATGTTGATGGTATCTCCAACTTTTCCGCCTTTTACTGCGAATTGGTCGTCATATTGTTTGTTTACGTTCTTGGTGAATCCAAGTTGATTTTTTAGTTCCATCAAACACTCTTTAGTGATGACAGAATTTGTTAATAGACTGTTAGACATGGTTTATCCTTCTGCTTTCACGCGGAACGTGATTGCATTTGTTTAAGCCTCAAAGCCTCGTATTCCCTCTGACTTAAGTTAGGATCATCAATTTTTTTGACTGGTGAACCACCCTTGGAACCAACAGGAACGATCGGCTGTGGAGCTTTAGTTATTTTGTTAATTTCTTGTTTTGGTTCAGATGATTGGGAAGCGAGTTTTGCCTCAATTTTGCCAAGCTCACGGGCTGCAGCCAGTGGAGATAAAGCACATATGCGCTTAAACTCATCACGGTTTTTTGCAATCTCATACGCCAAAGCAGGGCCGTTATCAGAAGTCAAAATGATTTCTTCAAGAGTAGCTGAAGGTCGAATATCATCGACTGATTTCAGTACCTCGTTAAAGTCTTCGTTTTTCTCCGAGAATGATTTAACCCGTTCACTATATGCATTCAGAATTTTTTCGCGCTCTGTCTTGATCTGATTTTTCTGCTCAGTTTCCTTTGCAGTCTTTTCACGTTGTTCGATTTTCCAATCCGTTAGAGCTTCGACATACTCTGCATGAGTGTCAAAACTATCCGGTGATGGCTTACCTTCAACTGATACTGATTTCGGCGCTTCGACTTCATTCTTTACTGGTTCACTAGCACCCTTAAGCGCCTGCTGTTTCCAGTAATTAATTTCCTCCTGAGCTGCTGTATTACGAGCATTCAATTTGTCGATTCTTCTCTGAAATCCACCCTTTTTCTTAGGTTTCTCATTCTCAGAATCTTGCGAATCATCTGATTCATCATCAGAATCATCCTTAAGATCCTCTGTTACTTCGTTTTCATCTGTTTTCTCAGCTTCCGAGGCTGTGATTTCTTTTTGCTCAGTTGATTCAACTGGCGCGGTTTTAATTTCTTCACTCACCACCGCTTGTGTTTCCACTTGCTTTGGTTCGTTAGATACTACGTTTATCATGGTTGTTCTCCTTCCATGGATTGACTCGGTGAAAACCCACCGATAGGCTGTGCTTCCATCTGTTGCTCAGCATTCATGCCAGCATCAGGTTGAAAATTTTCTTGCTCATCCTCGATCTCGTATGGTTGATCCACAGAGAGAAGATTCATGCGGTTATTAATTTGATCAATCTCGGCGCTCAATAATGCGTGTGAATCCTTCGCATCAAGTTTTGCGCGTTCAATTTCAAGTTGAACTTCAAGTTTTTTAAATTCGATGCGCTCTTTTGATTCAAGCTCGATGAGTTTTGTTTCTTTTTCATGCTGTAGCTCTTTTAGTTTTCCTGTGAGCTGTTCAACCATCTGGCCCATTTGCTGCATCTGTTGCTGCACTTCAGGCGGTATCTCATTTGGCTTATCCTTTTCATCGTCAGCCAATCCAGGAGGCAATGTTTTCTTCAAGCGGTCTGCAATGTCTTGAACGCCTTGGAAGTCCATGTTGCGTACAATTAAATCACCAGCAACTTGTGCAATCTGTGGATAGTTGCGTGTTAACTCCATCATGGAAGTTACAGCCTCCTGACGCTTAGTCTGGAATGACGGGCCAGTGTCTACAGTAACGTCATATTTTCCGGCGTTAAGATCATACAAAACCTGTTTACCATTTTGCTCAAATGGTTCATTTAGCTTTACTACTTTTTGCTCACCATCTTCTCCGATGATTCTTGATGATGTTGCTGTGTCGTAAATTTTTGGTATGAGATCAATGCAGATTCTTCCTGTGTGTCGTAATGCGCGAGTAAGATTGTCTACGAAATGGAAATTGGAAGTTTGAGCTTGAACATTCCTTCGCTGAATTGCTACGCCTGATGTTTCATTACTCTTAGAACCTAGAGCTGCATCATAAATACCTGTTGTGGCTTTTATGTCATCACTTGCAAGCATTCTAGCCTGTGTGATTGCTGAAACGGCTGGTTCAAAGGAATTTCTTTGAGGAGCGCCGATCATGTTGCCTTTAACGTCCGTTGGCTTATAAGTTAGAACTGAGTGATTGCGTCTGTTAGCAGTAGCCCATTCAGCTTCATAACCTTCGAGCTGTCCCTCTGCTGCAATGAATGGAGTGCGAGGAGCGAGTGCGATAGCTTCTGTTTCAGCACTGGCCCAATAATTATACATGCGTGCCGGATCCTTGGCATTGCTGATAATTCCTTTTAATGTACGAACACCGTTAATGTCAGATTCAGAGCCATAAACAGGCACGATTGGAATATACATTCCAGGCCATTCAGTTTTTTCTAGAATTTCAAGCCCGTTAATTTTAGCCCAGCAAATCTTCTCAACTGTAGTAAACCGCTCTTTTTCAATTGCGATTCCTTCAGGAAGTTGTTTTGGAAGTTCGCTTTTTAGAAATGTTTCACCGTTATTTAGTAAAACGATCGTTTCTGTTTTACGTTCCTTGTAAAAATATTCAGCTACACGAACAGAACCACTAGGCATCCAAGATGGAGCTAGATTTCCAATCGAGTCCCAACCCTCAGCACTTGCAAGTTTTGAATCAGGCCAGCGATTCATGTATTCTTCTTTTGAATGATCTTCGATGATAAATGCAAAATTTGCATCTGATCCATCGGCCTCTTGAGTGAATGGATCAAAAAAAACAGAGAATGGATTTCTGATTCGCTTGATTAAAATTTCTTGATTGAAGCTTTTAGGGCTTACATACTGGGTTAATACTCGCCAGTAACCTAAACCACCCTTAACTGCTGACTCGAATGCGGTATCATAAGCGGCTTCCGCGTTTGAATTGTATTCAATGTTTCTGATCAACCCTTGAATGATTTTTGCAGTTTCAACATCGGCGTTATCATCTACGGGGTGAACCTTGATTGATGGCCTGTTCTGTCTTTGATCGTTTGTTACTTGCTGAATGAACTGAGGAATCTTGTTGATTACTAGGCAAGGTCTACCGTCTTGCTCGCGTTCTGATTTAATTTTATCGGGCCATTGGTTACCAGCTGCGAACTCAAGATCGTCTAAAGAGTTTTGACGAATATCGGCTTCCGCTTCTTCCGCTATTTTAAAACGAGCGTGTGCCTCATCGAGGATTTTTTTATCGTCTTTATCGGTATTATTAGAGATGGATGCCACATTTTTATGATGAGGCGTTTAAAACTTAAGTGTTTTTTAAGAAATATTTAAGAAAATATTATAATGAATGAGAAACGTACCCACGATATAAATTATTAATGGAAGAAATACAGTCTGATGATTATCCCTACATTCCACTGCATGGAAATATTTTTGGTAAAAAGCCCACCGTGACAGTGATCACTTCAACAATCGGAAGGCCAGAACTCAGGCAATGTATTGAATCGGTACGCTCTCAAACTTACAATGTGAAACACATGGTTTTTGTGAATGGGCCTAAGTATCATAATAGTTCAAAGGCTATCTTAAAATATTTTCCGGATATTCACTGTGTTTATCTGCCTGAGGAAACTGGAGCATTCAACGGATCAAACCCAACATGCGCGAGTGTTTTTGCAGCAGCTCCATTGCTCACTAATTCTGATTGGGTATTTTTCCTAAACGACGATGATTTCTATGATTCAAACCACATCGAATCAATAATGAATATGGTTATCATAAATGATTTAAAATGGGCTTACTCGCTCCGTAAGTTCGTAACTAAAGCTGGTGAGTTAATCTGTGATGATAACTGGAGTAGCTTAGGCCATTGGCCAATTCACAATACTGTTCAATATGTGGTTGATAACTCATGTTTTGCAGTCAGTAGAGAGCTGGCAATCCGCTATGGCCTTGCATGGACTGCTTACCCAATCCTTGGAGATCGCTATTTTTTAATGGCACTCAAAGAATCAGGTGAAAAGGCTGGTTGCACTGGACTATCAACCGTTAACTACAGAATCGGCACAGGAAGCGCGCCGGATGAACCTGAGGCATACCTAAAATGTGCTGAAATTGCTCGCTCAAGTATAAGTAATGGAGAAGGATTTCCATGGAGAAAACAGAATATTTTTTAGCTCATCCATCCTGATGACCCACCACTATAATTATATTTCTGCACTGGTTTTGGTTTTGTTTTAACCGTATCAATCAACGCTAGCATATATGCGCTCGCAAAGTCTGGTGAACGTCCAATTCTTGATATGATTTCATCTCTTGATTCAACCCTAATTTTAGAGCTTTGAAGCTTCCATTTAGGCGCACACAAATCGGCCTTAAGCCTTGAATCATTTGGCAAAGATATTCCTGTATTCTGTGCAGGATCAAGCGCCTCTCTGAATTTCCACCATAACTCGGAGCGCTTATTGAAAAAATGCAGTAGCCCTGAAATATCCGTTTCATGCGATGATTCAGCTACATTTATACCTAAAACCTGTTGACCTGCATCTTTTAAGAAGTCGTAGGGTGCAGATCCAACACCGATAACGTCGATGTGAATTGGTGCCTTGTCTCTCATTGAAGCGATCACAAGCCCAGCCGTTGATGGCCCATCAGGAGTTTCTTTTCCTAGATAAGTTAAAGGCTCATCAAACCACATGCCATGACGTCTAGCGATTACGGTGTTATCTTTTCCACCCCTTGCAACGTCGACACCTAATGAGTCCATTGGTTCAAGCTTCACAGGCTTCACCCATCTAGCCATTGCATCCTCAATCCATTTTGACGGAATAACTTGGAATGGATCATCTTCTAATCCTGCATGAAAATCACCGTTAAGCATCTGCGATCTAAGCGGTTCAGGTAGCGCTTGAAGTGTGTTCATATATCCTGTCCCCATTAAGTAAGGGTTGTCTGTCACTCGCGATGGAATGAATGTTCTAGATTGTGGTTTAATTGTTTCGCTTCCATGTGTGAATGGTTCACCACTTTCAACTTCAATATCTTTTCCTTCGATAGTTGCAAAATATCTTAACTCGCCTGGCTTTGCTGGTTTTGGATGGTTCTTATCAAGCCAAGGTGCGAAGAATGAAATAACCCATTGCCCCTCTGCGGAAGTTGGTGGATTGAAAGTGAATAGCGCCTGACACCTCTGATTTTTGTCTGTAGTTCGTAACCATCCAAGCAAAAACCTAACTTGCCTCTCTAAGAAGTTCGTAGCCTCATCAAATACCAAAAAATCATGCGGACGACCTTGGTATTTAGTTTCATCCCCCATGTGTGGAACTGATCCAAATTCAATTTGTTTCGGCTTTATACGCCAAATTTTATCTTGCCCATTATAACCTTCACGACTTCCTAAAATTTGAGTCAACCGATCAATAACGCCTGTTAACTGCGTAGCCTCTCGGCGTAAAATCATTGTATTTTTGTGTCGTCTGATAGCTTTACCGCAAGCAAGATCGGTCTTTCCACCTCCAGCCGCTCCACCATATCCAAGAATGTCAGCCGTACTTTCAAAGGCCATTGTTTGAGGGCCAGGAAGTGGCTTCCACAGAGCATCTCTTTTTTCCTTCTCCTCAAGCAATGCGAGGAGTTCAAGTTTTTCGGTGCGGTTCATTCTGTCTTTTGTTGCGCCTCAGCCAATAATAGAAAAAATGTGTCAGTAGGTGCAATCACTCTTGATGAAACTGAAACTTGATTTTTAACTTTTGCTTTTTCAATCTTATATTGAAGTCTACTGTCGCACCCATCACAAAAGTAAGTCCCAACTGAAGGAGTGTAATGATCAGGCTTTCTTACTTTTACTGGTGTTAGTATTCCGCACTTGCATTCGATTTGTGTCGTTACTTTCATTTTTCTTTTTCTCCCTTTTTTGCTCATCCATCTCTAAACGAATTATAATTTCATCAATTATCTGGGATCTAATGCTGCATATTTTGTGTGATACTGGAGCGTATGATTCATCGGGGTGAAAGCTGTAGTTTCCAATGTCTTTGGCTTTGTACTTCATTCCTTGTCCTCAACTTTTATGGATAGCAGCTTGATCTTCTCGGTTAGTTGTTCATCGGTTAGTTCTGATTTATTTACCGTTTCGATTGGTTTTCCATCTGGCCCTGAATGTTCTACCGCTTGAGTTTCTTTGTATCCGAATCTACACTTGAGAGCGAAGTAGACAGAAGTTGCGTTCATTTCTTTAGGATTATCTACAGTTTGAACTAGGCGATCTTCCCACCAGTACCTTGACGCAGCTTTTCCGCTTTTAATAGCCTCGGAAAATTCTTCATGCACATCACGCCAAGCATAAATTGAATCAGTACACACTCCAATTTTTCCAGCAAACGACTCCATGCTGAAACCTTTTTTCATGTGCTCGATAATTTCTGTGCAATATTCTGGCTTATAAAGTGTTGGTCTGCCTGCCATCAGAAAGGCCCCTTTCTTTTGGTCACAGCTTCGACAGGAACGATCGCAAATTGGAGTAAGCTATCTTTAATCACTGACAACTGAACCACCTTGGCGGCTTGTTGTGAGTCAACGTCGAATGAAACGCGCCATCCTCCATCAATCAGTGTGGAAGCTTTAAAAAAAGTTCCTAGAAATGTAATCCCGATATCTGTCGTTTCGTCCGCCATAATTCAAAGATAATATGCAATTAAATTTAAGTTTTATTTAAGTAAACATTAACTTTATTTTTTGTAATATTTCACTATGATGAAAATATGAGCATTAAATCAAGAGACGAAATAATTCAATCATTCGGAAATAAGACTCCATCAATGGAAGAAAAAGCAATGATTGGAGTGTGGCTTCCCAAAGAAGTTAAAAAGAAATACAGCGAACTCCAAAAGCAAAGTCAGCTAGAACTAAGTAAGACGATTCGCGATGTAGTTATTTCATCGGTAGAAGAGTGCTATAAAACTTACTTAAGTTTAGTTAAATAACTTTTAATTTTTTTTACATTCACAATCAAAGATTGAGGGATATTAAATGAGGGGCGATAGGCATCAATTTCAAGCGATCATTCCAGTTAATCCGCAAAAGGTCGCATATACCGGATCTGCTGCGCAATCATCTGCAATTCAAAAGCACTGCTCAATTATCAGAATATTTCCTACAACCGATTGTTATATTAAAATTTCAACAGCCGGAACTGCTGCAACCACTTCTGATATTTTTTGTCCTGCAGGGATTGCTGAATACTTTGAATTATTGGTAGATGGCCCATACATCATTTCAGCTATCAGAGATACTACGAGTGGGACTCTTCACATCGTAGAGGGTGCCTAATGTTAGGCGGCGGTTCATGGACTGGTGGAAGCGGTGGTTCAGTTGGGGATCGTGTCACGGTATTGGAGGCGAAACGTGTTAGGACAAGAAGATTTGCAACAATTAATTCTGGAACAACGGGCACAGTCACGCTCCCATCAAACGCAACCGTCGTCCTCAATGACTTCGGAGGCACGCTCGATGCAATCACTTGTGAAATCGCAAGTGGTAGCCCTTCGTTCACAACGCCGACAACGGCTGGTGGTGCGCTCATTACTACTACTTTCAACTCTAGCGGTGATTACGTTCTTAGTGGTACACCGAGCGCATATCCTATCGGTATTATCTACTGTGTTTATCAAACACTAATCAATTTTGATTCTACTGCATCCGACATTGTAGGAGATCCAGATTTTTCAGGCGCTGCAAGTGTTATCACTGCAACCATTACTGATGGAGATACAACTCACTGCCCTGATGGCAATTCAGTTTTTGATGCTCTTGCATTGAAGGCACCACTTGCCTCACCTACATTCACTGGTACTCCGGCCTCAGTCACTGCATCGGCTTCAAATAATTCAACTCAAATTGCAACCACTGCATATGTTGATGCTCAGGCACTTTTACCTACAAGCATATCTAACACTGCAAGATTCTACGATGATTTTTGGTGTGTTAATAGTTTATGGGTTACCAATGTTAGCGGCACTGGTTCAATTAGCAATATCAGAGCGGCGAAATCAACGCCATCTAATCCTGGAGTATGGGCATTACGCACTGGAACAACTACAACAGGTTATGCAAATATCATTGCGACAAATCAGGATGAAGTTTTTGCAATCGGTGGCGCTGGTGTTACTACTTTTGAAATCATTAGTTTGATGGATGCATTATCAAACGGAACCGATACTTATACCGTCATGGCTGGAGTGAGGAGTACCGCATATGCAAACGACATGGCACCTGCCGCAGGAATTTATTTTACTTATACTCATGGGACTAATTCAGGCAACTGGACTTTGATCTGCAGAAACGCTTCAACTTCAAGCTCTGTAGATATGGGGACTGGCCCTGCTGCCGGAGTGTTTCAGCGACTTAGTTGGGTAATGAATGCTGCAGGAACTTCAGTTCAAGGTTATATTAACGGGGTTGCGGCTGGCTCTGCGATCACAACAAACATTCCAACCACCACCACTAAAATGATGTGCTCAGTAATGATTGCAAAATCTGCAGGCACTACCGATGTTTATTACGCTATTGATGCGGTGGCATTGACGGTTAATTTCACTACTGCTAGATAACTAAAAAAGTCGCTCCTGATTAATGTCTTCCTCAATAACTTCGTCTTCGATTTCGGATAAAGCTTTATTTTTTTGACCAAACGCTCGGCTAAATTCTTTATCTTTGAATAAATCTGCAAGTCCTGTGATTTGCTTTAATCTTAAAAGCTCATCTCTATCCATACCAACATGTTTTAAAATCCAAGCATCACTCATTCCTGCTTTTGTAAGTTCTGCTACAATGTTTGACATTAATTCGATGCTATGTGACCCACGCGCTCTATTGTGTCGAATAGTCGAAGCCATGCGGTTTGATTCATCTTTATCAATAACCACAACTGGAAGTAATCCTTGCTCACGATCTCTAATGCGTTTTGAATTAAGCATTGTGGTGTAACGATGAAATCCATCCACAATCTCATAAATATCATCCGTCTTATTGTAGTAACAAACCACTGGCATTGTGTAGCCATCCTCCCAAATTGAAGTTTCTAGTAACTCCATCTCTGGTGGCGCAACTGCATTGGGATTGTATGTGTTTGCTCTGATTTTACTAAGTGGAATTGCCTGAACTGCATACACTGGGCTTTTATTTTGATTTTTCATTTAACACATCCTTATACTTTTTTTCTGCATCTGTTCTTAGTTCGGTTTCAGTTTTGTTAAGCGTAAATCCCATGTACTTACATAAGTGATCGTTTTTCATTATACAAACGCACATTCTTTTATATGTTGGGATTAGTTGAAATTCAGAAATATCAACATCATCCTGATATTCCATCGTCACTGGCTTTTTATCTGTGCGGCGATTATTGTCTTTTCCAATTGCAATTTTTATTTTCAACTTTCGGAGTTTTTTAATTACTTCGTCAGACAAACAACCACCAGTGGTTCTCCAAAACTTTTGACTGACTTCAAGCTTTTTTCTGTAATTGTCAGATGCTTCCTTTGGGAGTGTTGAAAGCAAAAACTCCATATACGTTTTCCAAGTGTGACCCTTTGGAAGTTGAATTGATCTCCAACCCATTGCAGTAGTGCCACCATATAGTCCTGCGAAGTTTACTCCTGATGTTCTTCCGATCATCTTGCCCCAATTTGACGGATCAATTACTTTGTAGAGTTTTAAGTTTTCAATACCTGAATCGTGGAATGGTGAAGCTACTCGCATTTGCGCTGGTGATAGGCCAGCCTTCCAAAACAGATCATACAATTTATTGTAATCCCATTGCTGTTTATAATTAGCAACCCACACATCATCAACCTTCCAATCAAAAATCGGATACGCATTATAAACACCTTCCGACATTTCAAGTGTCCAACTGATTTCATTATACTTGTTTTTATTTTTGTCAGAGTGAATCGCACGCCATCGGTTTAATGATTCATCTGTTCTAATCCCAACAAGACACGCCGTTTTTTTTGCATTCTTTTTCTTGTGTATCCACTTTGAGAATCTTTCCTGTAGATCGTAATCCCACATTCCTTTTTTGAACCAATCAAAATCATGGTTCATTTCTGAAATGCAAAACGCTGGCATATCTCTAACCCATAAATCTTTTTTGTCTCTATCCCAAGGTATCCAATGATCCGAATAGGCAGACGTTGCGCACTTGGCGGCGATTGGTAAACATATTCTGTAAATTTCTAGCACATCACTGTTTTTTGAAAACTCAAGATCAACATAGTCTGTTGTCATCTGATATTGGGCTTCGTAGTCAATGTGAAATACTCCAAGTTTTCTTCCAGGATAGTTTTTGCGAATATAATCAATGCAAAGATTTAAAAGTACGCCACTATCTTTACCACCAGAAAATGAAACATAAACATTATCAAACTCTGAAAAAACAATATCTAGTCTCTTTATTGCCGCTTGATATACGTTTAACATTTTTTTTCTTTCCTCTAATTCAACTCGCTTCAAAACGCCGTAACTATAGCACGATGGGCGAGAATATCCAAGACTTGTCAGGTGATTATCGTTACTTAGTATAGCCTTGCATATAGCACGATATGATGGAGCTTTATTTAATGATTCAAGTTTAATATCTGCTTCATCTGGTATCCCGATTGCATAGCCTTGAGACTCCCATTTTTTAATATAGTGTTCAATTTTGGCTAACATGGAATGATTCCCACTCCTCTATTGCCAATTGCGCTTGATGGTTCGCCTCATCTTGTTGTTGCTGAGATAAATACCCCCATGCAGCCCTAGTAACATCTTCTGTGCATTGAATTGCAAGGCAAGTAGCTGCATGCCCAATCCAGGCTTTTTTATTCCCAGTATCACCAGATAAATGTTGCTCACATGATTTAGGCCATTCTTTAATAACTCTTCTCATGAATGAACCGTACAATTTTGCATCACCTGTGAATTTTACAGCTTTAAGGATTAACTTTTTTCTGTCTTGCGCGTGTGGAGTTGCCCACATACCATTTTGCCAACACTCCCATGAAGTATACGGATGCCATATTCTATGTTTTTTCATTCTTAATACTCTTAAATTTTTCAAACACTTCAAATGAAGCATCTGACATGCGTTGATAAAGTTCGTTACCAAAAACTTCATCTGCATGAACCTCACTATCAACAAACATCCAAAGTGAAGACTGAAAGTCTTGAAACTTTTTATATTCAGATTGATTCATTTTTTATTCCTCCGCAAGTACACACATAAATTAAACAACTCGGTTTATGTTTACTCATAACTTCTCCTCACTCAGTAGCAATATTTGGGTATGATTTGGCATTAGTAGCTGTTTTTGGTTCTTTATTTTCTTCATACCACTCATCTAGTTTTTGTTTTGAATCTCTAAAATCACAATCAAGCAAAACTGCAACAATGGTTGCTGCCCACATATACTTTGTTAGGTCTTGCTCTGATGTTTTTATGTAGTTTAATACTGTGGTTATTTTTTTATTTAAATCAAAAATATCATCTGATTCTATTTCTTCTATTAAAATTTCTGGTTCAATTACTACGCTCATCTGCTCTGCATTATTTCTTGCTGTGTTTTTATTTTTAAAACTTCTACCGTCTTTAAATATATTTTTTTTAACACCAGAATTATTGGTTGCAGTTAAAATATACTTTTTCATCTTTATTCCCTTTCCCTTGGTTTAGTGCTGCTCTGGCTACTTCGCCACGATCATATTTCCACCATGCTAAATGCCTGTACTGTCTTCTGCTATACTCATCTATGGGATTTTCTTCCCATAACTCTGGTGATTCAGGTGAGCCAATCACTCCTTCATATTCATTCTTTTCATTAGCATAAAACTTCAACGCCTCCTCGTACCGCTTCACCTTGGCAGTGATGTCGTGAATTTGAATCAATGATTTACCGTAAGCATCACATAGTTCTTCACCTTTTCGAGTGAGGGTTTCTATCTCAGCAAGCAATAATTCTACCGTCCTGCTAGTAGTTCTTTTTATTGGTTCTTTACTCATTTCTTCTTCGCCTTCAAACATTTTTTGCAGGTTACTTTAACCCAATTATTTGTATCCAGTGGAACTGAAAGCATAACTTTTTTACGTTCACACATCACATAGGTTTTATATTCCGCATCTCTCATGTGTACTATTTTCTTACTCATTTCCGAATCTCCTCAATAGCTTTATCATCATATTGGTTTAGTGCTGCTCTGGCTTTAATTGTTGCCATGTTCTGACCTATCTCTCTTATTCATTTCATTAAATTCTGGAAACTCATTGCATATATAACAGGCAGGGCATCCAGTTAGATTACCTTTATAGGCGCATCCCATTTTATGAATATGAACCATCGCATCCTCGTACCGCTTCACCTTGGCAGTGAGGGTGTCAATTTGCTCAAAAGCAACTTTAAATCCGCAATCGTATCCATGTCTAAAGCCATATCTCTTACTACTTTTATCTTTCTGTAATTCTATAGAATTTATAAATTGCTCAGTGTGATATGATCTTAATGTGATGTATTTTTCACTCATTTACTCACTCCATCTAAAGTCTGTCTTGCTCTCTTACCAGTGAAATATCCCAACTTCTCATCAAACCATATATCTCTATTTGGATTTCCACCGTTTGCATAAAACTCCAACGCCTCTCTAAACTTCTTATTCTCATCCTTCAGGGATTGGATTGCTCTTTCTTGGTTGCGAATTGTCTTGAGAGATTTCAGACCTTCAAGTTCCTCAATCTTAGCCTTCAGGGATTGGATTGTCACATCACGCTCAATGATACCTTGACCAATTTTCCATAAATCTGATTTTCTCAATTCTTCCAACCTCTCAATCTCCGGTTGTAATATGCCAGCGACAAAGGATGCTCCATGTTTGAATGTTCTATGTTCTGATTTTGAATACGGATCTCCGATATATTTCTTAGCCTCTAAATCAATCTTATTATGTATATCGGGGGTCATTTTAAAATATCCTTAATTGATTCATATAAAACAAGTGCTCCGTAAACAGTAACTCCAGTAAAGAAACCGCTAATAACACTAATTTGTATTTGTTGTGACCAACTCATCACACACCGTCTTTCTTGAAACCTAATAAATCTAAAAATCTTTTAAAATTAGCTATTGGAAATTCATAATAGTATTGGTTGTATGCTTTCCTAACATCATCCTCACTCACAATGATTTCATTTTCATTGGGTACTAGAACTTTAAACATTGGGTTATATCCTTCATACAAATTTAATTTTTCTAATGCTTCTCTAGTCCTACACGCTGTATATGCTTTACAATCTGGGTTTCTTATTACCCATAGCGTACTACGCTTTTCTTCCTTCACCTCTGGAGTGACTGCACGATATTCAACGCCATCTATAATTACTTTTTTCATTTTACTTCCCTCAATATAACTTCGTAAACTTTGGCTTTGTTTTCTTTATTGCAATACTCTTTGGCTATTTTTTTACTCTTAATTGAATACTTACAAATAAATCCAGTATCATCCTCAAGCGTAGATTCATTAATTAATTTAAATTCATCCTTATTAAGATCAACGTAACCAATTCTTTTTTCTTTCATTTTAATTTCCATCTGGGTTTAATTCTGAATCAAGTTCTATTGATTCAATGTAATCTAATAAATTATTCATGGACGACCGAATAGATTTGTCGAATGGTACTGGCATATTATTCTTTTCAAGATCATCTAGCAAATCCCATATTTCGCATTTCATTTCTTCTAGGTCTTTATTTATTTTATCTACCCTTGGCTTGAATTTCATAACGTCCTCCACAGCATCTTAAACTGTTCTTATTTTGTTGTTTAAACCTTACCGAAAAATTCCGTAAATTGTTTGTGACCGTAAGAATCTCCAACTAGCTCAATGGCTTTTTTCACTGATAGCTTAGTGGGTAACTTCTTACTCTCAGCCCATTGCCTCACTCCATACTCACATGCTCCAGTAATCACTCGGTAAGCTTCGATCATTTTGGCTTGAGTAACTACGGTATCCATTTTCCACTTCTTAAATGGAGTAGTGTCGCGGCTACTGATCTTATATTTTAAAGAGTCTTTAGCTTCCTTGATCGTTTTACCGTGGGAGAATATATTGTCTTTTTTGACAACGTATGAGCTTTTTCTATCTAAAAACTCCTCAACTTCAAATACTTCAATGTTTCCTATTTTCTTCTTAGATAAAAACTTTTTAGTTATACCATCGGCGTGAACGTAACCCATCTTTAACCATTCTTTAAAGCTTCGCTCTATTCGTTCGGGGGTTTCAACTACGGTGGTGGTTTTGTGTTTTCTTACAATCTTAGTTTTTGGTTTAAACCCTCGCACTGATGCAATTGAGTAATTGAATAATATCAAGACAACTAATGAAGATAGCATTTGTGTTGTTGCAAAATCGTAAGCCTCAACTCTTGATGAGTCGTGAGCCTCAACTCTTGATGAGCCGTAAGCCGCAACTCTTGATGAGCCGTAAGCCTCAACTCTTGATGAGCCGTAAGCCTTAGTTACTTTAATACAAGTATTTGCCTCTGATCTAATTTCAATCACCGTATATTCAGTAAATGAATCTGGTAATGCGTCTAGCTCGGCTTGTGTTTTTACTACTATCGTTTTCATATGTCTCCTTTGTATAACCCACCACCCGTAACCAAATCATATAGGAATATGTTTGAGGCGGTGGGCTTCGCATCGTTTTTATTAGGACAATGCAAACTATTTAATACCACCTAAAAAATATCCTACTGCATACGGTAATGAGCGTTCCCTCTCTGGTGAATATCTGTACGCATGTGAAAAATTATTTCCGTGACATAGCCATTCATGTGTCAAGTGATCAACTAAGTCTAAAATTTCAAAACTGTCGTAATGTGCAGCGTATGTGTAAATATCTCCACCTTCAGTATTATAATCATCTTGGTTATACCCAATCACTCCACGGTTAAAGATAGTTCCATTGATCACATAGTAATTTGACTTCACTGGACGCATGAGAAGATAAAATAACTCCTCGTTTGTCTTATTCTCAAAGTGACCAAGCTGAGTGAATTTAAAAGCCATAAACCAATCCTTAAACTCTTTTGACCAAAGTCTTGACTCTGCGTATGTAATAGCATCATCGAATTTTTTACGCCTTGTTGGAAAGTCTAAGCCGTACAACTTTAATGGGATGAATAGTTTAAATTCACCAGTAGCGACAGGGGGAACTATCACCACTGGTGATTCAATCGGAGTAGGCGCCGGTACTGATGCGCGTTTTCCAAAAATTCTTTTTATAAAGTTTAAAATTTTGTAAATCATGTATTCCTTAAAATACCGGTGGAGCTATTCGAGGCATATTGTTGCCACTCCACCGGCTG
>OFQW01000045.1_pt1 | contig 23177 bp, 35 predicted proteins | sample 1542941 | NCBI WGS metagenome assembly OFQW01 (sample SAMN07774219, study PRJEB24372) | wastewater metagenome | isolation source: Exp Tend NO 90WW | collected 2016-02 | reverse complement strand
GACGTTCTTGCGGCGACGATATCTATCACGATCCTTGGGCACAACCTGACCCAAGAAACGAAGTCTGGGAGCCTTGCGGCAACGTCTGCGGCCATGGAGGTTCCCAGGGAATCGAGCATCACGGATTCGACCATTCTAAAGGTCGGATACCGCCCCATATTGCGGCTCTGGCTCCGTCTCAATTTCAACCCAGATTTCTACAGGACAGAGCGACCCCTGTCCTGGTACGTGCCGTGCCCTGAGTTTGATACGGAGCCGCCAGCCGACGAGGCAGCGGAAGCCGAGACGGGCCACAAGAACGCGCTGGCTCTTGACGTGTTCGTGACGTGCGCCATCAAGGCCCGCGTGGATATCCCGACGCTTGGAATCGACTGGCGGAAGTCTGCCGAAGAGTGCCACGTAGCTCTGATTGAGTTGCCCGACGGCAAAGAAGCGCAGCCTGTCGTCTATCTGGAGGCGGTACCAACGCCACCAGCGGAAGCGCCACAAAGGAAGCTGCTAAGCGCACGCGAACCCGAAACGGAGGGAGAGAGATTGGGCGCGGACTTCTGGCGGGGCAGTGGCTTGTCGACAAACTGATCGTGGGCGACCCGCTCGCGTGGTCAATGGAGGCGGCCATAGGCAGAGCGCAGAGCCACGATGAGCTGATAGCGGCAATCACAACTACCTACCAGACGCAGAGCCCGGCTCTGTGGGCGCAGCGCATTGCAGAGGCTCTGCTATTGGCGGAGTTGGCTGCAATGCTTGGCGTCGTCGAAGACTACCCACGGGCCGAGACGCTGGAAATGGAAGCCAAGCGGTCCTGGTGGAAGCTCCCGAAACTCTTTGATCGCGCCGTGGTGTGGTTTACCGAGAAGCTCGACAAGGCGGTGGAAGTCCCGGTCGTTTACGAGTTCGGGGAACGGCCCGTAAAACGTGCGCCGGACGCTGCCAGGGCTGCGCAACTGGACAGCGCGACAAAGCTGCGCGCTCGGGCCAAGAAAGGGCAGGAACAGGGCGAGAAGCTCGAAACAACGAAGGGCGAACTGTACGGCCTGATGCGCGAGCTGGGAATCGACCCTACCCCGGTGAAATCGAATCCAATCGTGCAAGAGGAACTACAGAGCCGCTTTGCGCGCACTCGGGAGTCAATCCTATCTCTCGACTTCTATCGGGCGGCCTACCCCTATTGGCGCTACTCCTCAGTGCTTGACGAGCGGACTACAAAGGGGTGCTTGGCTCTTAATGGACTGACGATGCCAGCCAGTGATCCTCGATGGGTGGGCTTTGTCCCTCCGCGCCATTGGAGCTGTCGGGCGCATGTGATCGCAGTGGGGCACTCCGAAGGCGTGAAAGCAAGCAAGACGATCCCGAATCCTGATTACGCGGGCGATGGCTCCTTTGGGACACTCATCGACGAGTGGGAACCGAAGCCAGGGAACTACCCTCCCGACCTTTGGGACATCTACGCAGCGGCAAAGGGAATCGCGAATCCTCACATCGAATTGGAGGGCAAGTGGTGGCGGAAATCGACCTAAGCAAGTACCGATGGGCTGCTGTAAAGGGTGGCCGTAAAGCGCTCCGCATGTACGGTCAAAACTCCTCTCTGTCTAACGACGATGCAGACGGAGAATCGGCCATCGCGCTCTCTCTGTGTCAGCGCACGTTTGACGCCGAAAAGGGGCGCTTCGGGTGCTATGTCAAGCGGGCTGCATTCAACGCGGTCCGCAGGCTCTGCCAGAAACACCTTCAGGAACCGATCGCAGAGATACCAGAGGGAGTCGCAAGCGCATCGGGCGACTTCGAGGAGTGGCTAGGTGAGGACACAAGCCGGGTCAAGGTGCTGGGCGAACTACTCAACCCAGACAAGACGCTTGCCGTTCTCAAACGGACCCGACGGGTCTGGCTCACTGTCCCGAAGATCGCCGCCAAGGTCAAAATCAGCGAGCGCAAGGCGCGCCGACTGTGCGAACAGGCGCGGATACCGGCTGTGCAGGTTGGGCGGGAGTGGTTCGCGCTGTCTCGGGAGGTGACAGCGTGGCGAAGTCGAGAGATTCGCAAGGCGTATCAGACCGATGGAGCCCGACGAGTTGCGGCTTTGTTTGGGGTGAGCAAGCAATGTGTCCAGGTAATTGCGTGCAACAAACCTGCAAAAACTATTTCTCGACGGCAAAAACCGCTCGATGTCGATTTATTTGGAGAAAAAAACCATGGGAAACGCGCCAAAGCTACCTGATTTCGAGAAGCCACCGGCCAAGCGCATACCGGCCTTTAAACTTGGCCCAAACCTCGTCGAGTGGCAGACGCCAACGGGCCGACAGCGCGACGTGGTGTGGGTCGAGCCGGAGGACGTGCAGCGCGTGCTAGCCACGTTTGCGAACCAGGCCAACGCGCTGCCGATCTATCGGGACCACGACAAGGCGCAAGGGGCATACGGCGCGCTTACGCTTGAAGCGTCCCCAAGCGGAGGAATTGACCAAGTGTGGGCTCTCAATCCGGCTGGACAGCGACTAGCCGCAGAGGGGCGCTATCTGTACGACTCCCCGGAAGTGCTGACAGTGCGCGACTCGGCAGGGCGTAGGCGGCTTAGCGAGATCCGCAGCGGCTCGCTTGTTAACGAGCCAGCGCGGACAGGCAGCCAGCCACTTCTAATGTCAACAACGAACTTGGACCACAAAAAGGCGGCACTTATGAACGCACTTGACGCACTCGGCGGACTTGAGAAAGCCGTCAAAGGATTGCAGGAAAGCTCAGAGGCGGCGGTAAAGGCTGTCGGCGATGCACTTGCTCCACACCTCGGACCGGCGATTGCCGCTCTCCAGGGGCAGGCGCAGCAGTCCGAAATGGCCACGATGGCAGCGATCCCAGCATTCCTGAGCCCACAAGCCAAGGATGCGGCCTCGCTGGGATGCGAAGTCCTCAAGATGACCGGCTGCTCTACCTCCGACGAGGCACTCGGCAAGCTAGAATCCGACAACGCGCAGCTCGTCAAGATGTCCTCGCTCCTGGTCAAGCTGGGCGTCGAAACCGGTCGCCTGGAAGCTGCCGAAGCTGACAAGTATGCCAAGTACACCCCGGCGCGACTGGTGGCCCGTCTGAATGGGTCCGAAGCGCTCCAGATGAGCGCGAAGACCGAACAAGCGCCGCCAACCAAGAAAGATGCGGAGCCTGATGACTCCATTTACGAATCGGCAATCACCGCCGGTCGAATCGGGGGAAAGTAGCCATGGCCGTCACAAGTCAGCGACGAATCGGAATGACCGGAACCTACGAAGGCGTCCCCGGCATCCCCTTGATCGTCCGTGCAACCAAGTATATGCGCGGCTGGGTAATGGTAGGCCACAACGATCCGGCGCTCGCTGCCGATCGGATGATGTCCTACCCGACAGGCGGCTTTGATAGCGCCGTTCTGACCGCAAGAGGCGGACCGTCGAACGTGGCCGGTGCCGACGCGAACGGCGGCTTCCGGGTGATCGCCAAAGAGCCAAACGTCCATTTTCAGATCGTGGATGCCACCGCCGGAAAGCCGACGATCGTCACCGTGACGCAGAGCACGACTCAGAAGATCGTCGTTCTCACCGCCGACGTGGCTGCCGTTACCGCCGTCGTCGGAATGAACGCGGTCTTGGCCTCCGCGGATGCCAGCAAGCTCGTAGACCTCACTTTCAGCGGCACGGGCGCGGGCCTGGTTGCCGTCGCTGCGGCTGCTCCCATCGTCCACGTTCGGCTGCTGGGTCTCGCGATGGGCGAAGCCGACGCCTCCGACACGACCGCGGACGATGTCGTGGTCGATAAGTTCGCTCACGAGGCGCAGATCATGCAGGGATGCTTACCCCTGCTTCCTGACGCCACCACCCCGCCGGTTTCGGGTCAGTGGGCGTGGATCAAGGACAACGCCACCGTCACCGCAGATTGGGCACCGCTGCTACTGCCGGTGTTCGTGGAAAAGGTATCCGGTGGGCTGGCTTATTGCCGCATGCCGCACCAGAGGAGCTTCTAAACCATGCCGGTTTTTGCACGGGCGGTAGGCAACCCCGCCCAAGAGTTCAACTCCCACGTCACGGGCCTGTCGCGTGTTTTCGCGAAGCACGGTCCGCTGGTGTTCAAAGACACGCTATCCGACGAGATCGCGATCATCGATGGCGTATCTCAGACAGCAGTTCAGGAATACGGGCTAGCGATTGAAGGGTCCACCTTTAAATCGATGGCGCTGTCTGAGTCGCTGACCGTATCCGACAATCCGCCCAAGATCATCGGGCGAGTTGGGTACAAGAAGCATCAGCTCTTCGGCATCGGCTGGAGTGAGCTTGACGACGAGTTCACCAAGATGGTGCGCGTCCAGTCGATGCCTGCGCTATCTAGCAAGCCGCAGACCTTCATGCTCAATCAGATTCTCCAGCTTCTGACGCTTGGGGAGTCCACCACTTGCCTGTACGACGGCAAGAACTTCTTCTCGACGACGCACTTGCTTGACCCGTTCTCGGATCTTGGCGACGTTGCCGCGAACCAGTGGCCGAACCTGATCACGCAACCACAGACCCACGCGGGATGGGATGCGGTGTTCCAGTCGATGACTCGTCGGCCCGGTCCCGGGCACTTGATCAACACTGACACGGCGGCTGCATTCCTGCCGGATCGCGGGCTGACCGGAGCGAATCTGTCGATCTGGTGTGGCGACGCTGCGGTGATCTCGCAGTTTCGCAAGATGTGGAAACCCGGCTCTCTGTACGCCGTTGCCAACGGTCCAGAGACCCGCGAGAGCTACACCCAAGCCACGGTGCAGTACGTCCCAGAGATGTTCTCTCATGACACGGCGAACGCATCGAACTACGTTTACTGCGTGATCCGAAACGAGCCAGAACTGCGCGGCGTATATTGTCGAGTGCCTCACGCTCCGACGATTACCCAGACCGGAGCGGGGTCTGATGTCGAGGTCAAGACCCAGCGCCGCGAAGTGATGGCCTATCAGACTTTCGGACGTGGATTTGGGTTCCCGTTCAAGATCGTCAAGTGGAAGTTCTCATAGCCAATGCCGCTCATCACCGCACAAGCAGCAGTTCCGGTGGTGGCTAGCACTGCGCTTGCCGCCGGTACGTTCCTGGTCTGCCATACTTTCGACTATCTCCGGGTACGCATCAAGGCGCTCGGTGGTACGGTGGAGGTCCGCCCGTATTACGAGTTTGCTCCTGGTGACTGGTGGCCGCTGCGCGCCGACGCTGTAGCCGCTGCTGGGTCCGCCAATGTCACCGCGAATCCAGCAGTGAGAGGCGGAAAATCCGACGGGGCTTTTCACTCGATGGGACTGTCGTGCGCAGTGGTTCTTGTGGTCGAAGTTGGCAACGTGGCGCACGTAGCAGAGGCTTATCTGGATATCGCAGACACGGAGACTTGACTCATGGCCGCCATAGCTGCTCAAAAGTACACATCGTCTGAGCGGGTGTGGCGGCTGGGCCTTCCGGCTGAGACTCTTTTCGGCAAGGATTCCAACCTACAGCCCGGCGTCTGCGCGACTGCTACGAAGCTCGCGGGAACCGGCGCGGGCCTGGTCAGGGCCGACGGCAACCCACACGGAACACTGTCCGACGTACGGATCAAGTGCGTCGTCGCTGGGACGATCAATCAAAAGAACCTCGTAAATCCCGGAGCGCTGCCACAATTCCAGGTTTCCACCGATGGCGGCGCGACCTGGGGGCCTTCCGAGATCGTCAGTTCAGACAATGACACGGCCTACATCAGGTCGGTGTCCTTTGGCGTTCGGTGGGTCTTCTACGGAGCAACTCCGGCTTTCGTGGCGACCGACGTATGGAAAACAAGCACCACGCCAAGCCCGACAATCGAAGCGCTGATCGGGACTTGCAGCAGCCACGCGAACAGATTCTTGATTGGGTCGTGCGGGCGCAAGATGCCGCTCACGACGTGGCCCGAAGCGCTCGAGCAGGTGGTAGCCGAGCTTGTGCGCTGGGAACTGGTCAAGATACGGGGTCTGGCCGCAGATCAACAGATGGCGCAGTACCGGCCCGTGGGTGCCATGGAGTGGCTGGAAGATGCGCGCAAAGGGCTGTTCACCGACGACGCGGACTTTTCAGGGGCCGGGAGTGGCTTTGTCTATCCACAGGTCGTCTCGGATGCGGAGCCGCTCGCAGACTTCGGCGATGGCCGGTGGTGGACCGCCTAATGGGCGTCACTGGCTCATTCGGCAAGCTCCGGTCGCTGATTGGCAAGCTCCAAAGTGTTGTCAGCGGATCGCTCACTCGCAAAGAGGGCGATTTGATGAAAAATGCCGAGTTTGCGACGAGGGAAGCGCTTACAGAGTGTTTCCTTTACCAGCGCGATCCGCAAGGCGTGGCGTGGGCTCCGCGCAAGCACGTTTATGGCAACTACCGCGACACAAACCCGATTCTGTTTGATCTGCTGTCCTACTTCAAATTCGATATCACCGACGGAAAAATCAAAGTCACCAATAGCAAATACTATGCGTTCTTTCACCAAACGGGAACGCGCTTCATGGTCGCTCGGAAGTTCATGCCAACGAAATCGTCAGTTGGAAGCTACGGCGACAAGATCAAGCTCGTGGCAATCCGAACTGTCGGTAGTTCCTTGGGTAGTCTGGGTGGGCTGTATTCTTCGCTGCTCGGCAAGATAGAAAGCACTGCGGCTAGCGCAGAGCAAGATATCCGGCGGGCCGATCGGGGGAACCAGTGACCTTCGACACACGCAAGCCTGTCTACTACAGCGACCCATTTGACATGTACGAGGCGGTGCGCGTATCGCCTCGGTTGAACGGTCTCGAATCGAGCTATGGCAAGTGTTCCGGTCAAGCTCTTGGCGCTGTCCCTCGCTTCCGCTGGGAGCCCGGAAAAGACCGATACAGCAACGCCGAACTCATCGAGATGTTGGCCATCGTCCAGGGCGACGACGGCGCGAACCGACAAGTTCATATCGAAGAGTTCCAGCGACGAGACGCAGGTGTAACTGTCTACCTCTTTGCGGCTAACCACAAAGAGCTGAACGATCTGGTGATTCGGTTTCTCGGTGCGCTGTCGGACGTGCTGCGCGCCACTGCGGCTTACCAGATCGGCGACGGCGAAGAGATAGAGCCCGACGACGACGCCACGCAATCTTGGTGCTACCGACTCCAATTCTCGGTGCGTCTGCTCTGCGCGGACACGCTACCGGCCACTTATCCCTTGAACCTCGTCGCTTCGCTCGAATAGGAGAGCCCTACCTTGGCAAACCCCGGTGTAACTGTATCCCTGTCGACGGAAGGCTCCTCACAGGCCGTCCAGTCGATTGCAAACCGTATCCACGTAATCGGTCCAGGCTCTGCCGGTCCGCTCAACACGCCAGTGGCCAAAACCCGCCTATCGAACTTGGCGGTCAATGGCTACGGGCCCGGTCCAAGTTTGGCAGCCGAAGTGATATCCGCCGCGCAGAGCAACCCGGTCGAAAGCGGGCTTCCGGTCTACTACACGCGTTCGGCTACGAGCACGCCTTCGACGCTGGGCACGATCACCAAAGCGCCAAAGACGCTCGGCACTGCTGTTTCTGCTTTCGGACAGATCAAGCTTGCCGGTGCCGACGCCAACGGTGATCTGTACTGGCTCGCAGTGCAGGCCGGGGTATCGCTTACGGTCCAGGTGGGCGGAGCGCTCGGAAATGCCATCGTCAATAAGGCAGTGACGCTCACGATCCCAGTGGCCACGACAGCCAACGCGGTCAAGGCGTATTGGGACGGTATCCCGGCACTCTTGGCGCTGGCAACCATCGACCCACAAGGCACAGGATTGAGCAATGCAGGGACCGTGCTGGCATCCACTGTGTTCGACGCTGGACTGCTGACCTTCACGGGTCTTGACAATGGCTACAGCGTCGAGATCATCGTAGCGGGCAACAACACCGCGCTATCAAGCTCCTACACCGGAGTGGACAGCAAGACCCTAACGATCAACCTTGCCACAGACGCGACCGGAGAAGCCACCAGCACGGCAAATGCAGTGCTTGCGGATATCGAGCTCGAAATCGTCGGCAAGATCTCGGCAACGTCGGGAGGCACTGGCCTAGCCGGGCCAATGGCCGTTACTGCTCTGCCATTCGGCTCGACGGCTGCGGTGACTGGCTCAGGCACTCCCACCGACCGCTACTTGGTGCAGGTGAAGTGCGTTCGGTCTGGTGCGCTTGGCGCAGCTGGTGTCAAGTTCGCGCTCGACGAGGTGAATCCCGAATCAAGGACCGTGTTTGGCGTCGGTAACTCGTCGCTTTGGTTCTTGGCCAAGCGCGTTGGGCTGTCGGTCAAGTTCGTACAACAGACCGGGGTAAGCAAGGATCTCACGCACACCTTCGCCAGCGGCCTCTTGACCGTCAACCTGGGCACAAGTGGGGCCAGCGCCCCGAACACGACTGCCAGCGCGCTACGAACGTATTTGGCGCTATATCCGCAGGTGGCTGCGGCCTTCCGGTTCAATCTGGAGGTCGGCGATGGGTCCGGCGTTATGGAGGCTGCGGATCTCGTACTTCTAACCGATCCAAGCCTTTCCTGGTCATCGGAAAAGCTGGTTCCTGTTTCGGGGGTCGTCTCGGTGTCGGACAGCAAAATCGACAGCGGGATCTCGCTCACGTTCACCGGAACACTCGAAGCTGATGATCTGTGGGTCGCTGAGAGCACGCTGCCATCGTCGAGCACTGCCGACATGCTGACGGCTCTTGCTGCTGTAACCGCCGACAGTGTCAACCGAGGGGCCACGGTGGTCTTTGCGTCGAGTTTCGACCGCGCCGGGGCGCTCCTGCTCGACACGCCGATCCAAGCCGCTTTGCAGACCCGTCAACTGTCGGCTTTTTTCAACGTGCGCGGCATCGGGGAAGGCGTTGCAAATGAGCCCCACGATACCTGGCAGGCATCCATCACCAGCACCTGGATTGGCTTCGTGTCAGACAAGGGCGCGCTTCTTGAATGCGCTGGCGAGTATCTACACACCGACTCTCTGACGGGCCGCACGATGCGCCGCTACCTGATTTGGGCTGCGGCTGGGCGAAAAGCCGCCGCTCCATACCACCAGGATCTAGGCAAGCGCGCAGCCGATACAGGCAGCGGCGCGATCCCTCGCTGCTTGGGGCTCTACCACGACGAGGACAAGACCCCAGGGCTCGGCGACCAACGGTTCCTGACCGCTACTTCGATGATCCAGCGTCCCGGACAGCGGTATATCACCGAGTCTCCGACGATGGCCGACGCAAATGACGACGGCTACACGCTGCATGAGTGGCGCGCTACCGCTCTCGTCGGTGTTCGTGTTGTCTTCGACGCGGTTCCTGAAATCCTCTTGGGAAGCTACCCATCGATCAAAGAAGCCGATGAAACCGGCGCTCCGATCGGTGCGCTCACGATTCCAGCGGCCAACGACCTAGAGAGCTATCTTGGGGCTCTGGTCTGGGGCGAGTGGACGCGCCGAAAGTCCGACGGACAGCCATCGGTTGGCGAGCTTCCACAAGGTGTCAAGCCAGTAGAAGTACTCCGCACCAACAACTACGTCAGCGACAGAATGATCTACTATAAGGTCAACTGTCCCGTGACGATACCTGCGCGCTTTATCTCTATCGAAGGAGTGGTACAACTCTAATGCCAAGCGTAACCGCTTTGATGTTGAATGGCACGGCGTACTCGTATCGAGATATCCGATATGGCGGAATGCCGCAGTTGCGCGTGATTCGGCCTTATATTCGCTCGATTGGGTTCACCAATGCGAGCGAGGGCGCATTGAATCACGGCCACTCGCCGCTTGGACGCAAGGCCAGCGGAGCCTACAGCCCCACGCTTGAGTGGGAAATGGCCGAGGAGGGGGTCGCGCTGCTGATGAAACTGCTTCCCGCTCAGGGTTACGATCAATTCCCAATTGGGATGTTCGAGATCTCCTATGCCAAAGCGCAAACGATCCCGCCTTTCAAGCGAGTTCGATTTCGCAACGTGTATATTCTCGGCACGTCGGCAAGCTGGTCTCAGGGCACCACTGAGCTATCGCGGCGAGTGCCGACGATCGTGCAAGCGATCGAAGAGGACCACGGCGACGGTATCTGGCGCTGTCCTATCAACCTAGCAGCAGAGGAGATCGGGGTATGATTCAATCCGCAATCGGTCCGATCGCACTGCGCGCACCGACGGAGATCGAGGCCATCCGATTCGAGGATCGCCACCGAGCCAGCCGACGCAAAGCAGCAGATGGCGAAGTCGTCGAGGGCGCGCTGTACGACAACGGGCTTGAGGAGGTGCTGGCATGCGTTACCTCTCACAAGGCGGCAGAGCTTCACCCGGCTGACGACGGGCTTCTGTCGGATTCTCCGGGCGTCTATGAGCGTCTGTGCGACGAGTTCCGCCGACTAGGCGGTGGCGCGCTGGCTCTGTGCGATTCCGCAGACGCAATCACCGAGGACATCCGCCTCAGTTATGGTCGCAAGGCTCTTGGTTTTGAGTACGGCGGGATCAAGATCGTGGTTCGCAAGCTGAGTTGGGCCGAGTTCCAGGCGTTCATCGTCGAGCGAGAGGACGGAAATACCTGGGCGACCCTGGCAAAGTTCGGCAAACGCTGCATGCTGACTCCCACCGAGGATCTCGGAGCGCTGTGGGACAGGTTCCCGTATCTGGCAATGACCGTCGGTGCCAAACTTTACGATCTGGCACAGGGGGCAGTTGATACCAAGCTGGGAAAATCCGCAAACGGCTAACAGAACAGGATAAAGACCTTTACCTGGCAGCGACAAGCCTTCTAGCTGCTCGACACGGCAGAAGGTGGCGGAAGATCACCAACGGTGAAGGGCTCGCGGGCGCAGCGTTAGAGGCCCGGTTCATGTTGGCCGTTACTAAATTCCTAGGGAGTGCTTAGCCGTGGCTGAGAACATTGATTTTGACGTTCGTATCAGAACGGAAGCCGCGCAACTCCCGCAGGCCATCGCTCTGCTGTCTCAGCTTGACCACCGTCTCGCTTCTATCGACAGCGGACTGAATAAGTTTCTTGCCAACACGCAAAAGATGCAAAACGTGTCCTCTTCGGTCGGGGGAGTGACGCGAAGCTTCACCGAGTTAGCGAGCGCTTTGTCGCTCGTCGAGCGCAGCTTTTCGGCTGCGGGTAGGGTCTGGGGAGCATTTGACGCTGCGGGCTCCTACGCTATCAGCGCAATGGGCCAGCGAACCGCGACAATGCGCGCTTTTACGCAACTCACAGGATCGCGCAAGCAGGGCGAGCTTGAGCTATATCGCGGGCAGCAATTCAGCCAAAAGACGGACTTTACCGCAGAGCAGATCGAGAAATCACAGACTCGTCTTATGGCGCAAGGCTTCAGGGACAAGGAATTATACGGTACCCTGTTCGCCGCCGCTGACCTAGCCTCGATGATGCCGGGCAACAAAAACGAGACAATGGACCGGATCACGATGGCGCTATCCCAGATCAAAAGCAAAGGGAAGCTCCAAGGAGAGGAACTAACTCAGCAGCTCGCAGAGGCCGGGCTAAATACAACGCTCGTCAAACAGGAGCTAATGAAGTCCTACGGGCTTAAATCGACTCAAGACGTTGACAAGCTCATGGGCAAGGGAGGAGTAAGCGCAGACGTTGCCCTTCCTGCTATTCAGCGTGCGATCCTGGCGCAGCTCGGAACCACAAAGGCGGGGGAGTATTCGGCGGGATCAGCGGGAAGCGTTACTGCTCTTATCTCAAATCGCGACGAGGCGATCAAGAACGTGCTCAAAGGTTTCGATGCCGACGAGCATCTTCCTGCCATGGAGCGTTACAAAAAGGTGCTGACGGAGCAAGGGAAGCTGTTTGACTTGAACAGCAAGACCGGGCAGCAGCTTAGCCTTGTGATGCAGGATCTCGCCAATACCGCAGTCAATGGCAAAAGTGCGTGGGCTGAGTTTCAGGCGGGTTTTATCGAGAGCTTTGCGGATAGTTACACGCAATCAATGGGAAAGAACGGACGAGCGTTTGACACCGAGGGAACCACGCAGGCAATGCGGAACCTTGGAGACGCGATCGGACGGCTGGGAAGCATTGCGTCCACTGCTATTGGAAGTAGCAACGGTATTCTTGGGCTAGCGGCGCAACTGTCGGCCAATGTGATAAACAGAACGAGCAAAATAGCAACCGACATTGGCGAGGGGAACTACGCTGACGCGCTCAGGGGGGCTGGACAAAACATGCTTGCGGCTCCATCTGCGTTGCTTCCGACCACATTAGTAAACTCGCTTTTGGCTAAATACGGACCTGGCCAAATGCTGCCGTCTGAGGACGGGAAGGTGCCGATTTACCCGCCAGCAATGGCCGGACGGCGCAACGTCCCGATGATCTCCAAAGAGGAAGCGGCAGCGCGACGCGCAGACGCTGCGGGCAAGAGCGGCAGAGAGCCGTATCGTGGTGTGTTTTGGGCCTACCAGAACTCCACCGGTTCGGCAACGTGGGCGCAGCCGAATATCAGCGACGTGGTGCGCGGACAAAGCGAGACGGCTGTAGCTCTGACCGGAATGGCATCTAAAGCCGGGTCGTCACCTGCTACGATCGTGATCCAGGGCTACCAAAAAGACAAGATGGACCTTGCTCGGGCGGTCGTGTCGGAGCTTGGCCGACTCAATAGGCAGGCGCACTAATGCCCAACCCGATCCCAGGATGGCAGGGCTCGTACTACGACGCACAGGGGAAAGAAGACCTGACCCACGCGGGACGTCCGGCATCGTGGGGCAAGCTGCGGATCAACGGGATCTTGATGCCTGGGGTTGTGTTTGTCGATTCGGTCAAGCACAGCATCGTGAAGTTTTCGGGCAAGGCCAGCGGCAAGACACCGGGCGCGCCAACGCCACGAGGCAGAGACCCAGGAACGGCTAGGATCACTCTTCAGCTCCTTAACAATCGGGAGTGGGACGAGTACGTGGCTTTGATGCCGCGCTTGCTGCCGTATGTCAAAAAAGGGTCAGCAGCTACTGCGGGCGCGGTACGAATCGAACACCCCTTGTTGGCCGCTCATCACCTGGCTTGGGTACTAATTGAGTCGGTAGTTGCCACGGGGCCAAAGGGCGGCGGTCCGGCTGTGATTGTGATTATGGTCGAGGAGTCCGAGGAAGCGACGGATATCAAGGTGGTACAGGCCAAGCCTAAGCCGCGCAACCTGGGATATGCACCAACGATTGCGATTGCTGGCGAGGCTCCGGTGGCACCAAACCTAAAAGCGTTTGCCAGGACGCCAGCGCAGGCGGCAAGGTAGACCATGGCCGACGTTTGGATCTCAGCGCGCTCAGGCGGTACAAAAAGCGCAGTAGCCGAAGGCGACTACCTGCCAGGCTGGGCGGGCAACTGGTCAGCTCGGTTGGAGCTCGCGGACCTAGCACCAGTTCCAACCGGGCCGGTTACGCTGTCCTGGCTTGGTCGTGAGTTGACCGGGCAAGTGGTGCGCAGCGGTCAGACCACGGCGGGCCGTGTGTTTGTCCAGGTGGCCGGGGGAAGTGGGCACCTGGGGCAGCCCATACCGGTCAAGCTTCAAGCTCGCGGATATCAAAACTGTCCGCTTGGCAAAGTGCTAGACGAGCTTGCCCGTGATGCTGGCGAAACCGTCAGCGCCACGATATCGCCAGCGGTGCGCGCTAGGACGCTCGCTAGCTGGCCCAGACGCAACGCTCTAGCGTCACAGTGCCTAGACGACTTGGCGCGCTCTCAGGGGCTCGTGTGGCGCGTTTTGCCCGATGGCTCGCTGTGGGTGGGCGCTCCGTCGTTTGCAGAGTCTGTGCTATCGCAGGATCTACAGAAGCTCGACGATGAAGACCCCTCGCAATCCACGGCGCTCTATGCGGCGCTGGCTTTCGGTCCGCAGCCGGGAGATAGCTACAAAGGAAAGCGAGTCGGCGACGCACATTACACGATCTCGGCAAGCGGCGACGGACAGCCGGGGCCGGGTGCGTTCGTGCGGCTTTGGTGGCTCGACGATGGGGCAGCGGCTGGTCTTGAAGATGGCCGGCTGATCAAGGACTTTTCCGACCTTGTGCGGCAGTGCGTGACGCTCGATTGGCTAGCGTCTTATTCGGCTCGGGTTGTAACGCAGGCCAGCGACGGAACACTTGAAGTCGTCTTTGACTCCAAGCTGATGCCGCCGCGCAAGAAAGTGCCATATCTTACTCTGGTAGCTGGCGCTCGGCTTGCTGTGGACGGGGGCGCACGCTGCTCGGTCCACTTCGCGAACGGCAACCCCGCGACGCCTATCGCGGACCTATTCGAGCCGGGTTCAGCGTCTCGCGGTGCCGCTCGCAAAGACGACACAGTGAAGCCGAACGCTACCTTTCAAGCATGGATCGCAAACGTGCAAACCGCGCTGTCTACTCTTGGCGTTCCTGTCGCGCCTCCGTGGCCGGGTACTCCGTGGCCGGGTAACGTCGATTTCGGCACGATTTCCAGCGCAAGCGACAAGGTGTTTTTACCGTGACAAAGTTCCCGTTTGGAACCGATTACAAGCTGATTCTCGACGAGGATGGCCAACTCGACGTTGACACGACATTCGCGATCGAAACCGACCCTGCGAAGGTGCTGGTCTGGGATCTGCTCAAAACGATCACCACGGGTCAAGGCGTTTTGTGGTGGGCTCCGACGAGTACCGAGGACGTAAACGAGAGCCTGCTAGATGGGATGAACTCGACGATCCTGGGAGAATTGCAGTCGAGACTAAAGACGGTTATTGACGCGGACCCACGCTTTACATCGGTCGAAGTCTTGACCCGTCTGATGGGTCGCGAGGTGTCGATCTCGATCAAGGCTACGGCAGGCGATGAGACTATCTCTTTGGTTGTGGTCGTACAAGAAAACGGAACGCTCCGAGTAGAGGAAGCGAATGGCGCTGTTTAAAGACCTGATGGCCTCGATTTCTCAGTCGGAGTATTTCACGCTGCTGATGGCGCGCCATACTGCGAACGAAGTACCTACGCAGACTTGGCTATCTGTCGTCAATATCGGTCTTTCGGTCACTCAGTACGTATCGGAACTGCTCGCACAGCAGAGCGCACTCCTGACCGAGACCTTTCGCTCTCTGTATCTTGAAGAGTGGCAAGGGCTTCTCGACGATGCTGTCAACGCCTCCGACAAGCAGCGGCTCGATGAACGCTTCCGAATCAACGCCAAGAACTTTTACGGAATCGAGTACGAAGCGGAACAGCTACAGGTAGCGCGCTTTGTGCTCACCAGCGTTGCGACGGCTCCCACGCAGAGTCTATCAGCAGGGTCACTCGCGGGAACTCCAGGAAACGGGCTCCTGTGGGCTGCACAGATTGATGCGGAGCTGGTACCGAGTCAGCGGGCGGTCGTCGAGTTCGTAGCAGATACCGCCGGTTCTGCGGCCAATGTGCCGATTGGGACCGAGTTAGAGCTGAAAAGCACCTTCGTGGGTGTGAGCATCACGAATCAGGCGAGCGGCGCAGCCACTGCGGTGGGCACTGGAAATGCTGGGCTCTATCTGTACGCGGCGCAATCTGGCGTAACGGTGGCCGTGGTCAATCTTGGGGCCTCTCTGCCTCTTCTGGTGACTGGCAACCTGGGAACCAAGATCGTCACGGTGCAGCTTCGCACAAACGGCGCAGCCGTGGCGCAGAGCACTGCGGACGAAGTCCGTAAGGCAATCAATGCGGCTGGCGGTAACGTCGCTGCTCTGGTGATCTACGCACGGAATCAAGGCACGGGCGGTTCTGTAATGGCCTCCGTAGCCTCTGTCGCTCTCGATTGGGACGGCTCCTATATTCAGTCTTCTGGCTCTGACGTGGAAAGCGCGCAGAGGCTCCGTAGGCGCTGTGAAACTCGGCTTGACACCATCGGTGGGGGCGGCGGTCTTGGGCTACCTCCTGGGATGCTGGGGACCGAGGATTCGCTGGTATTCTGGGGGCTTGCAAGGCCAGCGGGGTACAAGGCCAGTCCGGTTCGCTGGGTGCGCGTGTTGAGCAATAACAAGCTCGGCGTGATGTCCGGCGGCGAGTCCACCGTGATTCTCGCATCGCAGGCCGGGGCGGTGACTGCGGCAGACGTTACCGCCGTCTCTGGTAACTACGAGAGCCCTCGTAAGTACTGGGGAGGCATCAATATCGCCTCTGCCACTCTGCTATCTATCCCCCTGATTGGGGTTATCCACGTCCGTTCGTCGAGCGGCAAGACGCTAGCAGAGGTCAAGGACTCCGTTGCCGCTGCCCTGGTTGCGTTCCTCGACGTGATTGGCGACGAGTGGAGCCGCAACGAATCACCATCCATTTTCTCGGCAAAGATGGTCTCTGTGCTCGACGGCGCAGACCCGGCCTCGATTCTGTGGGTCGAGTGGACCGGATTCGTCGCGCCGATTGTGCTGGCGTGGAATGAGTTTCCATCTTTCAACACAGCGGGCCTCGCCTACCAGTACGGGTGATTCGTAATGGGATTGATCACAGATTACCTATTCGGTCAGCTACCGCGCCCTACCTTCCTGGGTGGGAAGCGGATCAAGGCGGTCCTTCGCTCGATTTCCGAGGTCGGTGATACCTTCGCGCAGAACGTGCTACAGAGCCGCGCAGAATCGACCGCACAGACGGCAAGCCGAGACGGGCTGCTGGCTCTGGCGCGGAACATGAACGATCGCGGATTCGATGCGGAATCTACTGCCGACCTGCTTGTGTATGTGCTCGACATCATCGAGCAGCACCGCAAGAAAGGAACCGAGGACGGAATCAAGAAGCAGTTCGCGCGTATTGGCTATCCCACCTGCGAGATCGTGACAGAGTTGACCCTGCGCGACGCGGGCGCTGTGAATCCGTTCGGCGGAAACATTGGGTTTTTCTTCATCATCGTGAAGCAGCCGTATCCGTTGCCATTATCCTACTCGGATTGGGACGGCGGCGGTTCCTGGGATGATGGCGTGGCGCGCTGGGGGTGGGCCGATAACACGGATCTACTGAACAACATACGAAGCATACTGCGCGGCTGGAAACCATCCGGCACGAGCTGTCGCTTCATCGTGTTTGACGAGGATGGAACGGCGGGGTGGAACGCCGGGGGGCTCACGGGCAACTACGCCCTGATCGCAATCAATGAACCCTGGGAGATCACTCCTAGCGGGCTTGTTGCCTACTACTACAACTCATCTTTTTTGGTGGCGTGATGGCACTTGCAGACAGACAGACATTCAATCGTGTTGCGGGCACCGTAGAGGCAAAGATGGTTTCCTGGTTGGCGGCGATGCTGACCGATACCATTTCTATGCCCACAGACGGGCCATTTATCACGGCTGACAATGATGCAGCAGGCAAAAGCCCGGTCAACATCGGGTTGAAAGACCTTGCGAACATGGTCACTGGCCTTGCTGGGAGCTTGATCGGCAACATCGCAGGAGTCACAATCAGGACTGTGAAGAGCCTGGCAATCGACGGCACCGGCGGGCTTGCGTCGGCGGCTGCGTCCAACACGGCGCGAATCAGCAACGTGATTAGCACGACCGTCGTAGGTCCTGGCGGAGTCGATATCACTGGCGCTGCGACCGGAATCGGAACGCTCCGTGATTCCTATCTCCGTTTTGAAAACACCGTCGCTGGTGGGTCCAATCCAGCGAAGACCGCGGCGGGGGCGAATATGCTCCACGCACTGATGATTCCGAAGGCGTGGGCCTGGTGGAGCACTGACGGGCTTGGCGGTATCACGCTCGACGACGGAGCAAGGATCGCGAGCATTGCGATCGTCGGCAACGTGGTCCGGCTGACCTTTGCAACTAACTTCGACAATTCAACCTATGCCACTGTCCCGCACTGCGAAAACGTGACCGGCGGCGTGCCATTTTCGCCAAACGTCGTCGAGACTGCGGCGTGGGTAGATTTGGACTGTCTGGCTCTCAGCCCGGCTGCACTTGTGATGAAGGGTCGGGTTTTGATCTTCGGAAGAATCACCACGTAAAAAAAGGCTACCAAAACATGCGTAAAATTCTTGCTCTTATCCTGCTGCTACTACCGGCCTGCGACATGCCCTCCAGTTCCAACTGTCTGCCCGGTCGCGACGTATCAGATTGGTCCGTGGTCGAGCATGACCGCAGCGCCATCACAACCCCAATCCGATCGTGTGGGAGAACTGTCGGGTATGAGATCCAACTGCCAGATGGTGAGCGCGCCAATGTGTTGTGGCAGCTTGAGAGGCAATTCAGTGCCATCGCGGGAGAAAAGGTAAGCTTTGGTGTCGACATCGATGCCGCGCCACAGGCGGATGTGTTGCGAGTGTCAATGGATGAAGTCGGCCCGTCGCCTGGTGTGCGCACTGAGTTTGCTTTTGCCGAATCCAAACCGGCAAAATTTGGGCGAGCGGACATCGGTGACACTCGAGTTGGTCAATCGGCTCTTTACCGGGCCGTCAGGATTGTCACTCCGCAAAAGGGTGCATGGTCAGGTCGGGTCACCGGGTTTGAGTGGTAAAACATGGAACCCTCCGCAATCGTCGAGCTTGTAGCCAGGATGCTGGCTCTACCATCTGACAAAGTGACCGTGTGGCACTTCCTGTTTCTGGCATTGGGGGTGATCGGTCTGGCGCTGCCTGGTTTGATCCGGTTGCGTCACCACTCCCAGCATGTCCAGTTTCTGCGCGCTGCGACTCCTGAGCAGCTCGCGGCCTATGCCGGGAACCATCTGCTGCCACCGCCCAAAGCGCCAAGCCTGGGCGGTCCTGTGGTGATTGTTGGTATGCTTATTTTGGTCGGGGCGCTGCGAGGCAGTGCTCTCTCGGTTGCCAGCGGAGCGTCAGAGGAGGGCCGGGAATGCAGCCGAGATAGGGATTGTCCGTCGGGGCAATACTGCCATCGCGGTGCCTGCGTCAGCAATGCCCGGAAGCCTAAGTCTCGCGTTGCTGCGCGTGAGCCGCTAGGGCTCGCGTGGGATGGACACGATCCCGAGGGTCCGTCTGTCGGATGGGCTCAAACAGCGGACCCCAACTACTGCAAACACGCAGCCTGGTGCAGTGGCTGGTAGTAGCCACCGCCGGGCAGATACACGATCGGAACTCCGTGCCAGTCGGTGATCGGTGGTGGTGATCCGTCCGGGTCGTGCATCACGGTCACGTCCCAGCACGCACCCGACGGACACGGATTGACCTCGCAGTCGTAGATCCGGCACTTGTCGAATCGGTCGTCACCGAGCACGCAATCAACATCGCTGGCACTGGCGACAATCGGACGAGCCGGGAAGCGATCCCGGTCGGGCTTGCTGAAGTGCCACGGGTGCAGGATGCGCCCACCGTCGTACGATGGTAGACCAGGGATAGCGTAGACAGTCAGGGGTACGCTATGGGTTGATGGCTCGCTTGGCTCACAGCCAGCGGCGATGGCGAAGAGAATTAGCATTGTGCGTCGCATGTTCATGCTCCTATGGATAGTTGTGTTTCACGTCGCGGTGCGAAGTCTGTAGCGCTCATGTTTAGGTGGCATTCCGAGTTGCACACTCTGCGAAAGCAGGACGGGCACGCATCCCGCATCAGATAGCGACCCTCGACGCGCTTGATCAATCCGTCCTTGACCAGCCCTTTTAACTGGAACGCCATCATCCCAGCGGTAAGGCATCCTCCCCGGAAGTCTCGCACCGTCGGAACCTCGTAACCGCACTCTGCCCGCCACACGAACCCAAGAGCGGCCAGTTTGCAGCCGCCGATGTCGTCCGATACGCCGAGCTTGTCGAGCCACTGCCAGATCTCGACGTATGAGGTGCAGTAGGCGCAGAGATAGACCGGCTTGCCCATGCTGCTCAGGGTGACCGAGGTGGCTGGAACCGCCTTGCGTCCTATCGACCGGCTAGGAACGGCGTGCATAAGGACATGCGTTGCAGTGATGTCGCAAGCATGCGGCTCGGTGATTGGCTTTGGCGCTGTCCATTGTGCAACCCGTCTTGTGATCTCCATGTTCGTCCCCCTGTTGTGGTTACTTGTCGTCCTTGCTTCCTTCGGGAAACAGCTTCGCCTGCTTGTCCTTGGCCTTCTCGCGAGCCCGGTCGCCCTCCAGTAGCTCCGAGCTGTAGACCGACCCGAGCGCCTGCCCAATGAACGCAGCTTTGCCCTTGACCTGCTTTGCTAGCTTGCCAACGTCGGCGGCAAACTGCGCAATCTCTGCCGACTGCATGCGGTGGCTGGTGATGTCGTCGGCGGTTTCGATAGGCTTGGCGGCGCTCGACTCAACGATCAACCGGCGGTGCGCGTCGCTGCCGATCATCTCAGCGTCAACGATGGCCAGCTCTTCAGCGGCCAGTGTCAGCGCCGACTGCGCCTCTTGCAGTTTGCCCAGCGCGTTCTCCAGGCGCTTGGCTGGTAACGTCTCATTTGTCATCGTTCGGCTCCTTTCGTTTGGCGGCTCGTCGCTCTCGTTTTGCCTGTGCCTTGATCTGCTCAGGGGTCAGCGGTGGTGGCTCGCGCTTTGGTGGCGAGTATGGCGGGCTGATAGGACGGCTGCGATGTCCATGATCAAGCACGGGCTCCGGGCCTGGTCCGCTGCCCATCGGCATCAAGCCGCTTAGCATGAGCGCGGACATCAGCAGGTGCTGGCGCATGTTCCTCATTCGTTCGGCTCCTTTGCTCGTTCGTGTAGTTCTTTGGCCATTCGTTGGATCTCGTCGTCCTGTGCCTTCGCCTGCTCAGCCTGCGATCGGCCAAGCCAGGTGTTCAGTCTCTCCCACACCGATGACAGCGCGGTGATAATGGCGGGGGCGGGGTTTCTCATGCTGGCACCATTTGTCCAGCCACCACAGGCACATGCGCAATATCGGGCAGCTCAACTTCGACCCAATACAGCGTCGTGACCCAATTACCTTCGTCTGATACGGCCTGGCTCACCGCCGATTGCATTGCTTCATCCGGCTCGCCAAACATTCCAGCCGCCGCCCATCCCCCCTCTGTATTGGTCGCGACTGCAATCCTGATCTTCATGGCACCCTCCTACCGCAAGCCAGTGCGGCGCTGTTGATAAGCTCTCGGGCTCGGCTGTCACTGTCCAAATCCGTGATCTTGCCCGCCTCTGTGAGCGTCCTGTTAGCGTTTGCAAGGTACGCGGACGCCTCAGCGCTCGCCACCTGACACGGCTTCGATGCCTGCGCGTGCATGCCCCAGCCGTACACCATGCCCTGCCACTGCCCGATCTTGGTTGCGGTCAGGCAGCCGGACAGACTCGCGAGCACGCACAGCCCGCAGAGCCCGCAGAGCCCGGCGATGATTCCGACTGCGGCGCGGACTCCCTTTTGATAGTCGGTCATGATGCCAAGTCCTCTTGAGTGTCGGTGTACTCCGCAGACCAACACGCATCACACAGTTCGGGATGGTCATCCGTTCCGTTGGTGTGGTCGGCAACTTTCTTGCATCGCGCACAGACGTAGTGCAGGCACGTTCCGCAGCCGTCTGTCCCGATGAATCTACCACACAGACAGCGGTGGCGTTCTGCGCGGACTCCTAGCCGGTACTCTTGCGCGGGGGTCATGACCTCCCCGCCAGACACGTCGGATGCGTGCGGATATCTGCCCCTTGCTCAATCGCCCATCGCGCCACGTTCGGATCTTCGCAATAGAGCGAGAGTTCGTTCTGCTTGATGATCGTTGCGTGACTGGCCACGGCCCCCATCATTGCCACACCACCGAGATGGGACATCCCAAGCGCAACGATTTGACCTTCGTGCACGTAAACCTGCCACCACATGCCCTTGGTTTCTGCGCAAGGTTCCGTCACGCCAATGAGCCGACCTTTTGCTAAAACATTCTGTCTGAACTCGTAGGAATCCGTCACGTTGTCACCTCCTCAAACGGGTCCGCCGGAGTCTCCCGGCGCGACCACTTGGCTCCGTTAAGTTGGGTATCGGTGACTGCCCAAAACCCCGTGGTTCCGATTAAACCGACTACCAGCAGGCCGCCAAGGGATCGTTTAACCCGCACGGGCAGCACAACGCACTTGTGGGCATATTGCTTTCTCTGTTGGGGCGGCAAACTCAGCCAATACTCCCCCGGCTCGGTCGGTCGGTCGTCGGTCCAGGTCATGACATCATCCTCGGCGGCACGTTGGGCCGCGTCTCTGGGTCGAGCTTGGGAGTGGGTGCGGTTTGCTCTGCGTCGTCACAGTGGCAATCGCACATTGTGATGATGTGGTCTTTGACGCACCCCGACTTACCAAAACAGCATTGTTCGTTGCAGTCGAAGCACGGCCCTTTGACCGTGCGTGTCACTTCGCCGTGTTGCATTTTCCATCCCCAAACGCGAGCCAGCACGGGGACACGTCAAGCACTTGTGCCAGCTGCTCGACCGTGCGCAGGTTCGGCTCCGTTTGCCCGTGCTCCCACTTGCACACGTTTTTTCGCGTGTGCTTCGGGTCAAGCTTGGCACCCACTGCGCCTTGGGTTAGGCGCGCAGCTTGGCGGGCGGTGCGGAGTCGGTCAGGCAGGCTCATCCGTGTCTCTGCCCGCCAATCGGCGCATGCAAAGCGGCTTCGGTGCATTCCGAAGTTGGCTGTCGCTCATGCCGGTTTTCGGGCTTTTGCGCTAGCCCACGCATGGCCCACATGCACGCCTCTTGCATCTTGGTCGTGACGATGCTGAGTTCTCGGCCTGGGCCAAGCTGTGCAGTCACAGCATCAAGCGCGGTCGAAAAAGCCTCGCGGATAACACGGCATTTGTCTACGGCGGCGTCATTCATGGCGATCGCTTGAAACTCTGGTCTGATCATGTTTACTTCTCCTTGTCTTTGAGTGGCGAGCACATACAATCGCCATCCGTAGTGCGAGGGCGTCCGCAGTTGCCGCAATCGTGCAGCAAAACACCTTCTGCGTTGCGCCACACGTCACCCTGTGGATTTCGGTGCATGGCAGCAATAAAATCCTCTGGACCGACTCCGTGGGTGATCGCGTCAGTTACGTTGTGCAGGACTGGCGTTGCGAGGTTCTGGATCATGATGGTTCTCCGTTTTTTGTGGCGACCCTTTGCCGCCTCAGTGAAGAAACTTGTAACCCTGGTCGATTTGGTGTGTCCACAAAAAAGCGACAACACCACGTCTTTTCTTTTGCTCCCGTCGCTAACCGTCCAGCCTGAGCGCCAACGCTTGCAGCCCTTGGCCCGGTTTCAGTTCCCAGATCGCGCAGTCCGCAGCCGTGACGCTCTCCGCACTCCGAAGCGTCACCCACGGCACCTTGCGCCACGGGATCAGAAACCGTCGCCCGTCTATCAGCAGCGCCAGAAAC
>OFQW01000044.1_pt1 | contig 23254 bp, 46 predicted proteins | sample 1542941 | NCBI WGS metagenome assembly OFQW01 (sample SAMN07774219, study PRJEB24372) | wastewater metagenome | isolation source: Exp Tend NO 90WW | collected 2016-02 | reverse complement strand
CCCAGTAACACCCCGTCCCGGCCATGCGCCGGGGCAATACAAGGAGAGATCATGGACCCGAAATCAATTCCGGACGGAGGCCCCGCATTCCCGCCGATGCACGACCCGGACACACATGCGTCTGGAATGACCCTGCGCGACTACTTCGCGGCAAAGGCCCTGCAAGGCATCTGCGCTGCGCCCGAACACCTTGACGGCTTTGGCGTCCTCACCGACAGCGGCGCGGTCGTACTTCTCGGAGATCAGGTCTTCGATACGAGCGTTGAAGTGATCGCCGAATACCGTTGCTAACGCCTCCTTCAGCATCAACCAACCGTGAATGACGACCGCCGTATTGAAGATGATACGCTCGGCCATCGACCTGACGTGGCTGCTATTCATAACCTCGGCAGGAATCTTGGCCTTGATCGCAGCGACGATGTACGAAACCTCCATGTACATCTCTTTCAAGTCGATCCCGAACCCTCGACGCATCACGAGCTTGCCAATCGCCGACAGCGCCCGCTTCCCTTCATCCGTATCGTGAAGGCGCAGAAAGGCTTGGCGCCGCGCTTCCGTCTGGTAGTCCTTGGTCACCTTGACCAAGACGCAGCGCTCGACGATGGCGGTCTCGTTCTCGATGGCTTCGCCGATGAAGATCAGTGGCGCGGCGCACTTCGACTTGATGATGCCAAGGGAGGTTTCGCCTCCCCTGTTGATGGTGCCACGGTTACCAGTGTCGCCACCAATGTACGAGTTCTTGAGCACGTCCTTCATCTTCTCGTATTTGCCCCGCTGGCTGCGAAGTTCGCGTGGCTTGTACTCGTCGAAGATGGCAGGGGCTGAGTGACTGCTCGAGACCTTGTTGTCGATGGCAAACGGGGTGTAGGACGTCGCCGTGGCGAGGCCGTGGCTGTTCCTGTACCAGTGGAGCCGGGACAGCATGATGACCGACTGCGACTTACCGGCACCGGCTTCGCCGAAGACCTGCAGGTTCGGGAACTGCTCAAACAGGCGCAGGTAAGCGGAGCGGTAGTGAGCGGCGATAAACCAGCCGACCGAGTTGATGACGACCTCTGGGCAGTTGAAGTTGAACAGGTCTTCGACTGCCGGTAACATGTCTCGGGTCAGGTCGGGCGCCTTGTGGATGTCGATCAGGTAGGTGCTGACGGCATCGCCGGGGCGGTAACGCAGGCGGAAATAATCCGGGTCGCTCGGGTCAAGGGAGGACTCGAAGGTGTCCTGCGTCAGATAGACCGCAACCGGGGTCGGGTCGATCTTTTCCGGGTGGTCGATGATGAAGAACCCTTCACGGGGGTAGGAATACACCCTGCCTCCGCGCTTCGCTTTTTCCGCCATGATGTCGAGGAGGGCGGAAGTCTCCTGTTCTCCTCCTTGGTAACTCACTTGAAGTCCTCCAAAAAACTTTCGCATATTGTTGGCTGACGAGAAGGTGTCAGCCCCCAGCATCTTCCTTGCTACCACCTTGCTGTCCACCACCACGTCGAACTCGTAGCCCGAGAAGTTCTTGCTTTCGACATCGATGAATGCCTCGACGTTGCGCAAAACGGCGCGGGATATTGGTTCGTCCTTGTCGCCGACGCGCTTGAACATGCCGTCGCCGTTCATGAAGAACCCCTTGCGCAGGCCCCGCATGATGTCGATTGGGGCGTCGTTGGAGGCGGGAGCTTCCTCATGGTCAGGCATGTCCTCGTGGTCCTCGCGGTCGAGAACGCCGAGGTCGTGGACGCTGGTGCCTGGTTTGAGCAAGCGGACGATGGGGCCGACGTCGAAATCGTACAGGACGTCCTGCTCCATGTAATCGTACATCCGGCCCAGTTCCTCGCGCCGCTTGCCGACCGTGTTGTAGCGGCGGCTGTCGCTGACGTGGTTCTCGCAAAGGCCGTGGCAGTTGTCGAGAAATGCTTGACGGCTCATGCCGACGCTGGTGGCGTAGATGGCAAGCTGCATGGCGAGGCTTTGGAAGCCGGCGCCGTCAGCGATGTTCTCGCCGTTCATCAGGGTCTGCATGGTCGGCGGCGTCTTGCCCGACTTCTTCCACGGATCGAGCACCGCCGACGCCTTCTCCATGCGCTTCTTCTTGTTGCGCATGGAACCGACTACCTTCTCCTTGCTCCGGTCAAAGAGCAGGGCGAACTTCGGATTGCAGAATGGTGGCGTCGAAACAGGTTCAGGGCGAGGCGCCTTGATGAGTTCGCGGTAGCTGGTCTCGTCAATCTCGAAGACTTCGTCAAGAGTCAGCGGCACCTTGTACATTCCGTTTTCCCGCTGGACGTTGGTCGTCCGCCACTGCCTTCCCCGCTTGCCGGTGTAGACGTTGAGGTCGAGGGTATCGACAATCAGCGACTGCGCCATCTCGCGGTAAACGTAAGCGAGGTAGGGCGTGCCTTCCTTCGACAGCTTCGGAATGAAACATTCCTGCGGGATTTCCAGGTGGAAGCCCTTGCTGCCTGACGCAAAAAATTTGGCCTGGGTCAGATCGAAGTTGAGTTCGGCGTGCAACCTGCCAAGGAATTCCTTGAACTGTTCGCAGACGTAAGGGAGATCGTCGCCAGCGTCAAAATCCGCGTAGAAGTCCCCCCGGTATTTGACCTTGGTCCAGTCCTCGTTGTTGTCGGGGATGAAGGAGAGGTCGAGAACGGTGCTGAATGCAGGGCGAAGCGAGGAGGTTATTTCCTGTCGCCGGTCGGCCAGCGCCTCTGTCCAGCGGGACTCCTTACCGTCCTGCTGGAAAAAATAGTACCAGTTAGCCATGATGGCTTTCCTCCATCAGGCCGGTTCTTTGGGGAAAAACTCCTTTTGGAACTCCTTGGTCGACTCCATGTAGATCGCGTCGCGCTCCCTCAAATTGCGGCGGGTCTGGGTACGGACGACCATCAGGAAGCTGAGTGACTGGTCTTCCGGGTCATCGACCTTGGCTGACCAGCGCACCTTCTGGTTCACAGGGAGGTGCACGAAGATCGGGAAGTCGAAAACCTTTGTCGGGGCGTAACCGACCGTGACGATGTCCCCGGTTTCCAGCCACTCGATCTGTGTCGAACAGCCCTCCTCGTCATCACAGACGAAGTCCATGATGGCGAGGGTGGCAAGCTTTTCTGGAAGGCGGTTCACCATCTCGTAAACGATGAATTTACGGTTGCGGTACGCCGGTTCAATGCGCGTGTGCTTCATGGTGGCGAGGACAGCCTTGTCCGCCTCGTCGATGTTGTCGGCCAGATAGTCAGAAAAATCTTCCGGCATAAGAAATCCGTAACTCATGTGATGCCTTCTTGTTATGGGGTTGTGGAGGTTGGATTCTGCGCTTGTACTTCTTAAATTGCAATTGTGTCAGTCTTTGTTGGGGTCTGTGGCGGCGAGGGCTTCTTTACCTTGCTTCACAACCATCTTAATTCCCGGATTGGTGCTTGGGCTACTCATGTCGAAGCGGGCTGAATAGTCTTCAACTGCTTCTTTCAACGCATCACGCAACAGCACCACCTGTTCGCGGAGTTGGTCGCGCTCAATTGCGGCAACATAAAGATATTCGTTGTCATCCTTGAGCTTGGCAACCTCCGCATCGCGGCTCGCCACCTTGCGCTCAAGATCTTCGATGCGGTCAGCGGCATCAGCACAAAGGCCAATGTCGTCTGTGGATTCTGCATCAGCGCGCAGCCTTTCAATCAATTCTTTGCTCATAGCTTCCTCATTTTTGCCCACGCTTCGGATTCCTCGTAGGCTCCCGGTTTCAGGGTTTGGTATTCCTCGATAGCCTCGAACGCAGAGTCCCACCACTTGCTCACAACAGCGTTGTCCTTGGTGTCCATAATCAAGCACTCAAGTTCCAGCGCCAGCCTGTGCGCTTGCGCCCACGCGGTGTCACGTTCGCGCTCAAGTTCTTCGATACGCGCTGCATCAATTTGCGTCTGGCGCATCAATGTTTCATGGACAGAGTGCGATCCGATCAGTTCTTTGCTCATGGCTTCCTCACTTTGGCGATTGCTGCGCGGCACTGCGCATCTACGGCCCGCGTGATTGCGCAATAAGGGTCCGGCGCGTTTGCAATAACTGTTTCAAGCGCCGCCACCAACTCCGCAATTTCGGCATCCCGGCTGGCGGACCCAAGGCGGTAGCCTTCGGCATACGCCAAATCGGCGGCTTTCTTTCTGTCCATTATTCTGAATACCCCTGTGTTTTAGCCGCGGCAAGTGCTGCGGTAGAGTTTGAATTTGGTCAAGATTGACCCTTTAAGGCGTTGAGCTTGTCAAAGTAGTCGTGAGCGGAGTCATCTGGAGAATAGCAAGCGATCATTTGCTCGATCACCTTGTTCCGGTACGCGGCAAGGGACTGCTCGGGGGTGGAGGAGAGGGCTGACGCTATGCCGGGAACGGTTGCTAGCTCGCCCACTTGCGTAACGCAGTATTCGAGAGACTCCCGTAGCACGTTGATCTGTGCGCGGAGTTGGTCGCAACGCTCTGCTGTTCCAAGTTCCAATGCTTCTGAATCTGCAAGTGCGAATTGCAGTCTTTGAATCTCGGTATCCCGGCTGGCGGCTCCGGCTTGGTAAGCTCGACGGCAGTTATCAACTATGTCCTTAGCATAGTCTCCATGCAGACGAATATTTTCATCTTTACAGATTTTTGCGAATGTTTCTTCAAATGTCATCTGTATATCCTCCAACCTTAGCCGCCACCATGCTCGCCGCGAGTCTCCAAGCGGCTTCCTTGCCTTCGGGGGTGCCGTCATGTTTTTCATCGTGCTGGTATCTAGTCCGCGCACCATCTCGGCAACAAAGCACAAGGTTTTTCTTTGGGAACCAGTACGTATCTATATCCAGCTTAGCGCACATGTTGGCGGTGTCGGCAGAGTTATAGATGGGGTTCCACTTGTAATGATGCGGCTGCTCAAAGCCCATTCCATCAACGTGCTTTGGAAGCCCGCACGCTCTCGCCGTGGCCTCCAGAATCGCTCGCTTTTTGTCGGGGGTCATTCCGTTTCCCTCCACTCAATGTTGAATTCAAGCGCGTCTATCCCTGGACAAAACCCTAAAGGCTTGGCCCTGAATACTGAGGTTGAGTTATCAAAAACATGACGGCCGTAGGATGAGGCGGAAGTTATTATCCCGTCACGGTTAATACCTATGACCTGCACGCTTCTGTCATCTATGTTGATAACTATCCAGAAGGATGTTTTGCCCCCGCCTCGACACTTGTAGACGTTTCCTACTCGCAGTTCGTCTGAGTCGACAGGAGGAGGGTCAGCGGGAAAGGTAAAGCGCATCATTCACCGCCTTTCTCGATGGCGTCGGCTTTGTGGCAATAGGCTTTTGATAAGCACTCAGCCATATCTCTAGCGGCTCGGCATTCTGGAATGCTTGAATACTTGCTCATGGTTGCCTTGTCGCGTGAGTCTTCGGCGATTTGCATTGCCTCTCGCCAGATCGCCGCATCATGCGCCCGTAGCGCGGAGAAGTCGGCTGGGGTGGAGAGGGCTTTTCTTGCTCTCAGCACCCACAGTCCAAAGTCGTCTGGCAATAATCTTCTGCCCAAATCAATGAGAGCGAAGTGCTCGACCAACTCTCGCAGCCCCACGTTCTTGGCCTGCTCGGCGGCGAGTTGCTGGCGTAGAGACAGGTTGGCGTCGTAGTGAAGCTGGCTGACAAGCTGTACATCCTCAAGCTCAGCCCTTGCCGCTTCTAGTTCGTCTAGTAGCCTAGTGTTTTCCCAATCAGATTCGATGGTCGTTCCCATATCACTCTTCTCCTTTCGGCACCAGCACCCAGCCTTCCGGTATTGCATCCCGCTTTCCGGCCTCGAAGGCTTCGGTGAGTTGGTCGGCGGAATGGAGGGGGTCAAAGCGCCACCAATCCTTGTTATATTTCTCCGGTTTATGGAGGCGGGGGAAGCAGGTGTCAACACCCTCTTCAACTGAGAGCTGCATATAGGCAACCGGCTCGAAGTTCGGCATTGTCATTTCAGTTTCCTATTCTTGTCATAGGACGCCTTGCATGATTTATGGTGAGATATGCGTTCCCATATATAGAGATTTTCAGCGTCATCGTATTTTCCACAGTAGGCACAGCGTCTTTTGTTCGCGTCGCCGGTTGCGTCAAATGCTGCTGCCCGTGTATGCAGTAGCTTGTGGTATTTTCCAGAAGGACAAATAACAAGATTTGTATTCGCGTTATCGCTTCTGACGCCATTGACGTGATGAACCTGCGCTCGGCTTGGCAGTCTCTTTCCAAGCGCCTGCTCTGCGATAGCAATATGCTCAAGCCTTCCGCCATCTGGGCCGATATACACATAACCTTCTTTTGTTATTGTCTTGCTCATTTTTCTACCAGTCCTTTCGGGGAGTAGAGGGGAGTAACAGACTCAATGCCGGGTGTGTCCATCCAATCTCTTCGATCATCCGTGTAATGTGTTCCAAAGGCATCAGTAAATTCCCAAGCAACAGGCGCTCCAAGCCACGCCTTGAGCGCAGAGTCGTCGGGCTGTATGGCGAGTGCTTCCCTGGCTTGTTTCCAAATTCCTTTTGGGTAGAAGACCGTTACAATAGTATTCAGCGCCTCATCCTTCGCCTTGCACGCTGCGAGGGCATTGAGGAGTTCTGCGCGTAGTTTGTCGCGCTCAATTATTACAAGTGCAGAGCCTTTGGCTTCCTCGTCGCACTTTATGCGATAGTCCATATAGAAGGCGTCGCGTTCGCGCTCAAGCTCTTCGATGCGGTCAGCGGCTTCGTCAATACATTCAAGCGCAAAGCCGTTAGCGACAATTCGATAGCTTTCCATTCCGATAATTTGGCCGTGTGCGCCGGTTGCATAGGGCTTCCTGTTCGCGGATAGCTCTCGCAACTGTTCAATCAGTTCTTTGCTCATGGCTTCCTCACTTTGGCGATGGCGGCCTGAATATGTGGATAGTCAGTGTTTATCCAATCCGGATCATTCATAAACTCTGAATCCCAATTATTGGCCCATGAATAAATCAAGTCCAAACAAGCAAGCAATTCGTCACGTTCGGGTTCAAGCTGCTCGATACGGTCGGCGGCTTCGCACATCAATTCATCAGCCTCAAGGTATAGGCGTTCATCGTTGTGCTTCCGCAGGCGTCGCTTCAGATCGTCGTCATTCTGGTTGTTTCCGCTCATGTCTGTACTCCTTTATTGTAATCCGTCATCCATGCCCACTAACCACAAAAATGTCAAAATCCCGATGCAAATTAAGTAGTCGCTGAGGTTTGTGGCAATGTCGTAAATCAGTTGGAGTTCATTCATCGCCTGTACTTCCTTTCCGGTCGAGGCTTGTCTTTCCTATAGCCCAAGTGATACACAGGCAGGGCAGGGCCAGTTCTCTGCTCCCAACCTCCGATGTAAATGCCTTCCATGTCTTTCAGGTAGACTCTGAGATTGCGCACGGAGATGCCAATCGCGTCAGCGAGGTCGTGCACGGTCGCAGGCCCGGACTTCAAATCCCTGCGAATCAGTTCGGGAATTGGCTGCTCACTCCTCGGTCTCACCTACCCACCTCCACAACGGGATATATCTACCCCTCGCAATCTCCTTGCCCCCGACATACTCAACCACGCCGCGCTCTTCAAGTTCGCGCATGGTGGTCGAGACCCTGCTTGGGGCGTGGCCTCGAATCTGGGCGAGTTCAGGGGAAGTCAGGATTTTCCCGTCGAATGCTTTGGCCCAAAGTGAATCGGCAACTGCCCTCTTGTTGCTGTGTCGGGGTTTTTCTTGAGGTGCTGGCGGGCGCTGCAGGTTACTTGCGGGGGGGTTCAGTTGTTGAAACAGATTCATTGTTGTCCTTTTCAGTATTCCACGACGCCGACATTGTCGAGGCCACATGGCTGTTTCCCGCAGCATGCCGGTCTCCTGGTTGCTGTCGACGTCGTGGAATTTTGGTTAAGCTCGTTCCTTGTTGATCGTTGGATAAGGCTGATTATCAGCAACCCAAAAGACATTGGGCTGAGGCTGAATTGGTTTGTAGTAAGCAAGGTCTTTGTCCGGCGCCCCGTAAGGCTTCTGCCCCGTGAAATCCTGGTACACCTTATCGAGACCGATCTTCTTGACGTAGTCAGAGGCTTCCCCAAAGGTGGAGAAATATTGAACCTCGTTTCCGTCAAGCTGGGCAGGTTTCCAGTAAAGCCCGAGAAAACCCTGAATCTCGATGACGAATTTGCTGACGGTGTGATCGAAGGTGATGCGATAAGCACGGTTCATATTACTTCTCCTTTTCTGATTGTGTCACTTCGGTATTGAACTTCGAATCAAGAGGTGCCGCACTGTGGTTGCTTACGGGGGCCACCTTGAACTTCGGATCGTTCGTTGCCTGACTCTGCGGCCCTGCAAGGAGCCACAGGAATTTGGTGGTGCCAACGGGGAGGGCACAGGCGAAGGGGTGGTTGGTCATATTAGTCTCCAAGTACAAGGTCGCGTAGGTCGGCTGCGTTTCTAATTACGGAGTTAACCAAGGAGTCGTTTTTCATCAAGTTGTTGAACGCCCTTCGCTGCAAAGTGCCAGTAGCAACTCCCATGTAGACTTGTACAGGCCTGCTCTGTCCTTGGCGAACAAGGCGGGCTACGCTTTGGTGGAAGTCTCGTGGGCTGCTGCAGGGTTCTATGTAGAAGATGGTATTGGCTACCGCCTGCAAACCGTCCAGCCCAAAGCCTGCTGACCTGACTTGTGCAACCATCACTCGGCAAGAGGGGTCGTGGATGAACTTTTCAATGTTCTTCTCTTTTTGTGAAGATGTCACTTCTGAGTTTACGCCTACTGCCCCGTACTTCGCCAACTTTTCAACCAACAGAGCAATCGACATTCGGTAGTTAGCGAACATTAAAAGTTTGCCATCCCCAAGTTCTTCCAGAAGTTCCTCTGCCATGTCCAGAGACTTGGACACTAAAGAGGAATCTCCAGCAAAGTGCCCGTAATTGACGATGATCTGTCCAAGGGCGTGGGTTAGTTTGTTTGCCGTAGTGGCATCAATCTTCCCCCCGTCAGGCAGCCTCAGCAACTCCTCCTCTGCCAGTTTTCGGTACAGCCTGGCGTGCTTTGGATCAAGGTCATATTCAAGCGGGGTGTAAGTCACTTCTGGCATCTCATCGTAGATGTCTTCCAGCAGCACCCGCTTGGCGTTGACAGTCATGTTCTTTGCCAACAAATCCAGATTGTCCCACTCGGTTACGTTGTTAAACATGTCAACGGATTTCGCGTGGATTCTGAGGAACTGGGCCTTATTCCTGTAGATGCCGGGCGCCACGAACTTTAGCAAGCCGTAAGCGTCCCCTGGGTTATTCATGGGAGTGCCAGTGAGCAGCAACTTATGCCTACCAAGGCAGAAGTCGTACAGCTTTTCGTGGTTGTCAGTGCTAATGTTTGAAACCATGTTGGCCTCATCTATGATTACTGTGAGGGCTACATCAGCAAATGCTTTAGTAAATTTCTCGTACTCCTTTTTGAAAATCTGGACCCCTACGAGAACGAAATCGGCGTCTAAACTCATAGCCGCTCGTTCCGTAGGAGTGCCCGCGTATTTCACGACCTTGAGTGCGGGCTTGATCGACTTCAGCCACGTTTCCCACTGCTTGAGTAGAATCGGCGGCATGATGACGACGCACCTGTTCCCGTAATAGACCTTGTGGAATAGGGCTGTCACAGTAGAGGTACATGTTTTTCCAGTCCCCATACTTAAGTAATACCCCTCCTCCGTCAAAGGCCCCAGATCGTCAATAACCTCAACTTGGAAGGGCTTCAACTCGAAAGGCAGGGTGTAGTGGGAGAGGGCGATTTCGGTGGGGGTCAAGGTTTATCCTCCAAACTTAACCCGAACCACATTCCCTTGAATCTCGACCTGAGAGGCCAGCCTGACCGCAGCCTCCTCGGCGCGGGCCAGTACCGTGGCCACCCAGCTTGAGCCGCCGACATTGTAAATGGCCCACGCACTGTGATCCTCCTTGGCAAACCACGCAGCGAACTTGGCGGGATGCTCGTGGAGCATTTCGTGCAGGGTGTCGTAGAGGCTGACGTCGGTGACGATGGCGGGGAAGAGGCCTGGTTCGGATTTGTAGACAAGGTGCCAGTCAGGGCCAGCACCGGGGAGTTTGTCGAGCATCGGGTACGACAACCACATCAGGTTCCAGATGGTGTCGCCCCGGTTGATGTGGTTGGTGACGCTGACAGCGCAACGCGGGAGGTCCTTGATGACGTAGGCGTCGCGGGGGAGGGGGGAGTAGAGGCATGGTTGCATTGTTTAGGCTTTCTGAAGAAGTTTCTCAACCCGCATTTTCTTCGTTTCCAGTTTCTCACGATACTGGAATTCCGAGTTGGTCTTGGCTTTGACTCGCGGCGCGAAGGGGTCGTAGTCGAGTTTGGTGTACTCGTAAGCGTACCGGATGTTTTGGTGGAAGTGTTGGCCGGCAGATTCGGCGGCGATGAGGTCGGCATAGACCTTGAAATCCGCGTTCTTGTAGGCATACACGCCGCCGTGATTGAACTCGACGTACAGGACTTTGTTGGCCCATCCGACACGGGCGATGTTGCTTGATGAGATGTATGAGTTGATCATTTGATTGATTCCTTATTTAAGATTGTGACAACTTGCTCCGGCTACACCCCTCACTCACCGCCCCTCCCCTGACATCGTCGCCGTCAATGAAGGCGTACTTGAAGCAGTGGCGGCAGTATGCGGCTTGAGTGTGGGTTTTGGTTTTGCGGAATCGGACAAGGTCGTGACCTAGAGACTTGGCCAACGCCCTTGCCTTTCTGAGGGTGGTTTCAGGTTGGTTCATGTTCTTGGGAATGGAGGGTGATGGTGCAACGCACGGCCTTGCAGTTCTCAGCCTCTTGGTCGGAGTAGTCTGGGGATACCGTGACAACCTGACCCTTCTCTGAAACATAGGCGACGCCACGAATCTCGATTGGCTTCAGCCCCGCTTCGCGGTAAAGGATGAGGTCGAGGCAGCAAGGCACACCTTTACTATCGTAGCGCCCTTGAATGTCGTGGTGGCGTACAGTCCCGCCTTCGCTGAGGTCGATTGAAGCAAGACGGTATTGCCAATTAGCTTTCTCGCCGAGGTCGACGATCTCTACCTTGCGCGGGGGTCCATTAGGGTACTCTTCATGAACTTGGAATGTCAGGTTCCAGCCTTCAGCCAGATCGAGCAAGTAGGATGGGTATGAGAAAGGTTTGAATTCGTATTTCATTTGATGATTCCTTTACTAAGAGAGTGTCATTTTACGCTTGGATGGTGGGGGTTTCAATCGCTGGAGGTGAGGTTTTCGATAGTCTCCTTCAATCGTTTGATTTCCGTTTCGTAGTCCTCAATCGTTAGATCTAACTCCTCAACCCTATTGTTGAGGTAGCCGATCTCCTCAGACAGTTCATCAACCTTAAACTCAAGGTCTTCGATGTCGCGGTCTTTCGTGTCAATCTCGATTTCATACTCAGAGATACGCTCCTTCACGTAGTCGACGCTGTACTCCCAGTTGCCCAGCAACTCTCTCCACTCCTCCAGTTCCTTCAACTCTGCAAGAATGAAGTCAAAATCAATTTCCTGTGGGCTGTACTTGATGAGTTCTTCGAGGTTGGCGTTGGTTCCGAGGGTCATTGGTGTGGCTCCTTTGAAGTTTCTAGTGAAGCTAAAGCGGCATCGATGTCGGCGCACAAACTGACCGAGGGTGCAACGTCAGCCCACATTTCAAGAGTCGCCCTTGCTTCAACAAGCAGTCTGAGGCAGTCAACCACAGGCCCGGCCAGCAAGCGGCGAATTTCCTTCATCTCGCGGTTTCGGTAGTGCGAATCGACATAGACACGGATTTCGTCTTCGTGCCGGTGCTTGTTGTTGGCGACGTAGCCGTGCGCTGCGTCGTGCGTCAGGAAGGACATGCCGGTGTATTGCCAGCGGTGTTCGTAGCCGCAGCGCGTCCAGCCGTCTGGCTCCTTGCCGTAGCGGTCGTAATAGCGTTCGAGCGCCTTTTCCTTCCGGCCATCGGTTTGACGGCCACCGTCTTCGTTGAACCAGCCGACCTTACCGCCGTAGTCCTCGTCGATGCCGCAGAGCAGGCGTTTTTCCTGAATGCAGTAGTTCGGGCTGGCGGTGTAGGCGTTGTCCTGCTCGCGCAGCTTCGTGGCGAGGTCGGTCAGGAAGTCGATTGATGTCATTTTTCTCTCTCCTTGAGCATGGCGTCGGAAATCCTGTACGCTTCCTCTGCCAAGGCTTCAAAGTCCTTCCAGATACCAAAGTCTGAGTTAGCCTGAGCGCAAAGCTGCCCTTGCATCGCTTTCGCTGCGAAATAATCCCGAAGCAACATGCCATCCTGAAGCTGATGCCCAGTTCCGGGTTTAGGGAATGCGGCCTCGCCAGTATTCTTACTCATTTCATTTCTCCTATTAAAATCTCGATCAACGTGCTGAACGGCACGATCCTGGTCGTTCTCAGTTTGGGTTGGCCCTCGTCATTGACGTAGTGCTCGAAGACGATAACCTCGTTATCGACACGATCAAAGACGAGTCTGTGATTGTCGTCGTCGATGGTCATGCCACGGATGACGGTTTGGGTTTTGATGGTCATGGCCCTAGCCCTTCCTCAGCGATGTGGTTACGAACCTCGTCTACAAGATCGTGGAATCTGCTCATGGTTTCATCCGCCTTTTTGTTCTGTTTCCAGCTTTCAGAGTCTGCTTGAGCCCAGTACGTTTGACCAAGCTGGAAAGCCTTCCGCATGGCTTTGCTGACGTAATCCTGAAGGTCTTCGTTCATACAATGCTCCCATCTTCGTAAAATTCGTACCCATTGGCTTCACAGGCTTCGGAAACGGCTTCGTCGCTGGACTGGTACTCGTACTCCTCTTCGAGCCGCTTGTAAATCCAGTCAGCAAAGTCCCGCATACACTGGATCACCGTGTCCTCGGAGTTCCGCCAAGTGGCGCTGTCGCTGTAATCGTTGTCGGAATCAATCTCGACCTCGACTTGCATACAGCCTGAGTGTTGGTAGTGCCCACGGTGCTTCATCGTGGCGTAGAGTTTGTACAGGAAGGGACGCTGCGCTTCCTGAAGGGCGTAGGCAATGCGATGTAGTTCCTTGTCCTGCGGAGCATAGGCCTTGACCGCGTCGACGGCCCCCTTCTTGTACTTGTAGGTTCCCTCGAAGCACGCGCCGTCGCCTTGGCTCCAGAATCCGCTCCAGTAGATCGTTGGATCGTAGCGGTGCCCGCCGCCCATCAAGGTCTTGCGAGTCTGGCGAATATCAATACCAAGCAGGGCGGCGATGGTCGCCGCGTCCTCATAGACACAGTCGTAGTCGATGTCCTGACTCCACCAGGTACACACTGCGTCTTTGGCGGTGTCGCTGAGTTCGTCGTAGGTGTAAACCGGGATTGATTTCGTTCTCATGATTGCTCCTAATATGAAAATATGTCAAACAAGAGCTTCGCAACAAGCAAGGCAAAGCCCGTAATCCTCGATCTCTCGCTTCCCACATTCGCTGCAACACGGGTTGTGGTCCAGGATTTCAGCGTTGCAGCAGTTGGATTTGTAAACGTAGTCGTGGTGAAAGCCCTTGGTGCCAAAATACTCATAGGGACCGATACCTTCATCCACCTTGACCCCGTAGCATGGCAGGCCACAGTCGTCGCAGTAGCCTTCTGGAGTTTCTTCGTCGTTCATGCCGGGTTCGTATTGCTCGTCATGGGCGTTCATGCTTGCCTCCGTAACCAGTCTCGGATTCGATTCATGCAAGGTTCATTGACATTCCAGCTAGGCACTCCTCCGTCGAGGTTCAGCCCTCCTTCCCCTCTCGTCAAGGTGTCAATGAAGTATCGGCTGACAAACTGGCCAAGGTCGGTGTGTTCGTAGCGAGTGTCGTAGAACTCGACTAGGGGTTTGCCGTCGTTATCCAGGCAGTCGTCGAGTCCGTACTTGTCGCCCTTCTCGACGATACGAACCGCCCAGATGAGATGAGAGCGTGTGTCGTGGAAGATTTTGATTTTCATTTCACTGCACTCCAAATCCAGTGATCGTCAGGCAAATCACGCATCAATCTGCGCGTCCACCCGTCAAGAGACATACTTTGTCCGGTCGTGCAGCGCCCAAAAATGGTCAGCCCGCCGAACTCGAATACGATTTGGCCGTAAGCACGAAGGTCATCGGCAGCCCAACTGGAATTCACAATGTAGTGCTCGTACACTTCGTCGTAGTCGGGGTCGATTCCGTTTTCACGAGCGTACTCGTCAAGGTCTTCAGACTTGATGTCCTCGAACATAGCCTCTCGGAGGGTGGCAATATCCTCGTCATCCCTACACTCAATACTGCGTCCTGTCAGGTACTCAACAACCTCGTCCCGATCAAGGTTTGAAATGTGGTAGCTGACCACCTCCTCAAAATCCTCACGCTGAAACCAGCCAATAGCTTCGTCGTAGTCGAAGTCGAAGATGCGGGAACACTCTTCAAGGTTACGTCCCACGTCGTACATGAGACTCGAAACGCACGGGCCGATATTGCGCTCGACCCAAAGTCCGCAAGCGCGTTGGAAGAGAGTTTCGTCGTTGATGATTTCTTGCTTGGTCATGATGCTGCTCCTAATAAAAGTTTCGAGTTTACCGCTCTGTAGCGTCTGAGCATTTCTGCTCAAACCTCTACTTCCTGCTTCGCCGAGGCCGGTTTCGCCTTGATCTTGCGATCAAGGCCAGAGCCTCCCTCTCCACAGGCTGACACGGCAGAGCTTGCCGCATTGTTCTTCAGGTTCATGGCAGCGTTCAGATCGCGGTCCATGATGTTGCCGCAGTCGCACACCATCACACGGTCGCTCAGCTTCATGGGATGGATCGTTCCGCACGAATGGCAGGTCTTGCTGCTCGGGAAGAAGCGATCAACCACATGCACGTTGGCGCCGGTCATCACCGCCTTGTACTCAAGCTGTCGGCGGAACTCAAAGAAGCCTGCGTCGGCGAGGCTGCGTGCCAGATGCCGGTTCCTCATCATCCCGGACACGTTCAAGTCCTCAATGGCGATGGTGTCGAACTCGGTTGCCAGCTTCGTGGTCAGCTTGTGTAGCGCGTCGGTCCTGATGTTGCCGATGCGCTGATGCAACTTTGCCAGCTTGGTTTTCGCCTTGGCGCGGTTGCTGCTGCCTTTCTGCTTGCGACTGAGACTACGGGAAAGCCGCACGAGCCGTTGATGAGCCGCGCGGTGAGGCTTCAGCGCCGGGATGACTTCGCCGGTGCTGAGTGTTGCGAATTCCTTGACGCCGAGATCGACGCCGACGGTGCCGCGATCCAGCGGGCCGCTCAGGCAGTCGGTCGTATCCACGAGGATGGCCACATACCAGCCGTCCGCCATCCTGCTGACGGTAGCTGCCAACGTGCGACCATCAAAGCGCAGTTCCTCGCGCATCCTGACTACGCCACAGCGCGGCAGCTTGATCGTGCGTCCGACGCACTCGACAGCATGGCTCTCGCTGTTCTGCGGTCCGTTGTCGGCGCGGAAGCTGTCGTGCAGTCCTTTCTTCTTGAAGCGTGGGTAGCCCGGCTTGCCACCTTGCTTGACGCGACGGAAGAAGTTCTGGAAGGCGACACCTACGTTCTTGATGGCGTTCTGCGGGGCAACCTTTGTGACCTCGCTCATCCACGGAAACTGCTCTCCCTTGATGGCGTTCAGGCGCTTGCGCAGCGCCGCCTCATTGGGCTTGCCACCAGCCTCGTATTCCGCCTTCCACTCGGCCAAGGCCCAGTTGAAAGCGAACCGCGCGACACCACACGCCCGGCGGAAGTATTCCTCCTGCGCGGCGGTGGGGTCGAGCTTGATCTTATGGACGCGATGCATACTCAGCGGCGGTCTTCATGGCGGCGATCAGTTCGCGGTTCTTCTTGCTGCGGCTGCCATAGAGCCGGGCAGAGAAGACGGTGATGATCTCCAACACATCTTTCGCAAGCTCTTCCTCGAACGTCGGCTGCTCACCTTTGTGGATGATGACCACTTCAATTTGTTGATGGGCGCAAAGAGCGAATACCAATTCGCTGCCAAACCTGAGCAGGCGGTCCTTGTGGGTGATGACGAGGCGCTTCATCTGCTTGCGCAGAATCATTTCCAAGAGGCGCTTGAGTCCGGGCTTGTTGTAGTTCATGCCGGAACCGAGATCGCTGATGGTCTCCGACCGCCAACCCTTCGCCGCACAGTAGGCTTCAACCATGTCGTGTTGGCGTTGGAGGTCGGCTTTCTGGTCATGGCTACTGACGCGGACGTACCCAACCGTCGGCGCATCCGCATCGCCCAAACCGAGCAGGTCGGCAACGGCGTAGTAGCGCGTCCCGCCAGCGGTCTTACGTGCCGGGATGAGTTCGCCACTGGCTTCCCACTTGCGCAACGTGCTGACGCTGCATCCGAGCAGGTTTGCGGCTTCACCGATTTTGACTAATCTCTTTTCCATTTGCGAAGATTATCACAAATTATGGTAGATTACAAGTTACTGTTTCAAACCCTCAACTACTCGCGCCAAACCGAGTTGTCATAGTCAACGGTGCCGTCAGGCAGAATAAGGTGGATATGGGCATGAGGCAGGTAGTCAAGGATGTCGGTTTGTATTGGGGCTGGGGGGTTTTCATCGACAAGGTTGAGAGCAGCATCCGCATTATCCGCCTCGACTTCGTAGGTTTCGCGGTACTCGCGGAACAGGTGGACTTTGAATTTCATTTGGGTTCTCCAATCGTATAAAGAATTTCGGATATTTCCTGCAAGGTTTCATACCCAAGCAATAGGCCTAGTAGACCTTGGTTGGTTACATTAGCCCTCGCAGTCCAGTTACCGTGGCGCCCATAGATACGCCAACTACGCCCTGTCGCGTCGTAGCCTGTGCGAGACCCGTCGAAGTTGCGTTGGGTTTCAATGTTGAAGTAGCTTTTCATGCTTCCTCCTTCAAAAGTTCGTCAAACTTCGCCCAATCAACCGCCATGTCAAAGGCTTGGATGAACACATTTCGATTCTGGAGTAAGTTCAAATAAGCCTCATCGAACACCGATTGCAAAGTGACATCGGGATTACGTGTCTTCCTTGAAGCGTAACGTGAGTAAATCAGATTCCTGCTTAGGCCGAGGGCTTTACACAGATCGCTAAACGGTGTTTTTTTGCCGTCTACAACTACATACAAGGTGCAACGCCTGTTATTCATCTGCTGTTTCTTTGTGGCCCACCTACAGTTCTCCTTAGTGTAGTCGCCTTCTTGGTTTGGATACCTGTCAAGGGTTGTACCGTAAGGCCTTTCTCCCATGTCTAGGAGAAAGGCAGAGAAGTCGTCCCATCGAGGGTCAAACTTGATCCCCCTCCCTCCATAAACTTGAAAGTTTTTGTCTTTAACATTTTCAATTCGACTTTTCATTGACCTCCACGACAGGTATGTCGGAGACCCTGACTTACCGTGGCTAGTGAACTGACCCCTTGCTTGCTCTGATCTAAGGCACCCACAACTTAGGGTTCGTCCTCCAAGTAGATTTGGCATCTGCACTTCAACTACCTTTCCGCACTCACACTGGCAGCCCATCCTCCGTGAGTTCATCACTGTGTAAGTAATTGTTAGCCTTCCGAAAACCTCTCCAACCCTATCCTCTCGTCTGACTTTAGACATACCAACCTCCAATTGAGTAGTCTTTATAGTGTTCCTAAATTACTAAAATGTCAAACCTGTTGGTGGGTTCGGCCCTCACTCAATGTAAATCTTGCCGTCGTCGCCAAGGTAGGCGCTCGCGTTTCCAAACAGTTTAGAAATCTCAGTGAGACGGTCGCGGTTCTCCTGTGTACCAAACTCCCGATCCCAGAATCCCGTGCCGTGCCCGTTCCGAGTCAACCAGAAATCGTGGCCGAGTTGTGACATGCTCCAATCCTTGATGTGCCACTTGGCCAAGCGTAGAAAGGCGCAGCACTCGAAATGGGCGAGGGCTTCGGATTCCTGGCTGATTTCGGCGTCGCACCAATCCTCCTCGTCCGGTTTATCGCACCAACATGCGCACTCAATGTACGAATCAACCATGAGTTTGACGCACTTGTCGGCGTCGTTAAGGTGCTCTTGTGAATCCTCGTCCCAAGTGACGAAGGGGAGAGGTGGAATGTATTGATTTGACATGGTGTTACTCCCAGTTAGCCCACTTACGGACGAAGTTTTCGAGGTCGGAACCCGCCCTGCGTTTGATCGTAGGTTCAACGTAGTCTCTGGCATAGGGGTCATCCGGCCCGATCTGCAAAACCTCTTGGCAGTCACGCTCGAACCCCCCATAGGCCATGAGGGCTTCGACTTTAATCTCCTCCGTGACTTCGCCTTCAAACCCGATACAGGAAAGGGCTGAAACCAGGTCTTCGTCCCGAACGTCGGTGGTTCTTGTTCCCTGTGAAATCCACCAAGCGTTGTCTTGGCAGCCTGCGTCAGAACAAGGTATGACTTCAATTACGTCGGCGTAACCCCATTCCGTAAGTTTGTAGAAATATCCCCCGTACTCGAGGTTTATGTCGCCAAAATAACTCCAGCCCTTCGGTGGGTTGGTTGTGGGTCTGTGCTTCATTGTGTTACTCCTTATGAAAAAGTGTCAAAGTTCCCTGACCCAGATAACCTCGCCCATCTGGGTTTCGTGGTTGTGTGCCTCAGCCCGCCACAACGTATGCAAGCCGTGCTTTTCAGTGTTTTGCACTTTCACATACCTGCACGAAATCAAGGTGTAGCCGGGCAGGTAGAGGCTGACGTAGTTCTTGGCGGCGTCATAGGCTGCAACACAGTAATTGCCGGTCAGAGTGTCGTCGGGCTTACCCTGACAGGAAATTGCGTAACTGCGGGTGATAGGCATTACTGATCCTCCATTGCAGCAATTTTGTTAGAAAGCGCTTGCAAGTCGCGCCAGCTATCGGGTCTGCGCCCGCTTAACCAAGCGTCTAACAATGCCCGTTCATCCTGAGTCAAACCAGGAATACCCTTGGCCACATAAAGGGCGTTGCCGTAATAAGCGTAACCAAGGGCCGTGGACTCGATTTCAAATGCAATTTGTTTGAGGTTGTACATGGTAGTTCCTTATTTGAGATTGAGTCAAAGAGTAGCCCGGTTGGCAAGGGATTCGCTGATCTGGCCAGTGCGCCTCATGCACTCTACAAAATCGCACCAGTCACAGCGCACGGTGGCGCTGTAATCGTTTTGTGGCTTGCTGCGAATCCCGGCCTCTCGTGCCTGGTGGTCGAAGGAAGGTTGACAAACAGTAATTGATTTGCTATAGTTCGTTCAAGTTCTTTCACGGATGCTAATAATGAGCTACCTTCCACTTCGGAAGGCCGTCGAAAAGCTTGGACTGCACCCAAATACACTAAGGAAATACGCAGATGAACAACGGATACCAACAATCAGGAACGCAGCGGGGCAACGTCTCTTCGACGTTGATGCCTTCCTGCGCGTTTCCGTTGTTGCCGCTACCGTCTGCTATTGCCGGGTTAGTAGTTACAAGCAGCGCGACGACCTTGAGCGACAAGTCGAACGACTGTCAGCAATCTACCCTGAAGCCGAAATCGTCAAAGACATCGGCTCTGGTCTCAACTTCAAGCGAAAAGGTTTTCAGGCCTTACTGGGACGACTCATGCGCGGCGACAAGCTCCGCATTGTGGTTGCCCACCGAGACAGATTGGCGAGGTTCGGTCTCGACGCCTTCCGGTTTCTCATCGAGCGCAACGGTGGAGAACTCGTGGTTCTCGATCCATACGCTGAGACCAGCAAGCAAGCTGAACTCACTGCCGATCTACTCGCCATCCTCCATCACTTCTCTTGCCGCATGCACGGACAGCGTAGCCATGCGGGCGAAGAGAATCCGCGTCTATCCGACGCCAGCGCAGAAGAGCTTGTTCAAGCGCTGGTTTGGCACCTCAAGAAAGACCTACAACCTGACGGTGGATCACCTGAATCAACCGAAGGAATTGCGGGCGACACATTGGATGGGTGCGGCGAAACAGATTTTGCCGACATTGCCTGAGTGGGCGAAGGAAATCCCGTATCAGGTCAAGAAGATTGCCGTGGAAGATGCCTACAAGGCGTTCTCCAACGGTTGCAGGAAAGCGAAGAAGACAGGGGCGCCGTTCCGGTTGTCGTTCAGGTCCGCCAAGGACCCACGCCAATCGTGCTTCATCCCGTCTTCCGCACTGAAGGACTCTGGCATCTACCCGCGCATTGCTGGCGAGTTGAAGATGTCCGAGAAGCTGCCCGACGATGCGCGTGATTCGCGCCTGATCTTCGAGCATGGCCGGTGGTTCGTCATCGTCCCGTATCGAGTTGCCATCTCTCGCGCCGAAAACCAAGGCCGGGTGGTGGCGCTCGATCCGGGTGTGCGCACCTTCTTGACCGGCTTTGCTGAAGACGGCGTGTTCAAGATCGGGCGCGGCGACTTTGCGCGGATTGCGCGGCTTGGCCGGCACATGGACGACCTGCAATCCCGGATTGCAAAAGCCCCGTGCCGCCAGAAGCGAAGCCTGCGCAAAGCGCTGTCGCGCATGAAGTTCAAAGTGTGGGACCTGATCGACGAACTGCATTTCAAGTCGATTGCGTTCCTGCTCAAGAACTACGACGCTGTGCTGTTGCCAACCTTCGAGACGAGCGAAATGGTTGCCCGGTCGAATCGCAAGATTCGCTCGAAGACCGTCCGCGCCATGCTGAGCTTTGCATTCCACAAGTTCGGCATGCGCCTCGAATCCAAGGCCAAGGAACTCGGCAAGCTGGTGCTTCGCGTCTGCGAAGCCTACACGTCGAAGACCGCAAGCTGGACTGGCAAAATCAAGCAGATCGGTGCAGCAAAAAGAATCACGTCCGGCGGCATCACCGTTGATCGCGACGTGAATGGCGCACGCGGAATTTTTCTGCGTGCTTTGGTAGATACACCCTCGCTCAGAAATGAGCGTGCAATTGTTGGCGTTCAGTAATGAATGTTAGCGATAAAGTATCGGCCACTTGGGTTTGAATTTTGGGTTGGTGCGTTGAGATTGGGTCATGATTATTGATCCTCCACAGCAGTAAAGATACGGTCACACGTCACGACAAGAACACTGTCGTCATCGAAATACATGACGAGGGGAATGGCTTCGTCGTAGTTTCCTGGGGAGTTGAATCCGGCGTGCATGTGTTTCATTTTGTCCCCTCTATCAATCCGGCCAGCACGAAGATGGTTTGACAGCAGCCAAGGGTTTGGCTTTTCTTCTTTGTAGTGAGTTTTGATTTGAGCGTGGATTTCTTGGGCTTTGGTGGTCATGGTCTTTCCTTATTTAGAATTGAGACAAGCCTTGACGAAGCGCTCGGCGTCGAAGTTGGGATTAGTGGTGGCGAAGTATTGGGCGAGTGATTGGATAAGGCTTTGGTCAGCCTTGTTGTCCCGCAGGATTTTGGCGATAGCTTCAAAGTGTTTTTTGGTCATGGTTCAGTCCCCTATGAGATTGAGACAAGGGTTACAATTATCCCCTTCACCCGCCACGAAAGTTCCTCGCCGAGTTTGGAAAGGGTTTCCATGTCGAGCATGGTTTTGCGTGTCTGCTGCTCTGTCATACCCCCTCCGTTAAGTTCCAAAACCATATTCATGATTTTGTCCTGGCCTGAAACGGTGAAGGCTCTGCCGTTAGCGAAAACTTGGACTTTCATTTGAACCCCTTTCCAGCAAAGTAATCCATGATCTCGCAATACGTGAAGCCTCGTTGTTTCAAGAGGTAGGCGTAGTGCGCATTAGGGCTTGCCGAATCGACAATCTTCTTGAACCAGGTCTCAGCCTTGATTCGCTTTTGTTGTTGTTGGGTTGATCTCATTTTCCTTCTCCACAATATTCGTCGTACATTTGGTCAGGGTTTCCCCCTCACGCACAGTCAAGCCGTAGATGGCTGTGACGCGATGATGGGCATCGGGGTATTCAATGCCGGCATCAATGGTGGCGAGGAGTTCGAGGAGGGCGAGGTCGAGGTCGGGTTTCATCTCAACCCTCCTCATAAGCCGGCTCAATCCTGCGATTACAGTGATCGCAGAACAAGTCGGAGTCTTCCCAGTTGATGAATTCGTCGACGACGTGGAATTGGTCGTCGTCGGAGTCGAGAGTGCGTTCAAGTTCTCGATTGGCGCATTGGTGACAAAGGACTCCGCCGTCCTTGACGATGTAGGAAATTTCGTAGCCCCCAGGCCAGGCGTGGGATTCATATTCCATGTGGCTGAAGGTGAGGTCGGGAAATTGATCGAGAACGTTGCGGGCGTTGTCGGATGGTTCGTACCAAGGTATAGGCCGCCGAAGGTACAAGGTTGGAGCAAGACGTGTTTCAACATGGTATTTCTCCTAAACGTGTTCAGCAATCGCACCGATAACGGCAACACACCTGAGTTTGCCTTCGGACTTGGACTTGGCAATGAATTCGTCAAGGTTCCCTATGAAGCAGCCTGCCTCGATTTTGATTTCACCTTCGTCGCTCCTTACAATTTTGATTTGACGGTTGCTTCCATCCACGTTTGCCAAAGTGAGCCAGGATTTGACTTTGACGCCTAGCCAAGTGCAGCCGTAGCCGATCTTGCAGTCGTAGCCGATAGTGCAGTCGTCGCCGATCTTGCAGCCGTCGCCGATCACGGTGTCGAGGGTTGATGTGCAGTGCACGATGGTGCCGTCTTGCACGGAAGTACGAGAGCCGACTTTGATAGTTCCGTGGTCTCCTCGCAGCACGGCCGTCGGCCACACCGACGATGAACACCCGCTCGCGCTGGTGACTGGCGCCCACGTCGGAAGCTCGCAGGCTCGTCCATGCGACGCGATACCCGCTCGCGGCCAAGTCTCCGAGTACGCGTCCAAGTCCCCGACCAAGGAGCGCTGCCACGTTCTCCACAATGACGAACCGTGGTCGTACCTCGCGAACGATCCGGACGTACTCTGACCACAGTCCAGACCGTGCGCCAGCGAGTCCCGCACCCTTCCCAGCAAAGCTAAGATCTTGGCATGGGAATCCTCCGCACATGATATCGACGTGGGCAAGGTCTTTCCCACCAACGGTACAGACATCGTCATACCGGGTAGCATCGGGCCAGTGCCTTGCAAGGATCGTTTGCGCATAAGGTTCTCTCTCGACCTGCCAGAGCGTAGGGCCTAGACCTGCCCATTCCAGGCCAAGTTCAAGTCCGCCAATGCCCGAGAATAAACTGCCAATCGTCATGGTCATGATCACGTTCTCGTTCATCGCCCGTAATTTCGCCTTGTCTCGAACACGACCTGATCAGCCCCGGTGTGGGCTGCGATCACGTGCGGGAACAAGGCCATG
>OFQW01000042.1_pt1 | contig 23678 bp, 24 predicted proteins | sample 1542941 | NCBI WGS metagenome assembly OFQW01 (sample SAMN07774219, study PRJEB24372) | wastewater metagenome | isolation source: Exp Tend NO 90WW | collected 2016-02 | reverse complement strand
TTGCAGAAGCGAGGATAAACGCAATACCGGATACGCTGATATGAAACTCCACATCACCCAAGCGGGGAAAAAGTCAATAAGTAGGTTGCATGTTTTTTAATTATACTGTATAATATAAAAAATTAGAGTAAAATAAATATGGATAGTCTGACCATTGAGGTATTACAGACTTGGTTCCCAACCCTCCAAAAGCAAGAAGAACTTCAAAAGCTTGTTTCTGTATATACCGCATTGGAGCATATCCCAGTTGATCGCATCGATAAATACGCCACTATCATCAATGAACTCTCAATTTTACAAGACCACGGAGACGCAGATATAGAGATTCAAATCAGAAATGGAGAGATACAGAATGAAATGTACGGTAAGAGAGTGAGAAGATGTTGACAGGTATTCTGTATAAATGGTAAAATAATTAAAGATTGTTATCTTACTGCGATCGGATAAACCGAATCGAACGGCACAAGGTTGAGCCAGACTTAACCGCTCGCCGTAAGAATGCAATATGACATGGATCGATGAGGCAGTAGAAAGAGAAGCAATACCAAAACCTTCACGAGTAGATACCGTAGAGGCGTTTTGTAACAAACATGATATTGCAGAGAACACTTATTACTACCAAATCCGCAAAGAAGAGAATAGAAAGAGAATACTAGATATAACGCTTAACAAAGCCAAAGACGAAGCACCAGAAGTACTGAAGGTTTTAGTAGACAGGGCAAAATCAGGAGATATGAGAGCAATGGATATATATGTTGACTCAATTCTCAAACTCGCAAAGAATCTGGACCTTAAGACAGACGGACGGCCACTCATACAACTCGCTAGTGAAATAGCTCAAAAAAATGGCATTACACCAAGCACAACGGGAGATAGCGAAGGACAGGCATAGGTTTAGAGTGATAAACTGTGGACGGAGATTCGGCAAGACAACACTCGCCGTAGAAGAGATCAAAGGAGTAGCTCTTTCAAAAAAAGCGCGGATAGCTTATATAGCCCCTACGTATCAGCAGGCAAGAGATATAGCCTGGCAGATGCTCGTTAAGGAACTCAAGCCTATAATCAAAAAAGTGAATGAGAGCCGGCTCGAGCTAGAGGTGCTTACGAAGGACGGAGAGTCAAGTATTATTCAGCTAAGAGGTTGGGAGAGTATAGAGACGCTCCGAGGGCAGTTCTTTGACTTCATTGTCATCGACGAAGTAGCCAGCATGCGAAACTTCAATGTGTACTGGCAGGAAGTAGTGCGCCCTACCCTCACTGATAGAAGAGGGCATTGTATGTTCATCAGTACTCCAAAGGGATTTAATCACTTCTACGACCTATTCAATACGAAAGACGAAGACTATCAGTCATTCCACTTCACAAGCTATGACAACCCATTCATCCCCAAAGAAGAAATCGAAAAAGCCGGGAAAGAGATCCCCGAGGACAGATTCGCCCAAGAGTACCTGGCAGACTTCAGGAAAACAGAAGGTTTGGTCTACAAAGAATTTTCACGGAGGATACATGTCATTGGAGATGGAACCGATTCTAACAGGGGTGCTGATGACGCCAGATATACGGATACAATCCTTGGAATCGACTTTGGATACACAAACCCATCGTCCATCATTCCTATCAAAATTGATGGAGATAATCACTACTGGATTCTCGAAGAGTTCTACAAAACCCACCAAACCACAGACCAAATAGCAGAACAAGCGAAACTCTATAAACCGACAAAAGTTTATGCAGACCCAGCTGAGCCTGATCGCATCGAGATTCTCCGTAAGTCTGGACTTAATTGTAGAGATGTATCGAAAGACATTGTCGCCGGGGTGGACAGAGTCCGCGAATTGTTCAAGCAGGGAAGAATACATATCTCAGCAGATTGCAAGAACCTCATACACGAACTTGAAACATATAGATACCCAGATAAGAAACCAGACCAGAACGAAGTAGAAAAGCCAATCAAAGAAAACGACCACGCCCTCGATGCCCTCAGATACGCACTATATATGACAGAACCGGAGAGTTACCAAGAACCAGACCAAATATTCGAAGCCTATGGTACTCATTATATCGACAACTAACTATGGAGGAATATAAAGAGGACAAAGAAACAGCTGTTCACGAGAAGGAAGAGCAATCAGAAAGTCAGATTGTTAGTCGTGTCTTAAAGCTCAAAAACTCGTACGAACAGGCAACTGTTGACTCTCGGAATGAGTACTCCGAGGTTTTCAACGTGTACATGGGTAAAACTGAGAATGTACAGTCAACTCCATATGATACGAAGGATGATATTCCGAAGCTCCGCACTGAGATATCCTATATCAAACCATTTATCTATTCCGGAGACCCAGTCGTAGAAGTCGAAGGTATCGGAGATGAGGACAAAGCCATATCCAAGATATACGAAAAGATTATAAATCATCGGTTCAATACTATCCCGAAGTTCAAGGATAAGATTGAGTCGTGGGTGAGTCAGGGCGTAGCTTTCAACGCCTCAGAAATAAAGGTTATTTGGAGATTCCAGACAATCAAGAACGAAGATGGAACTGAAACACCAGTCGTGGATGAGCCAGATGTCGAGGTCCCGAATCACATGGACGTGTACTTTAACCCGATCATCTCGGAAGTAAAGGACCAGCCGTGCATGATTTTCCGCTCGGTGCTTCCTCTTGAAGATGTAAAAGCCAACGAGTCATACACATACGTTAATAAGGAAGGCGTACGCAATGCGGATATACTTGAGGCAACAGGGAGTCACCCAACGAATCCATACGACTCTTCTAACCTACTTAATACAGATATCCCGAACGCTCAGCAGAAAGCAACCGTCGGTATGGTGGAGATTTTTGAGCTGGTAGATAACGAGCGTATCCAGACGATTGCCGGTGATAAGGTACTCCGTGATGTAGAGAATCCATACGGTTTTAAGAACGTGGTAAAGTTCGTCTTTGAGCCAAATGTCATCCCTAATCGGTATGAAGGTTTCGGTGTTGGACTCAACACACTCGGACTCGGGAAGATGTCATACAAGCTTTTTAATCAGATCGCAACGAACGTAAAGCTCTGCAATAACCCGATGTCAGTTGGTGCTAAGGGATCAGTACCTGACAAGAGACAGCTTGTTTCTAAGCCAGGCGGGCACGTTGAGCTAGACACTAAGGGGAAAAGCTTGAGTGAAGTGTTTCAGTGGCTCCAGTTTCCTGACATAAAGCAAGGAGCACTAGAGATTCTCAACAAGGTAGACGACGAACATAAACGTGCCTCTGGTGCTTCCGACCTCGTACAAGGGTCGGCTTCAAACGATACACTCGGTCAAGATGAACTCGTACAGGCCAACATTTCTAATCGTTTTGAGCTTATCGTAAGGCGTTTTAAGGAAGCATTATCGGAAGTTGCCAATATGATTCTTAAGATGGAGCTCCAGAATCTCCAGAGTCCGGATGCTTCTATTCTGCGCATATTCCCGCAAGAACTGAGACAGCAGATTTATGAGCTGATCATTAGCGAGAGGGATAAGGTAAAATACAATGTAAAGATTAAGGGAGAAACCAACGTATCACGCAATAAGAACCTTGAATCAAAGCGTCTTGTTGAACTCTTTAACCTATCGCAGAACTTTCTCACAGATAAAGAAAAGCGAGCGTTCCTACGGAGGATCGCTGAGAAGCAGGGGGAAGATAACATAGATGAAATTATCGGTGAAAGCAATCCTATCATGAAACAGCAAGAGCAGATTCAACTGCAGCAAGGACAAATGATGGGTCAAGAACCGAATCAGCAGATGATTGGACAAGGATTGCAAGATAATCTCGCACAGCAAGCCAATGGATGAGCTACAACAACTGAAGAAAGATATTGATGAGCTAGCAGCAATGAAAGAGCTCATCCAATCAGAGAACTTCCAGAAATATTTTGCTCGCCCGATGAAAGAGAAGAGAGATGAATTACGAACAGCTTTCTTCTCGGACTCTCTTAAATCGAGCTGGCGAAAGGGTGGTAAGCAAGAGGGAATCAATGAATTTCTAGAACTCGTGAAGCAGATACCGATAGACCTTAAAAATAAAATACACGAAGCAGAACAGATTGAGAGTTCTCAAAGGGGTGAATAACCCTTTTACAGAGCTTTTAATAAAGGTCGAACTGCTCTATACGGTATGTAAATTGAACCGTATCACTCAATCTAGAACTCTATTCTTAAAAATGGATACCATCGAAAACAACGAAGCACCCGCAGGGAGCGACGACGTCACGTCCTCTCCGGATACTGCCTTCCAAGTAGATGCCCAGCCTGTAGAATCTGAAGCAACCATTGACGGTGGAAACTCAGAGGAAACAGGAGCACCTGAAGTCTTATTGGCAGGTAAGTACAAGAGTCCTGAAGAACTGGAGAAAGCGTATATCGAAAGCCAAAAGTTACATGGCACACTTGGTCAAAAAGCCAAGGTGGCAGACTTGATACTCGAGAAGTACAACATGACACCAGATCAATTCCAGGCAGCTCTTGAGGCAGAGGAGCAAGCACGACTCGAACAAGAGTATTCGACTAACCCAGCCGGGTACGCTCTTCGAGAAGTACAGGAACTAAAAAACCAGCTCGCTCTCAAGGAAGAAGAGGGGAAACTCAATTCTTTCTTAGCCGAAAATCCAGAATATGCACCGTTCAAAGATAAATTGTTCAATCTCTATCTAAACGTAGAGAAAGACAAAGAACTCGGAGAAATCGCTGTGGATTATTTTGGACAAGCTATAGCCAGTGGACAACAGATTGCCTACAAGAAGATTGACGCAAAGAAAAACACACAAGCAACAAGTGTCTCTAGCGTCCCGAAAAGGCAAATCACTGAAGAAGACCTTAAAAATCTATCTGTAGCTGAATTGGAGGCTTTACTGCCTCACGCCGACATTTCGCATCGCTTGTAAAATGTTATGGCAACAGTTTCTTCAACAACCAGTCTTACCACGCCCGGTAACCTGACCAGCACCATGCAAGTGTTTTACGACAAGGTTTTCCTTGATCGCGCACTGCAGGAGATGGCCTATAGTTTCCTCGCTGTGAAGAAGGTTGTTCCGAAAAACTCGGGCAAAGTCGTGTACTTTACTCGTTATACGCCTCTCACTATCACTGGCGCAGCCCTTACTGAAGGTGCTAACCCAACTGGTATCAACTCAACTGCCTCTACTGTCATTGCGACTGCCGCTCCTTATGGAAAGTTTGAACAGGTTTCGACCTTCTTTGAACTGACCTCTATCGACGCTGGTCTCAAGGAACTCATTGAAGTTCACGGACAGAACGCTGGTGAGGAAATGGATACAGTTCTTGGAACCGTAATGTGCGCTTCCGGAACGTACCAGTGTGCAGGCCTCGTGCAGCTTACTGCTTTGGCAGCCACAAACACGCTCTCGGTCGCTGAACTGCGCTATGCAGTGAAGACCTTGAAGGTGAACAAAGCTCCGAAGTGGGAGAACGGCAAATACCGAGCCGTCGTATCTACTCAGGGTTCTTACGAACTTCAGGGCGATACCGCTGCTGGTAACTGGATCAACATCGGTCTCTACAATTCCAAGGAAAACGCGGAAATGCTCAAGAACGGTGTGATTGGTTCACTCTATGGTGTAGACATCAAAGAGACGAACAATCAGTTCCAGGTCGCGTCAGGAGTCGGTGGTTATGTCTCTTTCGTCGCTGGCAAGGGTGCCGTCGCCGAAGTTGACGTAGCTGGTTCTGGCAACTTCCGTACTATCGTCAAGAAGCCTTCGTCAAGTGACACGTCCAATCCGTTGGATATGTACTCGACAGTCGGGTGGAAAGTCGATGCCTACGCCGCAGTTGTTTTGAACAGCTCTTGGCTCATCAAGATCGTTCACGCCTAGTCTTGAATGGATTGTTTGGAGGGGTAACCTTAAAAGCCCCTCTGAATTAAGGAAATAATCTGAACTCTATATTCTATGTACAAGCCAACAGAAGGACGTGTACTCCTGCAAGCAAAAAAAGTATACAAGTTTGAAGTCGAAGGGAAGAAAAAGAAACCAGTCTTAGACGGTGAAGGAAACGCTCTCTATGACTTGACCGATTTTAAGGTAGTTGAGTCTGCCGTCGCTAGCATTAAGAAAGGAAAGAAGGTTGTGACAATTTTCCGTGGTGGTGTTCCAGTCGTTGAAATGGAAACCAAGACGCATGTTTTTCTCGTGATTGACGCAGAAGACATTTATGCTGTCTCGGCTTAAAAGATTAGCAGAGAGAAGAGGGTTTAAGTTCGGTCCTGTGGGGAACTTCATCAACGGAAGATTCCAGACTCGCCCCGATATTCTCTCTATCTCGTACAAGGGGCTCCACATTATGACATGCCCGAAGCGGATATACGGCTTCCCGAACGCCTCGCACTGCGACCTCTTAGGCGGACAGCACCCGGACTACTTTGAACTCGAAAACAGACTGCTTTCATGGGAGAGCACGATTAAAACAACTGGCTGGTTAGCCAAGCAACATGAACTCTACAAAAAAATCTCAAACTAACTATCGGACTGATAACCACGTCTTAGGTATCTATACCGACTGGAATCGTCCGAATACTGATAACCAAGACCCAGGAGCTATCGGTTGGTATCGGATTGTTAATCCTATCGCTAAACTCGGTGGGAAAATAGTCGGTAAGTTTGTTTTCAAGCCTACCGTAGAAAATGCCCTTGAAATGAAATCAATGGGAGATATTTGGTTTTCCAAGTTAGCGGACAATGAAGGGATAAATCTGTTCTATGGAACTCATAAAGAAGTAACTGGGGCGAAGCTCGTCATCGATTTAGACGACGATCCTATCACAGTAAACAAAGACCATCCTGAATTTGAGAAGCTCGAAGCAAAGAAAGACATGCGTATTAAGATGCTCAAGGTAGCCGACCACATCGTATGCTCAACAGAGGATATTGCTCAGGTCGTTAGGCCTATCAATCCATACGTCACAGTTATTCCGAACGCTATCGACACTAAAATCTGGGATGTGAAAAGAAAGAAGCGAACTGACGGTAAAATCCGTATCGGCTGGATGGCTTCAGGGTCTCATTTGGTAGAGTTCCCATTCATTCTACCTGTATTAAAGGAAATCACAGAGAAGTATCCTCAAGTAGAGGTACATTTCGCTGGGATAGTTATGGAGAAAATCGAAGGAGAACAGACATTTCACCATATTGGGACGAAGAATTATGCTGATTTCCCTCAGTGGTACGCTGACTTAGACATAGATATCGCTATTGCTCCGCTTATTGACTCACAGTTCAACCGATGTAAGTCGAATATTAAGTGGATGGAGGCTGCGATGCTTGAAATCCCTTGTGTGTGCTCTCCTACTGTCTATGAATCATCAGTCGAACACGGAAAAACAGGGTATATAGCTAAAACAACAGGACAATTTGTGAAGCATCTCTCTTGGCTTATCGAGTCTGAAGAATTACGAAAGAAAATCGGTAAAGCTGCAAAAAAAGAAGTCATCGAAAACTGGACTATCGACAAATTCCTACCACAATACCAAGAACTGTTCGAAAAACTTATGGAAAAGAAGGATATTACAGTGGTGACGGCTATTACTGGAGGAAAGGACACTCTTCGCAAACAGCCAGAGTCTAAAGGAGTCGAATATGTCGCTTTTGTGGACAATGACCAGAAAAACGACCAGTGGAAAACACTGAAAGCCTGCGATAAATTCAAGCGGGACGTGATGAACGCTAAGATTCACAAGATTTTGACACATAAGTACGTCGATACTGAGTTCATAGTGTGGATAGATGGAAACCTGACGCTTAAAACTGACCCGAGACGGCTCGTAGAAGCAATGGGGGATAAGGATTTCGCTTTCTTCAAACATCCAGGCAGAGACTGTATTTATGAGGAATCAGACGCTTGTATCGGACTCGGTAAGGGTATACCGTCTGAAATCGGTGAACAGATGAAAACGTATGCACAGTTTTTCCCAGAACACGCCGGACTTTGCGAACTAACAGCATTTGTCCGCCGGAACACACCGAGAGTCAACGCTCTGTTTGAATCCTGGTGGGCTGAAATATGTCGGCACTCAAACCGTGATCAGCTTTCATTCCCAGTTGTGTTCAAAGATGAAGAATGGGCGACACTTAAAGGTTCTATCGCAGAACACAAAGGGCATCCACAGCTAGTAGGGAATGAATACGTTACCTACTCGAATCACAACCACTATGAAAACCAATAGAATGAAGATAAACATCATAAATTACGAGATAGGTATTAAAGAAGGTATACTCACTAAGTATGCCAATGAGATGGCGAGTGAATTAGAAAAACTCGGGCATAAAGTAAATATCTCGAATAAAGGTAATAAGAATGTAGACGTGAACCATCATATTAACTACCTTACCTATCAGTATGTACCTGGTACGGTAAATACTGCGATGGTTACTCATTTCACTGAGGGGACTGATGAGAAACTCAAAGTGATAAAGGAAGTGATGAAGACCTGTGATAAAGGTATTTGTTTCTCGAAAGAGACAAAGGACTGGCTAAAGAAAAAAGGAGTCGGTAACCAAGAAGTTGTCCATCCTGCAACGACAGTCAAACGCCGGCCAAGACTGGTTGCGATTATGACAGACCTATATCCAGATGGAAGGAAGCGTGAGGATATGTTTGAGCAATTGGTATACAGCTTGAAAGATAAGAAGAAATTCGTTTTTTCAATTATTGGTAAAGGATGGCGGCCCATTCTTGAAGAGCTTACAAAAGATGGAATACAGATGCAGTGGCAGCCAGAATATAACCAGGAACTCGGACAGGCTATTCTCTCAACAACCGACTACCTCCTCTACCTCGGGAAAGATGAGGGGGCTATATCAGTCCTCGACGCTACTCAGGCCGGAGTGAGGACTATTGCTCCACTGGTAGGGTTCCACAAAGAGATAGGGATTGACTTCCCGTTTGATACTCAAGAGGAACTCAACTCTATATTTGGGCAGTTGAGTATCAATCCGGTAGAAGATTGGACATGGGAAAACTACGCTAAACAACACGAAAAAATATGGCAAAAACTGCTCTCATAATTTGACCGACTGGACAAGTATTGAAAACGAATATGCGCCAAGAGACAAAAAAGGTAGGTACAAGAAAAAATAAGGTTGCTTTAGTTATCGGCTGTAGCGGGCAGGATGGAAGTTACCTCGCTGAACTTCTCCTCTCTAAAGGCTACGAGGTACACGGACTTGTTCGCCGGTCTTCTACATACCCAGCCGGAAACGAACGGATTGAACATATCCGAGATAAACTTCACCTGCATTACGGCGATCTGATGGACCCGTTCTCTCTCATGTGGGCGCTCAAAACAAGCCAGCCAGATGAGGTGTACAATCTCGGGGCAATGAGTCATGTACAGGTAAGCTGGGAAACTCCTTACTACACCGCTCAGGCGACAGGGGTTGGTGTACTGAACCTTTTGGAGTCTATTCGTGTCCTAGGTCTAAAAACGAAGGTATACCAGGCTTCTACGAGTGAGATGTACCGAGGAGACGGAACGATTATAGATGAGAACACGCCATTTGACCCTATCTCTCCTTACGGATCAGCCAAGATGTACGCTCACAACATCTGTAAAAACTATCGAGAAGCATACGGGATGTTCATCTCTTGCGGAATCTTGTTCAATCATGAAAGCCCACGGAGAGGAAAGAACTTTGTCACCAAGAAGATAGTGGACTCAGCAAAAGAAACAGGAACAGTACACCTTGGGAATACCGATTCAGCCCGCGATTGGGGGGCGGCCTGGGAGTATGTCGAAGCGATGTGGATGATGCTCCAAGAAAAAACCCCTGACGACTATGTGATTGCTACTGGAGAAACCCACACTATCAAAGACTTTATCGGATATGTAGAGAAGCATCTCGGGAAGAAGATTAAAGTCATTATCGACAAAGAATACAAGCGCCCGAATGATGTCCACTGCCTCAAAGGGAATCCAGCTAAGGCGAAGAAGAAACTCGGATGGACACCAAAGGTAAGAGCAGAAGAACTCGCTCAAATAATGTGTAAAGAAGCAATATGAAAGCAACTAACTGCAGAATGTGTGGGAGCGTAAATCTTAAGCAGTGGTTGGATCTCGGAATCCACCCGCACTCCGACCATTTTCACAAAGAAAAGGAAGCCGAGATGTTCTACCCGCTCGGTGTGTCGGTCTGTGAAGACTGCGGGCTGAATCAGCTCACCTACATCGTCGCAAAAGAGGAGCTGTACCTCAAGGATTACCTCTACGAGTCGTCCATCACAAAGACGGCAAGCGACCACTGGCAGGAGTTTGCCGATACGGTGTGTGATAAAGTTGGACTCAAGGAAAACTCGCTCGTGGTAGACATCGGAAGTAACGATGGGACGCTTCTTACGAAGTTCCAAGCACTCGGACATACAGTACTCGGAATTGACCCAACCCCTGAAGCTACGCAGATTGCTATTGACAGAGGTGTTCCGACTATTCAGAAGTTTTTCACCCGTGAGGCTATTGAAGGACTCAATAAGGCTGAGCTTGCGGTAGGAACTAACGTCTTTGCCCATGTACACGATCTTGATACATTCATGGATGATATCGATGCGCTCTTGAAGCCGAATGGTGTCTTTGTTTTCGAATCCCCATACTTCGGAGAATTCCTGAAAGGAGTAGAGATGGATACTGTCTATCATCAGCACCTTTCCTACCTCTCACTCAAGCCACTCGTCCCGTTCCTAGATAAGCACGGAATGGAAGTGTTTGATGTGGAACAGCGTCCACTCCATGGTGGAGTATTTAGAGTCTATATCGCACGCAAAGGAGAGCGCGAGGTAACGACAGCGGTACATGCTATGCTTGCGAGTGAGACATGGACTTTTGAGCAGTTGGAATCGGTTGCGGAGCAGTTCAAGGACACTATGACAGAACTCCTCCAGACCGTACTCGATATCAAGAAGGAAGGAAAATCTATCGCACTCATATCGACACCGGCGAAAGGAAACACGCTCCTCAACTACTCTCATATCGGACGATTCATTGACTTCGCTACTGACCGAAGCAAGCTCAAGCAGGGGAGGTTCCTTCCTGGGACTGGTATAGAAGTATTCTCAGATGAAGAGTTGATTAAGAGAAATCCGGACTACGCCATCGTGCTAGCATGGAATTTTTTTCCTGAAATCACTGAGAATGTCAGAAAGGCAGGATACACCGGAAAGTTCATCCGACCACTTCCTAATCTTGAAATTATATGACACACACAGACGATCGAGGAACAATCGAAGACCTGAAAGTAGGAAATGACTGGTCTGTTACCTACATCTCTTTTAAGAAAGGGGCAGTAAGGGGGAACCATTACCACTTGAAGACGACCCAGACCGACATCATCCTCTCAGGAAAGTTTGAGTGTTACTCGGAGAACAAGATGGTCGAACTCGAAGCAGGAGACATCATCGAACACAAGCCAGGAATGAAACATGCTTACTGCGCCATGACAGACGGGGAAATGGTCTCTACCTGCCACGGAGTACGTATTGGTGAGAACTACGAAGAAGATACATTTCGCTTGTCAGATAATGAAAAATTATGCTAATGAGCAAACCAAGCATCACTGAACTTGAACGGCACTTCGTTGAAAGGGCTATGGCTCTTTCTGATATCGGAGTAGGACCTTTCATCGGTCAATTTGAAGAGTTCTGGGCGCAAAAAAACAAGAGGGCATACGGGGTATCGTGTAATTCTGGTACCAATGCTATCTACCTCGCGTTGAAGGCTCTCGGTATCGGTCCAGGAGATGAAGTAATCGTCCCTGAGTACACCATGATCGCTACAGCTTGGGCGGTTTCCTATACTGGAGCGACGCCAGTGTTCGTGGACTGTGATGATGATCTATTGATGGGGACTTACCTGGTAGATAAGGTAACACCGAAAACTGCTGCGATAATTACAGTACCGATATACGGAAGAAAAGCGCTTGTTCCATTGACTATAGGGATACCTGTCATTGAAGACATGGCAGAAGCTCATGGTATCGAACCACAAGGAGACATCGCTTGCTACTCTTTCTATGGGAATAAGATTCTGACCACGGGAGAAGGTGGTATGTGCATCACAAACAACAAAGAATGGGCTGACGAGATGAGAAAGCTCTCGAATATGTACATGGACGAGAAGCGAACTATGCTTCACCCGAAAATGGGCCATAACTTCCGAATGACGAATCTCCAGGCGGCTATTGGACTGGCTCAGGTGATGAGGCTAGATGAAATACTCGAAAAGCGCTCAAATATACAAGAATGGTACGACCAAAACCTCCCAAAACACGTTTTAATGCCCCGTAGGGACGTTTTGTGGATGTATGACATACAAACAGACCATCAGGAGGAATTGAAGGCGTATTTGGAAGAATTTGGCATCCCAACACGGTACGGATTCAAGCCGATGAGCATGCAGCCGCAGTACCTCGGAGAATACGAACACCTAAACGCCTATAAATGGTCGAAAAGAATATTGTATCTACCAACGTGGACGGAAATGTCCCTAGAAGATGTCAAAAACGTATGCCAGAAGGTAACGTCTTTCGAGAACGGAAAGAAATAGTAGAAGAAGTTCACGTTACAGAATCTCCAGAGACACCAAATCTCATTGAAGGAAAGATTGATGGCGCATTGAAAGATAGGGATGAAGTAGAAGAAGTAGAAAAAGTGTCAGAAATTGATAAATGGGAGATAGAAAATGGTAAATATGGTCTTGAATACCTTGGAATTAAGGAATTAGCAGGTGAGTTTCCTATAAAAGCGCAGTTCGGTATCGTCGATAACTATATTAAGGCTGAAATGAAACGCCTTGGATACGACACTCCTGGAAGGTATCAGCAGATTTTAGATGGGCTAGAAGAAGAAATAAACTCACGCAAGCTCAGCGCATATGAACGAGTTAAAAAGCTTTCTGAGTATGTAAAAGTTATAAAAAAGCTATCCGATCTAGAAGAAAAAAAGAGGATGTTTCGGTAGAAACCCCTCTTCCCCTTGCACTTAGTAGAGTTCGTGTGAGGGGAAGAGGGAGTTCTACCGGTGTTTACTTGGTGCTACTGGACAGGATATATAGAGTATGCTACTCTTATAGTAGAACTCTACACTATTCGTGCAGGTTCTATTTTTTATAAACTGATACTTATTGAGGAAATAAGCGTCATATACCCAGATGGGTCATATGGCGTTTTTTATTTATATGGATAGTAGGTATTTGGCGGCTGTACAATTTCTTAAGAACAAGGCTCAAAAAATGCCTATAGTTCAGGCCGTATCACAGAAATCAATTCGTCCGATAGGGAATGCTTTTCTAAACGCTGGAGACTCAATAAGCAAATCGGCGATAAATGGTCAGATGCTACCAGCTGGCAGGATGAAGATGGGTTCACGATCATGGAATGAAGCTACGAGTACTACTAATCCGAAAAACATACTCATGGCTAAAGAGTTCGAGAGAGATGCTCGTAACTACAAATTGAAAGAAATGAAAAAAATAGCTCAGGAAAAAGCTTCCGCTATAAAAAAGATTTCAATGAGAGATTCTTTCATAGAAAATAGAGCACCGAAGTTTAGGGGAGACGACAACCTTCTCAAAATGTACTTTTCTATGATTAACAAATAGATATGCCGTACGCAAAAAAAACTTTAGCTAATCTACAGCAGTCTCTTGCTGACAAAATATCAGCCGGAGTCGTACCAACCAGCTCGGTTAAGCTTTCCTACTGGAATCGAATGCTCAATGAAGGTCAGAACTACTGCGCTGATATGCTTCGTCTAGCAAAATCAACCTCACTCACAACTGTTTCTGGTACTATCGCTTTTCCTGATGACTTTCTTTTAATAGATGAAGTTATTAATTCAAGCGGTGCAAAACTGAAACAAATCAATAAAGAAGACTCAGCTACTGCCGGAGGTGGGTGCTACTGGATTACTGGAAACCACTTTGACGGGTGGAGTCTCAACACGAATAACGATGAAACCTATACGGTATGGTATGTATTCAAGCCATCTGAAATGAGCGCTACGTCTGACCTTTGTATCATCCCTGATCCAGTAGCAGTGGTGTGCTACGCCTACTCAAAACTGCGAATGGCACAGACTGACCCACTCGAGGACGCAGATAAAGAAATGGGAGAGTGTAATCGTCGACTTGATGAAGTGATTTCTGCTAATTCAGCAAATGATGGCGGTATACAATTCAAACTCGAACCAAACGCATAAATATGGCAAATAAAAGCCAAATTGAGCAGGTTATCTATGATAACTTAGGAAAAGGGATAAATACCTTCACCCGAGATACCATGATAAACGAACAGGAAGCGGCTGACGCCTCTAATGTTTGGTCTGTCGGTAAAAACAGTGTCGCTAAGCGTCCAGGGATAGGGTTGGCCATAACTCTTCCAACAAGTGCAGCAGTCATGGGCCTTGGAACATACTATAACGGAACTACACGAGAACTTCTTGCAATGAGTGGAGGGACACTCTATCGAATTGACCCGATCGCCGGTACTGCTACTGCTGCCACCGCGTCGGTAGCCTCTGCTGCGTCATGGACGACAAATCTCAGGACTGACATGTGCCAAGCTGGTGGGTATGTTTTTATTCAAAACGGAACTAATGAACTTCGTAAGTTTTCTGGAACGACGATAACAAACCAAACCAACGGAGTCATAGGCAAGTGGCTTATCTATTACAAATCATCTCTCTGGACTGCTGGAAACACTGGTGCTGGAAATCTTGCCAGACTGTATCGTTCTGGTACTGACGCGAACCTCGGTGACTTTACTAACGGTACTGCTAACCCATTCGCAACATCTGTATATGTTTCTAAAGATGATGGTCAATCAGTGACAGGATTTTTCAAGCATCAGGACTTCCTCTACCCAGTCAAAGAGCGCTCTCTATGGAGAGCTTCTCAAGATAGCAGCACTGCAGCTATAATTACCCTCGAAATGGTTGACCCAGCTCGTGGATGCGATTCTCATTTCTCTATCGATACGGTAGAGAATGACAACTTCATGTTTAATGAAAAAGGTGTTTATGCTACTGGCTATGAACCAAACATTCTCGACCAGATACGGACAAACATTCTTTCCCTTCGCATTGATTCCAAGATTAAAAGTATTCAGAAATCGAACCTCGATGATGTAGTAGGCCTGTATCACGATAATCATTATTATCTATCGTACGCTTCTGGTGGTACTTCGGCTAACGATACTATAATGGTGTACGATCGCCAGCGCCTTGGCTGGTGGGAATGGTCTATCGGTGCAAACTGCTTTTCAGAATTTAAAGACTCAACAGGAGAAACAAAACTGTATTTTGGGTCTTCAGAAGCTGATGGAAAAATCTATTACTTTGACCAAAATATAAAGTCAGATAATGGAGTTGCTATCGCTACCAACTGGAAGAGTCCAAAGTACTCTTTCAAAGACGTTTCACAGTCAAAAATCTTCTTAAACGTCTTACTCTACTTTGCTAAAACCGCAGGAACAATTACCTACACGGTATATGTCGATGGTGAAACAGTAGCTACTGACACGGTAAACGTTGGAAACACAGGGTCAGCTGGTATGGGTAACACGCCTATCGGAGTACTCCCTATCGGAGTACCTGGCGGGTCGCTTGAAATAGCAGACTCGGGCGGTGGAGACTTCATCCAAATCCCAGTCAACGCAGAAGGTCGAAACATTCAAGTCCAAATCGAGGACAACACAACAAATAAATCCTGGGAAATGAACGCACTTATCTTCCAGTTCAAGAAAATTAACAGCATGTACCAGCCATAAATAATAAAACACTATGACACGACTTTATCACCAAAACAATTTCGCCACTAACCTGACATCAAACCAGATTGCAGGAGTGACGACAACGCCTCTTAATGATATCCCAACGGTGACTGCGCCGTTTCGGATTGCCCTTGATGCTACCAATACCAATGGAAAATTTGAGGTCGTTACGGTAACATCAAAGACTGCTACTCATATTCTCCACGCTGCTACAGTATACGAACACACGACTGCCGAAACAGTTTCATTGATTGTAGATGCTGCTGAGATGGACGAAATAAGTGCTGCTTTAAGTGGTGCAGCACCGCTTGCAATCCAGGCCCCCCAAGGATTCCTTATAAACGGTAAAATATCCGTAACGGATGCAGCAGGAATCACCGTAGCGATTAAAACTCTCGCAGGTACAGACCCTTCTACTACTGACCCTGTGTATGTACGAATCGGAGATACTGTTCGTACTATCTCGGCCGCCCTATCCGTCGCAAAAGCGGACGGCACGAACTGGATGAACGCTGGCTCGGCTGAACTTGCGACGAAGGAAATCGACTACTTCGTCTACCTCGGCTACAACGCCACTGACGGAGTAGTGATTGGCTTCTCTCGCATTCCTTCGGCTGCTCAGTATTCAGACTTCTCAGTAACGACTACGAACGAGAAATACTGTGCCATCTCCACGATTACCAATGCGGCTGCGACTGACTACTACGAAGTGGTTGGAAGATTCGCCGCGACCCTCTCGGCTGGTGCTGGATATACTTGGAGCGTTCCAACTTACACGGCTATTAACCTTATTCAGAGACCGATATATGAGACGAGGCATTTTGATTGTTCCGGGAATATAACAGGATGGACTAGTTTTTCAACGAGAACTATCCGAGCAAAACTTATTGGTAATAGGATGTTCCTCGTTTGGGAGCTGGCAGGAACGAGTAACTCTACGAGCACATCATTCATAACGCCATTTGCATCATCGAATGTCACGAACCCAGACGGAATACAGTCTTTTTTCCAGGATAATGGAGTCAATAACTCGGCAACCCCCGGGAGAGCTGCGTTCACTGGTTCTAGTTCTACCATTAACTTGTATAAGAATCTCGATGCGGGTGGATGGACGAGCTCTGGAACAAAAATTAGCCGAGGGCAAATATCATACGAAATCTAACCCCCTATAGAACCAATCTAATATGGAAAAATGCGAACGCTGCAAGAAGAAGAAGTGTATTTGTAAATAACCAATAAATATTATGGCAAAAAAGCTCTCAAGCAGGGAACAAGCAGTAAAAGCAAAGAAGAAAGCATCACTTTCAGTCGCTCCTAAGGCATCTTCTCGTATAACGTCGAGTAAGACAGTGTCGCCTCTTGTTGGTGCTGGACCATTGCTCCCTGGTCAGACACGACAAGAAAACTCATACGGTGGCGGTTCTCAGCTAAAAGGCGCTGGCCCTCTTCTCCCTGGTCAGACTAGAGCAGAAGGATCGTATACAGGAGGAGGGACAAGAGAACAAGCTGCAAAAGCTCAGAAAAAGCAAAAAGGAATTTCTTACAATGACCTGACGAAATCATTCAAGTCAGGTGGTTTAACTTTAGATAATGCTCCTAAGACCCCTACTCTTTCCGGTCAGACAACTCTCCAGCAGGGTGGCGGTGGGAGTATTTTTGACACGCTAAAAGACAAGGCTAAAGGAGCATTCTTTGATATTACCAGTGGTATGGGGGAGATGGCGAAGAATGGGTCACTAAGAGCTCCGCAATCGGCATATACTCCTGATGATGTCAGAGCGAATAATCGCAATATGGCTGTTGACAGTACGTTCGGAATCCCTACTACAAACGCCTCAAATATACCTGATTTTCCAACCGGATATGGTGACAACGGAGAGATTTTCTACAATGGTGCTACGAAGGTAGGTCCAAAGATTTCTGACTTTGTTGACCCAGAGACAGGGAGAATGCGAGGAGAAGACACTTACGGAAGAGGACGAGAAACTCAAGGCGATGGAATAAATACAATACTCGGAATCCCTACAGCTAACGCATCTGGTGATGAGTTTTCAGGAGCCTTTTCTCCACGTAGAGACTATAGAAACGATACAAACGATACCGGAAATAATGAATCGTACGATAACGGAGCCTATTCTGTCCCAGGGCAGTCGTCATCGCTAGCTGATATCGCGGCTGCACTTGGCACTAATCCTGCTGATACTCCGATGGAAGACAACCCTGGTGGAACAGTGCAAAATCGTTCCGGGAGAGGTTCTGGTGCTTTTGGAACAGGTAAAGGAATCCAGAGTGATGACCCATACATTAAAGAACTCCGCAAAGCCTACTCAAGTAACGGAGGAGAAAAGTGGCTCCGGAAGCAGTTTGACGAATTGATCGCGGCTCTTGACCCTACCTATGCCCAGATGCAAAAAGAAGGAACAGACGCTCTCAACTCCCAACTGAACGAACAGAACACCAAACTTGCTTCTGTCATGAACGCCGGGAACGTCGGAGACAGCGAACAGCGATCACAACTGATGGCACAGCAGCAGCAGGGAACACAGACAGCCCTTGGAAATCTTTTGGCTAAACTCGCACAAGCGAAAGCAGGAGACATTTCTCAGTACAAGTCTCAGATGGCTGGAAAGATGAGCGAATACCAGCAGAACCAACAGACTAACGCCCAGAAGCTCCAAGAAGCTATCAGAAACTACCAGAATGACAAGTACGATCAGGAATATAAGAATGCTTCTTTATCTCAGAAAGGCGGGTCTCAAAAGAACATGTCCCTAAAGGCTATCGGGTTTGACAAGTTTGGAACAGAAAACATGTGGGTAGACCAATCAACAGGAGATATTTACGATAATAGTGACTTTCAACAGTAATGCGTAAAATAGGAAACATCAGAACTGGGATGCCTCAACCGTCGTCTGGTGGTTCTGTTAAGTCTGCTCCAATAAGTACTTCGTCCTCAGCAGGTTTGCGAAAAATAGGGAACATTAAGACTGGTATAACTGCTCAAAGGCAACCAGCTCCACGACCAGACATTAAACAAAGCGTCAACTACAAGAACGCTGTTCTTAATGCTGACAAGTACAAACAAGAGTCTGACGCAGCAAATGCAAATGTAGCAAAATGGCAACAGCGAGCAGATATTCCGAAAGAAGCATTAAAGATGGTTGCTCGTGCCGCTTTAGGTGTCGCTGATGTAGCTCAAAGAATCTCTCCAGTAGAATATGGGAAAAACATAGACGCTGGTATTAAAAAAGTATTCACAGGTGATAAGAATGTTCCTATCTCACTTCGTTTTCAGCAAGGAAGAACAGAACGCCAAGCACGACCTCTGATGTGGGAGCAGTTTACTGGGAATAAAGTCACGAAAGACACTGGTGGAGTTGACTGGGAACAGGGAAGGAAGTTTATCGGTGACGCTGCTTCTGCACCTACCTATGCATACGGCGGATCAAAAGCCTTTCTCGGGAACCCTACAGGAAACATAGTATCTCGAATCGCTAAACGGTACATTGGTTCTATCCCAGAAGCGGCTGTGAACACTGGTATTCAGCAGTTTCAGCAAGGAAACATGGAGAATGTTGGTAGCAACATGGCCATGAATACGGCTGTCATGGGTACTTTTGGTAATGTCTTTGGTGAAGGCGGACGGGCCATTCGTAAAGTATCTGACGCTGTTTCTCCCGTGAAAGCTCTTGAAATACAGTCTCAACCAGTACCAACGGCCTTACCACCAGGTGCAAGACAGGTTGGTAATGTTTCAGACGTAATGGCTCCGAAAATGTCGGAAGTTACAATTGGTTCTCGTGTGAAGGCTGCTGATAGAAACAACATAGGAACAGTCGTTGGTGTGAACAATAAGGGTGAAGCAAGTGTTCGGTTTGTGAGCAAAGACAAAGCCACTGCCACTGTTACGATGCCTCTTTCAGACCTCACCTACGCTGGTGGTAAAAAAGGCAAACCAACACAAATCGGTAGCATTGCGACAGCTCAGGCCCAAGTCGCAACTCAGACCTCACAGCCTAATATCCAAGAAGGGTCTGCCACGAGAGGATTTACTGAAACACTGGCTAAAGACCCAACAACCCCAATTGGACTTCCACAAGGAGCAAGGAAATTAGGAAACATAGCTGACCCACAACTTCCACTACAAGTGAGGCAGGCTGTTCAACCAACCCAATCCCCTCTCCTCCAAGAAGCAGGTAGTACGCCACGTGGGTATACGGAGACACTGAAGGCAGACCAAACTATTCCGAAATCAGTCTACGAGGATATACCTGGATATGCTAAAAGGACTGACCGGTCTGTTTATGAGGAAGTCGCACCAGAAGTCGCAAGTAACCCAAGGGGTGTAATGGATGAATTACTGAAAAAAGGAACTGCTCTTACTGATAAAGAAACCGCAAAGGCCCAACTCCTGTTGAAAAAGTTTATTGCTGATGATGACATGGATTCTGCTAGATTAGTTGCTAGAAGGACATCAACCAGTGCAACAGAAACAGCGAGAGCATTGGAGATACTTCGTAATGAACATAAGCTCACGCCAGACGGTGCGTTTCGAGACATTCTTAAACGTGTTGATGATTACAACGTAAAAAATCCAACCAGTAAGGTAGATGTCTCTCCTGAAAAAGAGTTAGAAATACGATCTTTAGCTTCAAAGGTACAGGAACTTGACCCAGCGACAAGGGAGTGGCAAGTGGCCGCTGCTCTGCTTGAGAAAGCAAAAGGAGAAGTTATTCCTGTTTCAATGCTCGGAAAACTTTCAAAGTTCCAGACGATAATGCAGCTCTTAAACCCAAAGACTCTTATCAGAAACTTAGGTGGTAACACGGCGATGGATGTGATGGAAGATGCTTCTCGTGTTGTCGGGGCCGGGATCGACAAAGCCCTTTACTCTCTTGGTTTTATCAAGGAGAGAAATATGGTCATGCCGAACCTGAAGACAAACTGGATGAACAAGATGACAGGTTTCAAGATGGGAGTTGAGGATGCAAACCTCGGTATTAGGACAGCTGGTTCCGCCGGTAAATATGACATTGTTCAGGATGCCTTCAAGGAAGGGACGGTAATGCATGAACTTGAAAAGGCTCTCGGTAAAGCTCTCGGAGCACCTGATAAAGCCTTCTATCACGGGCGGTATATGTCCTCGATTGAAAATATAATGAAGGCAAGAGGGGTAGATACGCCGACTCCTATCATGCGTGAGATGGCTGATGCTGAGGCTCTCTATGCTACTTTCCAGAATAACAGCGCTATTGCACAGGCACTGAGCACGGCTAAGAGGGGAGCAAACTTCGGTAAAGAATGGGGTCTTGGTGACTTGCTCTTGAAGTACCCAAAAACTCCGGGGAACATCGTTTCGGCTGGGCTTGATTACTCACCGATAGGATTTGTCAAAGGTCTAAAGCAGTTCCACGACAGTGTGAAGATGCTTGACCCAGCCAAGCAACGAGAAGCCATACTTAATCTTGGTAGAGGGATTACAGGCTCTGGACTCATTTTCGGAGGAGCGATGATGGCAAAGAACGGAATTATTACAGCCGACCCAGAGACCGACCCAGACATCAGACAACTCAAGCGCGAGGCTGGTCAAGGCCCATTCTCAATGAACCTATCGGCTTTAGGAAGATTCTTCGATGGAGAAGACACAAAGGCAAAGAACGGTGATACTATCGTCAATTATGACTGGCTCCAACCAAACGCCATCCAGCTTTCTATGGGAGCGAATATGGTGCTTAACAAAAGTGGTGACGATCGGATAAATGCCGCCTTTGAATCACTCGGAGCCGGAGTGGATACCATCAGCGAGCAGCCTATTTTTTCAGGTACGAAGCGGTTTATTGGCAACATGGACTCTTCCCGTGGCGGGAGTTTTGGAAAAGCGGTTGGGGAGTTAGTAGCTGGTGCGCCGACATCGTTCACTCCATCAGCCTTGAACCAAGTCGGGCAACTGACTGATAATACTTCACGGTCTACCTACGACCCGTCTTTCTTGGGGGCGATGATGAATAAAGTGAAAGCGAGAATCCCAGGACTCCGGGAAGACTTACAACCTGTCGTCGGTACAGATGGACAGCCGAGAGAGGCGTATCAGAATGGGAGTAACAATCTTTTCAATGTGTTTTTTAATCCAGCGTTTGTCAAAACCTACAACCTCACTCCGGTAGCGAAGGAAGTGTTAGACATCTACACCCGAAGTGGGGAAACGAAGCAGGCACCAAGGATTGCACCAAAAAGCCTCAAGATCGACGGTGAAACATACCGACTCTCCCCGGAACAATATACCCAGTACCAGACATTTATTGGACAAAATACCGAGAAAGAGTTTCAAAAGTTGCTTCAAGACCCAGAGTTCCAGTCAATGAATGACGGCCAGAAAGCAGATGCGATGAGTTCTGTCCTTACGAAAGTTGGACAGGCAGGACGAGAGGATATGGCACTGACTGGTGTACTCCCAAAATCGTCTGAGCAACAAGCAAAGGATTTCCTACGAACCGGAGATATGGACGGATATAAGAACTTTGTACTTGAGCACCCAGAATTGAATACGAAAGCGGACTTTACCAGACTTATGAACGAGCTGAAGAAAGAAGGATTCAGCGAACAAGAAAAGGCTCAGTATGATGATATTCTCAAAATGAGAAAGACAAAGACTAATCGGCCTTTTTACACACAATAGTATGGAAGAAGAATACAAGCCAGAAGAAACAGTCTTCACTATCTCTCATAAAGAAATAGAGAAGCATGGGACTAAGATGTGTGAGAAACATATCTGGAGAAAGGCCAACGATATGGAACTAGCTTGTACGGTATGTCCAACGGCTATAATAGTTGCGATTGATGATGAAAGGCTTCTTGCGATATAGTTATAATTGTGTTAAATTAAGTGAAAATAACCGTTTGAGTGAGGAACTCAGGCGTAAAGATTACCTTCGTGGTAGTTTTTACGCCTTTTATATTTATGTCAAAGACTAACACTAAATATACCAGCCAACACATTGATAACCAGTCTTTTGACGATGGTCTTCAAGTGCGTATCACCGAGCTGATCGGCGCTGACGGTATACTCAAGAACCCAGCTACCGAAGAGAAGCAAGACACCATAGTCACAGCTCTCGGAGAATCCGCCATTACAGCAACCTCAGTAGACGCTTCCTCATCTGGAGATAACACTATCGTTTCCATAACAAACATACCAAAGCTCTACTACATCTGCCTCTCAGCCAATGGAGCCAACAGCGCTGACGTAACAGCTATTGTAAAAATCGGGGCTACTACGAAGTACAAAGTCTCATTAAAGGCCGGAGCTATCTGGGCAAGGAATATCGGAGCAGAAAAGAGATACGTCACTGGAATTGCAGGGGACGATATAATCGTTAATCTATCGGCAGCTCAGACGGTACACGTCTCTGTCGAATACGCAGACTAATATGGCACGACTTTCAATCGAACAACTCGTCACCACACCGTCAACTCTCAACTACCTCTCCGAGAGTGCTTACGACTACACCAAATGGAATCTCGGGAAGGGGATCATTTTCAACAATGGAGGTACGGCCATTGATAAGTACGCTGCCCCTGACTTTCAAGTGATCAGGCCAATGGAAGAGTCAACTGCTTTCGCCGTTGTGCAGATTTTTGCATACAACCTTTCAACGACCATCTGCTATGTGTTCGGTATAGAAAACTCTGTTGCGGCCGCTGCTACTCGGCGTGTCCATCTTTGGGAATTGAATCGCAAGACCGGCGCTCGCTCATGGAAGGGCTTCATCACCATGACTCTCGCGACAGCTACCGCGCACACTGTTCGAGACTTCAAGATTGACGTCAAGAACGAATCGACTGGAACGGTTCAGACCACTGGGACTGCCCTGACTGGTTCT
>OFQW01000040.1_pt1 | contig 24303 bp, 29 predicted proteins | sample 1542941 | NCBI WGS metagenome assembly OFQW01 (sample SAMN07774219, study PRJEB24372) | wastewater metagenome | isolation source: Exp Tend NO 90WW | collected 2016-02 | reverse complement strand
CGACAGCACCAGGTCGCGCACCGTCTGGTTGGCGCGCGACTTGGCCGATCGCGGCTTGACCGTGTAGCCCGCACTCGGCTCCACGCCCTGTTCGGTCTGGTCGGACATGCCCACATCATCCCCCGTGGCCCTCCGGGCGGCCACCGGGACCCTGGCGCTGACCGCCGGAAACCGCCCGCCTGCAGCCGACTACCCTTGGCCCATGACCCCCGAGCGCACCCCGACCCCGCCGGACCGCAACCTCGCCCTGGAACTCGTCCGGGTGACCGAGGCGGCTTCGCTCGCCGCGGCCCGCTGGGTCGGTCGGGGCGACAAGAACGACGCCGACGGCGCCGCGGTCAACGCCATGCGCACCCTGATCTCGTCGGTTTCGATGAACGGCGTGGTCGTCATCGGCGAGGGCGAGAAGGACGACGCGCCCATGCTGTTCAACGGCGAACGCGTCGGCGACGGCACCGGGGCCGAGTGCGACGTCGCGGTGGACCCGATCGACGGCACCACGCTGACCGCCAAGGGCATGCACAACGCGCTGTCGGTGCTGGCCGTGAGCGGTCGCGGCTCGATGTACGACCCCTCCGCGGTGTTCTACATGGACAAGCTCGTCACCGGACCCGAGGCCGCCGACGCGGTGGACCTCGAGGCGCCCGTCGCCTACAACCTGCGCGCCGTCGCCCGGGCCAAGGGCGAGAAGGTCGCCGACCTGACCGTGGTGCTGCTCGACCGGCCGCGCCACGAGGGTCTGGTGCAGGACATCCGCAAGGCGGGGGCCCGCATCAAGTTCATCGCCGACGGCGACGTGGCCGGCGCGATCATGGCTGCCCGCGAGGACACCGGCGTCGACCTGCTGCTGGGGCTGGGCGGCACGCCCGAGGGCGTGATCTCGGCCGCGGCCATCAAGTGCCTGGGCGGCATCATCCAGGGCCGGCTGGCGCCGCAGGATGAGGCCGAGCGACAGCGGGCCCTGGACGCCGGCCACGACCTGGACCAGATCCTCACCACCGATGACCTCGTCACCGGCGACGACGTCTTCTTCGTGGCCACTGGCATCACCGACGGCGAGATCCTGCAGGGCGTCCGCTACCGCCCCGGCGCCGCGACGACGCAGTCGATCGTCATGCGCTCGCGCTCAGGCACGATCCGCCTCATCAGCGCCAAACACAGCCTTGACAAGCTGGGCGTGTACTCCGCGATCGACTTCGAGTAGAGCGGCTCGGCGCGCTACGGTGCGCCCATGAGCGACACAGCTGACGACGGCTTGGCCCTGCCGATCGACTACCAGGCACGTTACGGCGACGGTCACCGTCGCACCGCGGTGCTCGGCGGTGGCGGCATCTTCTTCGTGGCCTGGCAACTGTCCTACCTGCGGACGTTGCAGCGCCAGGGCATCGACCTGGCCTCCGCCACGCGCATCGTCGGAACCTCCGCGGGGTCGGTGGTGGCCTCGCTGCTCGCAGGCGGCCGGCTGGGGCTGGCCGCGAAGGAGATCGCGCTGCTGGCCAAGGCCCCCAGCGTGTTGGGCGCCATGGCTCCCGCGGACGGGCTCAAGCCCAGCCAGGACCGGGCGCTGGACCTGTTCCGCGACGGGACCGACGCGGAGCCGGAGACGATCCGTGCCATCGGCTACGCCGCGCTTGCCGCCGAGGCGCTGCCCGCGGCAAAGCTTCGCCGCAACCTTTCGGGAGTCCTGGCAATGCGCGGCTGGCCATCGGCAGCCCTGGTGATCACGACCGTCGACACCTACACCGGCGAGCGCCTAGTGGTCACTCAGAATTCGGGGGTCTCCTCAGTTCGAGCGGCCGCTGCCAGCAGCGCAGTGCCCGGCATCTTCAGCCCACAACCGATCCATGACCGTTGGTGTATGGACGGCGGCGTCAGCGGTTCGGGGACTCACTGCGACCTCGTTGCCGGATCCGGTCGGGCGCTGGTGATTTCGCTCGGCGCCGCACTCAAGCAAGACGTCGCCGCGATGACGATCCAGCCCGGCAACCTCACCAACGAACTCACCGAGCTGCACCGAACCGGCACCAAAGCCTTCGCCCGCGCCAAGCGTCTGTTTATCAGCACGCCGACCGTGGCCGGCGAAAGCATGATCGAGCGCGGCTATGCCGAATCCGATCAGCGCCGCTACCACGTCGCCTGCCCGCACTGCCATACCTACCAGCCGCTCGAATGGGGCGGTCCGGAAACAGAACACGGCATCAAATGGCGCGCCAATGAAGCCGGCCTCGACGCCTGGTACGTTTGCGCCCACTGCCACGGCGAAATCTACGAGCACCACAAGCCCGGCATGCTGGCCGGCGGTCGCTGGATAGCCACCCACCCCGAGCGCAGCGCGCGCGGCTACCACATCAGCGCCCTCTATGCGCCGATTGGCCTGGGGCCAAGCTGGCGCGATCTGGCCGAGGACTGGAAAGCCGCCGTCAAATCACCCGGCACCCTGCGCACCTTCGTCAATACCCACCTCGGCGAATGCTGGGAAGAGCAGGGCGACCATGCCGACCCGGTAGGCCTGCTCTCGCGCCTCGAAGACTACGAACAAAAACCAAAAAGCCTCGCCCGCACCGGTGGCGTCGACGTCCAGAAAGACCGCCTCGAAGTCAGCATCGTCGACTGGGATCTCGGCGAAGAAGCCTGGCTCATGGATCACATCATCGTCCCCGGCGACACCGCCAAGCCGGAAGTCTGGGCGCAGCTCGACGAAGAACTCGCCCACTGGGCGCCCGAATGCGTCGCCATCGACTCCGGCTACAACACCAGCATGGTCTATGCCTACTGCGAAAAGCGCCGCTGGGCACTCGCTGTCAAGGGCAGGGCAGGCCCCGGCGTGCCCATCGTTGAAGACGAAAAAGCCCGCCGCCAGCGCCTGCGCCGCCAGCGCAAAAAAGGCATCACCGTGCACATCGTCGGTGACGACCAGGCCAAGGCCCTGATCTACAGCCGCCTGAAAATGACAGAAGTCGGCCCCGGATACATCCATTTTCCCCAAGACCCAAGCTTCGACGACGAATACTTCGCTCAGCTCACCGCCGAAAAACTCGTCACTAAAATGCGCGGCACCCGACCTTATCTGCAGTGGGTGCAAACCCGCCCGCGCAACGAAACACTCGACTGCTTGAAGTACAACTTCGCCGCCCTGCGCCTTTCCGGCATCGACCTCAAGGCCCGTCACGCCAAATCCAGTGCCGAAACCATTCCCGCCGTGCCCAAAAAGAAAGCGCCCGCCATCATGCAAAAACGCCACGCACCCATAGGCTGGTGAAAAATGGACATCCTCGACCACATCGCCGACTACATCCGCGCCGAACTCGGTGATGACATCTTCACCGACGCCCGCCGCGCCGACTTCCTGCTCAACTTCCGCACCGACTACGGCAAAGACCGGCCCTACATCTACAGCCTGGCCGCCATGCACGAAGCCGAACGCGTCAAGCGCGTCATGGCCGCCTTCAAAAGCCAGCTCACCACCCGCGAAATCGCCGAACGAGAAGGCATCAGCCAGCGCCGCGTGCAGCAGATCGTGGCGCGAACTCCCATGCCTTAAACACTTCGCGGCGTGCCGGTAAAACGGCAGCATGAGCGCGCCCACCTTGACCACTACGCCGGCCAGCATTCGAGCCGGCGACACCGCCACATGGCTGCTGGAACTCGCCGACTACCCGGCCAGTGGCGGCTGGTCGGTCGAATACAACTTCGTCAACGCCGCCGGCAAATTCACCATCGCCAGCACCGCCGAAGGCAGCGCCCACCGCCTGCGCGCTGATCCTGCCACCACTGCCGCCTACCCCGTCGGCACCTACGGCTGGCACTGCCGCGTCACCGACGGCACCGACGCCTTCACCGTTGGATCCGGAAGCGCTGAAGTCCTTCCCGACCTCGCTTCCGCCACCACCCTCGACACCCGCAGCCACGCCCAGAAAACGCTGGCCGCCCTCGAAGCCTGGATCGAAGGACATGACCTGTCCGTCGCCGAATACGAAATCGCCGGCCGACGCATGAAATACATCCCGATCACCGACCTGCTCAAGCTGCGCGACCAATACCGCCGCGAAGTCCGCGGGCAAACCGGCAAATCCGGCCGCGTCTACGTGAGGTTCTGATGGCCACCACCCAGTCGCAACCCTTCACCGGCAGCGTCATCCTCATGGAGCACGCCCGCAAGATGCAGCAAGGCCGCGAAGCCAAAGCCCGTAAAGAACTCGCCAGCCAGCAACAACGCTCCTTCGCCGCCGCCCAGCTCAACCGCCTGACCAGTAGCTGGCGCGCCACCGCCGAACGCATCGACGACGAACTGCGCAACGACCTCGATGCCCTGCGCCATCGCTCCCGCAGCCTCGAAAACAACAACGACTACGCCCGCAACTACTTCGACATCGTCGAAACCAACATCATCGGCGAAAACGCCCCGCGCCTCGTCCCGCTCATCGACAACGCGCCCGGCAGCCCGGACGACGGCGCCCGCCGCGCCGTCTCCCGCGCCTGGGCCGAATGGTGCCAGAAAGGCGTCTGCGAAGTCACCGGCCAGTATTCATTCGCCACCCTCTGCCAGAACATCGCCCGCGGCACCGCCCGTGACGGTGAATACGCAGTCGAAATCCTGCGCGGCCGCGCCGCCGGCAACCGCTTCGGCTTTGCCCTGCGCGTTATCGATGTCGAACGCCTCGCCACCTGGATGCACCGCGAAGCCGGCGAAGGCAAGGAAGCCATCATCAACGGCGTCCAAGTCGACGCCAACGGCAAGCCCGCCGGCTACTGGTTCAACCAATCGGCCCGCCTCTCTTCGCGCCAATCCGAATTCATGCCGGCCAACGCCATCCTGCACCGATTCCGCATCACTCGGCCAGAACAAAAGCGCGGCATCCCCTGGGCCCACGCCAGCATGCTATCGATGCACTACGCCGGCGAATTCGCGCTGTCCGCCCTGCTGGCCGCCAAATCCGGCGCCGACACGCTCGGCTTCTTCACCACCCCGGACGGCACGCCGCCGCCGATAGGCGAAGCCGCCGAAGACGAGGCCGGCGCCCGCATCGCCACCAGCGCACCGGGCACCTGGGAAACCCTGCCGGAAGGCGTCGTCCCGCACACCGTAGACTCCAAATATCCCAACGAAGTTTTTGGCCCCTTTCTAAAGACTGCAAACCAGCGCATGGCCAGTGGCCTGCCCGGTGCCAACTATCCAGAACTCTGCAATGACTACGAATCCGTCAACTTCAGCAGCATCCGCGCTGCCCTCCTGTCCGGCCGCGACGTCTGGAAAAAAATGCACCGCTGGTTCTCCGACGACTGGCTCGAGCCCATCTTCGCCGAATGGCTGCCCCTTGCCCTGGCCAACGGCGCCATCACCCTCGACAACGGCTCACCGCTCTCCATCACCAAGATCGACAAATTCAAAGCCCATGGCTGGCAATTCCGCGGCTGGAGCTGGGTTGACCCGCTCAAAGACATCGAAGCTGCCAAAGAAGGCATCGCCCTCAAGATCACAAGCCGCACCCGCATCGCCGCCGAACAAGGCCGCGACCTTGAAGACATCTTCGACGAACTGCAAACCGAAGAAGCGATGGCCGCCCGCTACAAGATAGACCTGACCCCACCCGCGCCAGCGGCGCCTGCCGCGAAACCAGGAGAAAAACAACCATGACCATATTGCTCACCCAGGCCACCCGCATCGCCGGAACACCCGTCGCTGCGGGTACGCAACAAACCCTTGAAGCATCGCTCGAAGCCGACCTGGTTACCCGCAAAATGGCCACCTACATCAGCGACCCGGCGGCTACGCTGAGTGATGTTCCGGTCACGTATCGCAAGACTCTCACCGGGGTGGTTGAATTATTGGCAAATGGAGTGCAAATATCCGTTGGCGGTGGGGGTATCAACCCGGATGCAACTGGCACACTGGTTAACCGTGCCACGCACAATGCGGAGGCTGCTGGCTTTGTCTATCTTGCAACCGACCAGACCCCAGCCAAATATTACTTCCGAGAAGGATCGGCGGGTAATTGGTCTCCTGCGGTAGAAGTTCAGGGTCCAACAGGCGCTGCCGGTGCGACAGGCCCTACTGGGGCCACTGGTCAGACCGGCCCTACTGGGGCAACGGGAGCAACTGGTGCGCAGGGTATTCAAGGCATCCAAGGCGCGACCGGGGCAACAGGCGCTGCCGGTGCGGCGGGTGCAGATGGAGTCACCTTTGTATCCGGAACGTCTGCGCCTAACAATGTCGATGGCCGACCTAACGGCACTGTCTATGTACGTTACACGGAGTAATTAAATGGCTACCACAGTCACCAGCATTCTCCGCGATGGCGTAACCGCTTCCGGTGTCTATCCGACATTCGCCGCATGGTTTGCCGCGCTCCCGGCCAGTCTGGTATCTGCAGATGAAGTCCATATCCTCAATGTCGAGGCTAAGGCTGGTGGCTATTCCGGGATAACGATTGACACCACGGGCATCACCACTGATGCCACGCGCTATATCAGAATTCAGCCGGCTGCCGGACATCGTCATACTGGCGTATGGGACACTGCAAAGGCGTTGTTTCATATCCCGAATAACAATGCTGCGCCGTGGGTCATGGCCACGAACTATTTCTACATGGATGGGATGCAGCTTTCTCACATTGGAAATACTGTATTAACCAACACCATCACGGTTGCAGGCCAATCGTCGGACACGAACCGAACCGAATTTACCCGAAACCTCATCAAGTCTTCCCCGTCCGGTGACTCTGGTTATCTCAATTTCTTTTACATCAATAGTGCGGTCATCGAGCGGTCAAAGCTGTACCTCGGTGCGAACATCTTTATTGATGTGTTTAATACCAATTACCCAGCCGCGACATCGATCAAATGCGTTAATTTTGTAGCTGGCCGGGTGTGGGCGCACAATAACACCTTCGTCAATTGCGCCAACGCATTCACTGGTGGCACGACACAAGAACAATACTCGCTCAAGAATAACTTGGTGGCGGGGAAGCAGTATGTTGCTGGACGGGTTGATTACAACGTCAGTGTTGCGGCGGTTACGGTAGGAAGCACCAACAACGCTTCAAGCGATGCGACGGCTGTTGGTACAAATGCCAAGCTAAACCAGACTTTTACCTTCGCTGGTGCAGGTGATTATCACTTGCTGTCGGGTGATACTGTTGCCTTGGGTCAGGGTGCTGACCTATCTGGTGACGCAGATTTCCCGGTCACTACAGACATTGATGGTAATGCGTTCTCGGCACCTTGGCCGATTGGCGCTGATACTCTTGCCGCAGTGGCCGGAAGTATCTCGATTACTTCTCCTGCTGTTGGCAGAATTTACCAACATGCGTCGGATTTAGCCAACATCACAGTTGAGGGGGCTTATACCGGCTCTGTCGTTGCGTTAAAAGCCAGGCTAGTCCTGTTTGGCACATCAACCGTTGTATCCGGCTTCGAATGGGCTACTGTGGTTGCATCCCCGGCAGGTGGTGTATTCAGTTTCACGCTGACTAATGTTCCCAAGGGTTCAGGCTGGTACTCAGTACAAGTGCAGGACACCGTTGATTCTGCAATTACGGCGACTGGGGAAAAGGTTGGCGTTGGTGAACTGGTCTGCGTGGCCGGTCAGTCGAATGGTCATCGCTTACTGTTTAACGGGTCAGGAGCAACCAGCGACTTAGTGCGGGGGTTTGGAAATTCATTCGCCGGATGGCAAGTCCCAACAGGGGCCGGTCCCGCTGCGTTTGGAGCTGCGTTTGCGACCGCCTATGGTTGCCCGGTTGGCCTGATTAATACTGCAGTCGATGGAACCAGCATTGCTCAATGGGCGGGAGGGACATTCACAGCAGCGAAAGCGATCATTGATAGCGTTGGTGGAAAGATTGCCTCCATGATCTTTGTGCAGGGGGAAATGGATTGGAACGGGACAACCTACGCCACTTATCTGAGTGGCCTTGGTACTGTTCTCGACACCAATTTCCGTGGGCAACTCGGGATTGCGGCGCTGCCTGTATTCATCGTTGCGCTTGGTGCGTATCCAGCAGGGACGGGTACTGATACCACAACTTACGATCAAGTCAAGCGGGCACAATACGATTACGCATCTGGGCACGCCAACACCTATATTGTTGATCGCATCGACTGCACATTGGTCGACGGTCTGCACCTTGATGGTCCGGGTGCTGCCAAGCTAGGTGATCGTCTGGTACAAGCCCTGCAGTACCAGAAAGGCCAAGCCGCTCAATATCGCGGGCCTTCCATCGCTTCGGTCAACAAGATCAATGCGACTAATTTCAATGTCGTGGTCACTCACCATCTTGGATCAGACCTGACGCCAGCGACGGAAATCACCGGATTCAAGGCGATTGATCCGGGTGCCAGCAATGCTGCCATAGCCGTTACATCTGCGCTTCGCATCTCTTCGAATACCATCCGACTAGTGCTGGCATCTGCTCCGGTTGGATTGCCTGTTATCAGTTACGCGGCTGGGTCATTGCCTAATATCACAGCGATGGCTCGTGATAACTCGGTGCTAATGCTGCCGGTAGAATGGGAAGAGGGCATAACGGCTGTGGTGGCGACTGCCAATGGTGTGTTCGTTAAAGTTGCGGGCGCCTATATTCCGGCAACTGGCGTATTTGCGAAAGTCGCAGGTGCATACAAAGCCGCTGATTCTATCTACTACAAAGACTCGGGAATCTACGAGGTGCTTTGATTTCTAATCCCCTCTGCACCGTGATCAAATAAACCGCCCAAGGGCGGTTTTTTTGCATCTGCTTCAGCCGCGAACTCCCGTGCCTTAAACGCTTCGCTCCTGCTCGGTAAAACGTCACTCATGGAGGTTTCACCATGAGTTTTACCCGCGAATTACGGTTTGATGCAAAGCGCGACGACAGTCTGGTCGATGGCCAGGACCTGGTCGTCGAACTCGCTTTCGCCAGCGCCGTTCCCTACGAGCGCTGGTGGGGCATTGAGGTGCTGGATTGCACCCCGTCCTCGGTACGCCTCGATCGCATCAACGACAGCGGCGCGCTGCTCTTTAACCACGACTGGGACGCCCTGCGCGGCCACCACGTTCCGGGCAGCGTCCGGGCCGATGCCGACAACGTCGTGCGCGGCAATGTCTCGATCAGCTGGGCGGCCGACGAAGGCAAGACCATCAAGCTGGTCACCGGCGGGCACCTGACCAAGACCTCAACCGGCTACGAGATCCATCAGATCATCGAGCAGACCACCGCTAAATCTGGCGAAAAAATTGAACGAACCCTGGACGGCCAGCTATTCGACCGCGTGCTTACCCGCTGTAACCGAGAAGCGCCGGGCGAACTGACCGTCTTCCGGCGCGCCCTGGATGCCGCCGCCGGGGCATTTGAACGAGCCGCCAACGAGCCGACAACCTACCGCGTCACGGACTGGGAAATCCTCGAAAACTCGCTCGTGACAGTGCCTGCCGATACGTCTGTCGGCCTTGGCCGCAGCCGGGCATCCAACGAACCGCCGGCCGAGCCGGAAACCAACAAATCCTCTCAGGAGATCAGCATGACTCAAGCAGTCGAAACCACGGTCGACGTCGCCGCCATCGAGCGCGCCGCTGTCGCAGGCGCCATGTCGCGCATTACCGAAATCCGCGCCATGGGCAAACAGTTCAAGGACTTCGAAGGCGCCATGGCCATGGCCGACGCCGCCATCGACGCCGGCATGCCGGTCGCCGATTTCACCAAGCAGTTGATGGACCACATTGCCACCAAGGGCATCAAGTGGAACCCAGCCACCGGCATGAAACCAGCCGACGCCCAGCGCTATTCGATCACCAAGGCCATCCGCGCCATGGTCGAAGGCGATTGGAGCAACGCCGGGTTCGAGCGCGAAATGTCCACCGACGTCGAGCAACGTATGAAGGCTGCCGGCATCCAGCGCAGCGGAACTGGCAAGGGCTTTTTCATTCCCATCGAAGTCCAGAAACGCGACATGCTGGTCGGCACAGCAGCCAACGGCGGCTACATGGTCGGCACCGAATTGCGCCCGTCCGAATTCGTTGAGCTGATGCGCGCCGAACAGATGGCCACCAAGCTCGGCGTCCGTACCTTGACCAGTCTGGTCGGTAACCTTGACATCACCAAGCAGACCGGTGCATCGACGGCCTACTGGCTCTCGACCGAAACCACGGCTATTACCGAATCGCAGCAAACCATCGGCATCGTGCAGTTCCGTCCGAAAACGGTCGGCGCCCTGGTCGACGTCACGCGCTTGCTGCAAATGCAGGCCACGCCGGATGCCGACATGCTGATCAGCGAAGACATGGCAATCCAGATCGCGCTGGCCCGTGACTACGCCCTGATCAACGGCTCTGGCACAGGCGGCCAGCCGACCGGCATTCTCGCCACGTCCGGCATCGGCTCTGTCGTCGGCACTTCACTCGACTACGCCAAGCTGATCGAATTCCAGACCGACGTCGCCGCCGCCAACGCCCTGTCCGCCGACTGCGCCTACGTCACGACCAACGGCGTCGCCGGCCTGCTCAAGCAGCGCCAGCGCTTCGCCAGCACCGATACCCCGCTGTGGGATGGCAACGTCCTTGAAGGCAAGGTCGATGGCTTCTCCGCGTTTGGCACACCGCAAATGGCAGCCGCCACCGCGCTCTTCGGCAACTTCCGCCGCGGCGTGCTGCAGGCCGAGTGGGGCGTTCTCGAAATCGACGTCAATCCATACGCCAACTTCGCTGCCGCGATCTCCAGCGTCCGTGCCCTGCTGACCTGCGACGTCGGTGTCCGTATCCCGGGCGCCTTCTCCGCCGCTGCGTCCATCACCTAAGCATTCAGGCGGGCGCTGGTCGCCCGCCTGAACAACGGAGATCCCCATGAAAGTTGAAGCGCAAGTTCTCAAGCCCATGTGGCACGAAGGCAAGCCCATCGACCTCGTCGAAGGCGAAGCCGGCCCGATCATCAGCCTGGAAAAAGCAGATGCAGCCTATCTGCAATCGCTCGGCCGGGTGCGCATCATCGAAATCGAAGCCGACGAAGCTGTCGAAGTCGTCGCCAAAAAAGCAAGCAAGGCCAAGGCCGCCAAGTGACCGAAACGCTGCCCGCCTTCTTCACCGACTTTGCCATTGACGTCACCGTCAATGGCATGCCGGCGCGCGGCATTTTCGACAACGGATTTGCCTCTGGATTCGGCGGCATGGTCGATGGCACCAGCCCGGTGCTCCACCTGGTCTCGGCCGTTCTGGTTGAGCGCGGCAACCCGGTCATCATCGCCGGAAAAAACTACACCGTCGTCGGCGTCGAGCCTGACGGCACTGGCGTTACTCAACTGCGTCTGGACAAAGCATGAGCCACGTCCGCACCCAGATCCGCGACGCCCTGGTCGCCAGGCTAACCGGCCTGGCCACCACGGGCGCTGCAGTTCATGGCCAGCGCACCCGCCCGCTAACCGCCGTCCCGCCATTCATCAAGGTCTATCTCGGTGATGACAGCGGAGAACTGCTCGGTGTCACAACCGACGCCGTCGAACAGCGCAGTGCCGACCTGGTGATCGAAGCCTACGCCAAAGACGGCGCCGACATGGAAGACATCCTCGACCAGATCGCCCTGGAGGTGCAGGTACAGATTGCCACTACACCAGATCTGACCTTTGGCGGGCTGGTCAAGATGATCCTCGCCCCGCGCATCGAGCCCGACGTCGACGACAGCCTGGAAAAGCCCTGCGGCATCAATCGCATCACCTACCCGATCACCTACTTCATTGCCGGCACAAACCCGGCCGTTTCCCTTTAGGAGCAATTCATGACCATCCACATTAATGCCGGGCTCAAGCTCTTCATGGAATCGGCCATCGCCGCACCGACCACCGTCACCGCGATCACCAAGGCCGCGCCTGGCGTCCTCAGCGCGGCCGGCCATACCTTCGCCAATGGCGATGTCGTGTTGCTCGAAATCCAGGGTATGTCCGAACTGCACGGCCGCTTGTTCAAGGTGGTCAACGTCGTCGCCACAACCTCTTTCCAGATATCCGGAATCGATGGCGCCACCGGCGTCGACACCACGCTGTACAACACCTTCACCAGCGGTACGGCGAAGAAGGTCACACTCGGCACCTCGATTACCGGCGTCCAGGAATTCAATTTCGCCGGCGGCGAAATCAAGGTCGTCGATACCACCACGGTTCACGACACCCAGGACACCCAGGCTGTCGTCGGCGCCACCGCCCAGTCGGCCGACCTGACCATGCAGTGGGACCCGGCCAACGCCGCCCAGCAGGCCATGATCACCGCCTTCCAGATCCGCGCCAACAAGGCTTTCAAGGTGCTCTATCCGGATGGCGTCTATGTCCTGTGGTACGGCACCGTCGGCTATACCGGCGCCCCGGGTGGCGGCAAACAGGGCGTCACCGTCTCGCCGGCGAAAATCACCATGCTGGGTGGCCTGACCACCTACGCCGCCTGATGAAAAAACTCGACCTGGCCCGCTTCCAGAAAGGCCGCGAATCGATGATCGTAGCCGGGCGCTACAGCTTCACCGTGCGCCGACCGACCCAGCTCGAAGTCGTCCGCCTGATGGCCGACGGCGGCAACCTGTCGATCGAAACCGCCTGCCGCCATGTCGTCGGCTGGGGCGGCGTCCAGGAATCCGACCTGTTGCCCGGCGGCGATCCCGAGCCGGTTGAATTCGATGGCGACCTGTTCGCGGCATGGATCGCCGACCAACCGGATCTCTGGGGCGTCATTGTCAAGGGCGTGGTTGATGCCGTTCGCCAACACGAGGAGGCAGTCGAAACCCGGGGAAACGTCTAGCCGAGTGGCTGGCGACGACCAAGCGTCAGTCGCCACCACCCGGCCCGGCCCCGCTCGACAGCCAAGTTTCGATCCTGGCCTGGAATCTGATGGGCGGCCTGATCGACTGGGACGCACTGCCCTGGGTCTGCGATCACCTGGGGATTGACGATGTAGACGCAGTGATTTTGGACATGATCCAGATTCGAGACTTTCAGCGATGACCCAGAAAACAGAATTCATCCTCTCGGCCCGCGACGATACGCAAGCCGCCTTCAATTCGGTCAACGGCGCGCTGTCAAAAATCACTGGCTCCAGCGTCAATCTGATCGAATCGTTCAAAGGCATCGGCCTCGCCGCCGTCGGCCTGGCCGGCATCGGCTCGCTGGCCGCCTTCAAGGGCCAGATCGACACCGCTATCCACGGCCTGGCCGACCTCAAGGACGCCTCGGAAAAAACCGGCGCCAGCGTCGAGAACCTTTCGGCACTCAAGGGTATCGCCAAGATCGGCGACCGCGATTTTTCCGCCATCGAAGGTGCCCTCGGCAAACTGAACAAGGCCCTGCACGGCACCGACGACGAATCCAAGGGCGCCGGCAAGGCGCTCGCCGCGCTCGGCCTGAGTCTCAACGCCCTGCGCGATATGGACCCGGCGCAGGCCTTTATAGAAATTGCCAAAGCCCAGGAAAAATTTGCCGACGGTGGCGGAAAATCGGCCGCGCTGATGGCGATCATGGGCAAGACCGCCGCCGAACAGATTCCGTACATGCACGACTTGGCAGATGCGCAGCATCTTATCGGCAAGGCGACGACGCAGCAGGCCAAGGACGCCGATGACTACGAAAAGAACGTCAAGCGCCTGCAGGCATCGTGGGGAACGCTGTCGCGCCAGATGGGCGCCGCTGCCGCCGGACCACTCAAGGACATCACAGACTGGATGGTCCAGGCGCAAAAAGAAGGTGGCGTGCTGGCCGGCGTCTTTACAGGAATCGGCATGGCGATGGCTAAGGCCGTTGGAATCGAAATCAACCCGTTTAAGCGGGCCGAAAGTCAGGCTAGCGAAGCCTTTGCAAAAATCGCCACCCTCAAGCAGGGGGTCGCTGCCACCCAGGGCGCCATCGATGCCGGCGAAGGCGGCCTGCTGGGCAGCTTCGTAAATAAACAAAAACTGGCCATCTTCAAGGCCGACCTGGCCTCAGCGGAAAAAGACCTGAAGTCATCGACTGCGCGCCTGAAAAAAATAGCGGCCAGTGAAGTCGAAAAAGATAAGCCGAAAGACACGTCGCTGAATAGCCAGACTTTCGGCGCTGCAGCAAAGGGTGACAAAGGTGGTAGCGCAAATAAATCCGATCCGGCCACCGACCTGATCGCCAGCCTTGATAAGCAAATATCAGTCCGCGCCCTCGACCTGACCACTACCGAAAAGCTCACCGCTGCCGAGAAAGAGTCCGCCGGCATCCTGCAGCAGCTCGATTCCGGAACGCTCAAAGCCACAGCCAGCCAGCGCGCCCTTATCGTCGGCAAGCTCGACTTCCTGGTAGCCGCCGACAAGGAAATCGAAGCCCAGGCCCGCTACGCTGCCGAACTGACAAAATCCGAGCAGGCCATGAGCACCCAGCGCGAAAAAATGGTCGAGTCCATCGCCGCCGCTGAAAATCAGGCCGAAGTCCTCGGCCTCACCGAGTCACAGCTCAGCGTCGTGACGCAGTCCAGGCTCGACGACGCCATCGCCATCGCCAAGGCCAACGGAGCCTCTGAAGAATCCATCAAGTATCTTGAGGAGGAACTTCGCCTACGCGGCCTGCTCACGGATGCGCTGATCAAGGTCGATCAGAAGCGCATCGATCAGCAAGCCACCGCCACTGGCGAAATGGATGAGTTCGCCAAGTCAGCTGCCCGCAACCTGCAGACATCGCTGTCCGACTTCCTTTTCGATCCCTTCGCCAAGGGCACCGAAAACATGGCCACCAAGTTCGGCCAGCTCCTGCAGCGCATGGCCGCCGAAGCCGCCGCCGCCCAGATCATGAAAGGGCTTTTCGGCGACATGGGCAGCGCTGGAAAGGGTAGTAGTGGCGGTGGCGACTGGGGATGGGTCGGCCAGGCTGCCACCTTTGTCGGATCATTTTTTGCGGATGGCGGTGTGATGACAAGCGCCGGGTCTTTGCCCCTGAAAAAATACGCCAAGGGCGGTATTGCCAACTCGCCACAAGTCTCCGTCTGGGGCGAAGGAAAAACCCCAGAGGCCATGGTGCCGCTGGCCGATGGCCGCACCATCCCGGTCACCCTCAAAGGCGGACAGGGCGCCACAACCATACACCAGACCATCTATGCCGGGCAGGGTACCGACGCGGCACAGGTCAGGCGCAGCGCCGCGGCTGGCGCCCGTTCGGCGCTTGGTGCCATCACCGGAGCCCAGCGCTATGCCTGATTTTCTTGAAGAGCGCATCAGCGGACTGATCCGCATGGGCGCCAGCTACGTCGACGACTACGCCGTCGACATCGTGCAGACCTCCGGCGGTCAGGAATTTCGGCGCCTGATCCATCCCTTCCCAACGCGCAAGTTCGACATCTCGTACCTGCTTGACAACGACAAGTCATACAGCGAGCTACAAGCCATCTATCACCGCGCCCATGGCCGCTTTGCCGGCTTCCGCATCCGCTGCGTCGATGAATATTCCAGCAATGGCCGAGTCGGCACGCCAACGGCCTTTGATCAGCCGCTGCCGCTGGTTTCTGCTGGCGTTTATCAACTAATCAAGCGCTACGGCACCGACAAGGCCGCTGGTACTACTGGCTACGCCTACCGCAACATAAAAAAGCCGGTAGCCGGCACCGTCCGCATCGCCATCGGCAGCACCGAGATCCGCAGCGCCGACTGGTCAGTCGTCACCACCTCCGGCCGCGTTACCTTCGTCGCTGACAAGACCTACACCATCACCGGCATCACCCAGGCCGCTGCCGCCGTCATCACAATCGGCGCCCATACGCTGGTCATCGGTCAGTCGGTTCAGGTTTCTGCCGTGATCGGCATGAGCCAGATCAATGCCCTGCGTGGCCTGATCACCGCCGTCACTGGCACCACCATCACCGTCGCCATCAATACAACCCTCTTTTCCGCCTACGCATCCAGCGGCGTTGTGCACACCCGGCCACAAACCGGGGAGACAGTCACGGCCGGCTTCGAATTCGATTTTCCCGTTCGCTTCAATACCTCGATGCCCATCGGTCAGGACTTCCCGGGACACCGTTCAGTCGACGGCGTTGAACTCGTCGAGATCCTGAATCCATGAAACCTCACCTGGTTCCCTACGAAACCCGCGCCATCTGCCTGCGTATCGAATGCACCAGCGGTCAGATCATCCGCATGACGCGCTACCCATTCGACCTGACCATGAGCAATGGACAGGTCTATGACACCGGCTCTGGCTACGATTTCACCAGCTATGCGGCCACGGCCTCGATGTCTCCGTCGGCCATCGACATGGACGGATTTCTCGGCTTCTCCGGCGTGACTAAAGAGGCTATCGCCTCCGGCGTCTTCGATAATGCCCGTTGCTACCTCTTCGCCTGCGATTTTCTCGCGCCGGTCGAAGATGACGAGCCCATCGTCGCCAGCCTGCTCGGCAAGACAGCCATCGACGACGAGCATTATCGTATCGAAGAAATGGCCCTGATCGATGCCCTTGGCCAGTCTGTCGGCCGTACCTACAAGGCACAGTGCGACAAGGTCTTCGGCGGCACCGAATACGCCGGCTGTGGCGTCGCGCTCGGCCCGATCACTGTCACTGGAACATTGACGGCGGTAGCCACATCGTCACAAATGACCGACTCATCCCGGGCGGAGGCCGCCGATTATTTCACCCTGGGCACCATTCAATTCACCAGCGGCCAGAACGCCGGCCTGAAACCGCTTGAAATCAAGTCGCATGGGGCTGGCGGCGTCATCCATACCTATGAGCCGTTTTATTTTACGCCGGCCATTGGCGACGCTTACAGCCTGATCCCCGGCTGCCGAAAGCGCCATGCCGATTGCCGCGACAAATGGAACAATATCGTTAATTTTGGTGGATTCCCGGACATGCCGACATCCAGTGTTTATGCCGAAACGGGGTCAAAATGACCGGCGATGATGTCGTTGCTGCCGCCCGTGAGTGCCTGGGAACGCCGTTTTGTCATCAGGGCCGCATTCCCGGTCTGGCGCTTGACTGTGCCGGCCTGATCGTCGCCGTGGCGCAGAAGCTCGGCATTTACCACTTCGACGTCGACGGCTACGGCCGCCGGCCAAATCGAGGGCTTCTCGAATCCACGCTGGCTATCCAGCCCGAACTAATCGCCGTCGACTGCGCCCGCCTTGTCCCGGGCGACATACTGCTGATGCGTTTCACCAAGGAGCCTCAGCATCTGGCCATTTTCGCCGGGGAAACGATCATTCATAGCTGGTCGTCACCCGGCAAGGTCTGCGAGCACCGCATTGATGCCGTGTGGCGCAGCCGCATCATCGCCGCCTATCGATTCCGCGAGGTGCAGGCATGAGCAGCAACATGACCGTCGGCCAATGGGCAGGGGCCATTGTCGGCGCTGTCGCCGGATTTTTTACAGGCGGCTCAACCTGGTATTACACCGCCGCCATGATGGCCAGCGGGGCGTCGATGGGCGCCTCCATCGGCGGCATGCTCGACCCCCCCAAAGGCCCGCGCCTGTTCGGCCCGCGCCTGTCCGATCTGACACAGCAGTCATCGTCATACGGTCAGATCATTCCGCGCGTCTATGGCAGCGTTGCCCTGCTTGGCAATGTCTTCTGGATCGAAAACAACGCCCTGAAAGAAACCAGTCATACCGAAGAGCAAGGCGGAAAGGGGGGTGGCAGCTCTTCCGAGACAACGACTTATACCTATTCCTCAACCTTTGCGCTGGGATTGTGCGCCGGCCCTATTGTTGGCATTCGTCGTATCTGGGCATCGGGAACCCTGATTTATGATGCCGGGTCATCCGACATATCGACCATGATCGCCAGTAATGCCTCGGTATCTGGCTGGCGTCTCTATCTCGGCAATGATACCCAGCAGCCCGATCCGCGCATGCAGGCGGCGCTCGGCATTGCCAACACTCCCGCCTTCCGGGGTCTGGCCTATATCGTTTTTGACGATTTCGATCTGGGCAAGTATGGCAATACCCTGATGGGTGCTCAGATCAAGGTCGAGGTGCTAACCGCCTCATCCGACGTCGCGGCCACGCTGGTCCAGAGCAAGGTATTGTCAGGTTCGGCCAACCTTTACAAATCGACGGCCCTCTACTGTGCGCCCAATGCTGTTATGGATATTTACAATAGCAATGACCCGCTCTATAGCGCCGGTTCGGGACTGATCAAGAACTATTCGGCTGCCGGAAACATGGAGGTCGCGCTGCGCCCATACAGCGAGCCAACAGGAAATATCTATGTGCAGGGGTGGAGCGATGTCAGTGAGTGCTGTTTTATGGATGCGTCAGGAAATATTTGGTCGATCGACGATCAGAACGGCGCTGAGTTTATTGCCCAGTCGCCTCTGTCCGCCACGGTCGGCGGTCAGAGCTTTAATTATCACCATCGTGGCAACGAAAAACTGCTCTGTATCGAGGGCGGTTCCGTCACCCATGTTACCGACATCAGCCAGGGCTACGAAACGATCCTGTTTTCAACCACAACAGCCGATGCCGACGGCCGCCTGAATGATATTTTCCTTGGTGAAAACGTCAATTATTCGATCACTTCCTATCCTAAGCTGATCTGCTACGACAAGTCCTGGGTCAAGCTGTGGGCAGTCGACCTAACCGGGCAATTATCGATAAGTCACGGCATCGGCGGCTCCGATGGGTTGATTCGGGAAAAATCCGATCAGGTCGCCGTATTGCGGGTTAGCAACAAATTCTGGCAGGTTGATTCCACTGGCTATAAAGTCCTTGGTGCCGCAGCCGGCTTTGCTGAGGGATATGAGTCTCATGGTGGCGATCATCTGATCTGGCCGATGTGGATGCACTACGCCGCCGGCACGAAAACCGTTTTCACCATCCGTCTCGACGGGCTGAATAACGCGACAGTTACCCTGTCCAGCATCGTGCAGTCTGAGTGCCTGAGATCCGGCCTTCTGCAATCTGGCGATATCGATTCAACCAGCCTGGTCGATGCCGTGCGCGGCTATCGCGTCACCTCCGTTAGCGCCATTCGGTCAGCTATCGAGCCGCTGCAGGGGGCCTGGCCGTTCGATGTCATTCAGGCCGGCTATAAAATAAAGTTTATCCGTCGTGGTTCTTTCTCCAGCGTTGCCAGCATTGACAGCGATTCGCTCGGCGCCCATGTAGGGGGTGAAAAATCGGTCATGCGCCTGACGCGCATGCGTGAGATGGATACCCAGCTCCCGTTCCGAGTCACCGTGACCCACCTCGACAATGATCGTGAATACGACCCGGGCGAGCAGTATGCCGAGCGCCTTAATACCGCCTCAGTCAATGTCCAGACCGTTGAAATGCCAATCGTCATGACTGCCGACGAAGCGGCGCAGCGGGCTGAAATCCTGCTCTACATGTACTGGCTTGAACGCAATACGGTTCAATTCACGCTTCCCGCCACCTTCGGCCACCTTGAGCCGGCCGACATCGTGGTCGTCAACGACGGCGTCAATGATTACTCGCTGCGCATCAAGGACATCACCTACCGTGCCGATGGAGTGCTTGAAATATCGGCGGTCTATAACGATTCGTCACGCTATGCCAGCACCCAGAGCGGCGGCGCATCATCCGTGGAATCAGCCCCGATATCCATCGGCGGGCCATCCCTGCTGACATTGCTCGACATTCCGCTGGTTGTCGATACCTACAACCTGTCCGGATTCCCGGCTGGCATGGCCGGTTATCTGCCGGGCTGGAAGAGTGGTAGCCTGTTTCGCTCCGACGATGCCGGGCAAACCTGGGCGTCGACCAATACCTTCGCCCGCGCCACACCGTTTGGCTTGTGCACCTCAATACTCCCGGCCCCGGCCGACACCCGCATGATTGATACCAGTTCGGTGCTGAGCGCTGCGCTATACGCCGGGGCTCTATCTAGCGTCACCGAGTTGCAGATGCTTAACGGGGCCAATCATTTCGCCGTCGGCGTCGATGGCCGATGGGAAATCATCGCTGCTGAAACCTGCGCGCTACAAGGCGATGGCACCTACAAGCTAAGCAACCTGCTGCGCGGGCGTTTCGGCACCGAGTGGGCCAGCGGGCTGCATGCTGCCAGCGACACGCTTGTCTATCTGAGCGCCCGGCACCTGCAATTCGTCCTGCTCAATATCAACCAGATCGGGCAGGCCAAGGACTACCGGGCGATCACCTCCGGGGCCGGCATCGATTCGTCCGCCTCGACGACGTTTTCCTACAAGGGGGTCAATCTTGAATGCCTGTCACCCGTCTGGCTGAACGGTGACCGTCACCCGACGACGAATGACTGGACACTGACCTGGCTACGCCGGACGCGAACCGGTGGCGAGTGGCGCGACAAAGTCGACGCGGCGCTGGGCGAAACCAGCGAAGCCTACGAAGTCGAAATTTACAGCAGCAATACCTACACCACCCTGCGCCGCACCCTGACCGGCCTGACGGCTGCTACCTGCGCCTACAGCAGTGCCAATCAAGTTTCCGATTTTGGCAGCAACCAAACCACCCTTTACATCAAGGTCTATCAGCTATCGGCCACCATGGGCCGGGGCTATCCGCTGACCACCAGCATCACGAGGTAAGCATGTCCAATTCCACCATCACGTTTGACGCCATCATTCAATCCCAATCCGCCAAGGAAATCACGGCCAATGCCATGCTCGATGCCGTTTCCCCGGCTTCGCTCTACGGCCGCCGGCAATCGACCAGTAGCGGCCTGACCTGGGGATATTACGGCGGCAATGTGCTGATCAACGGTGTGCTGACGCAGATCGCCAATGGCACACTGAGCCTCACTGCCTCGACCACCAACTACGTACAGGCGCTGCCAGCCTCCGGCGCAGTGTCGAGCAATACCACCGGATTCACAGCCGGCAGCATTCCGCTTTATACCATCATCACCGGCGCCTCGACCGTCACCAGCTATACCGACCACCGGCTGGCCACCCCGGAATTCACTGGCCGTCTGGCCAAGACGATGGGCGACGCCAACACGACGCTGACGCAGGCCGAGGCGCGCAACAACATCATCGAACTCACCGGCACGCTGACGGCAGCGCGCAACATCGTCCTCCCGCTGGCCGTCCGCCAATACACCGTTTTCAATGGCTCCACCGGCGGCTTCGGCCTGCAGTTTATCGGTGCCAGCGGCACCGGCATCACGGTGGCTGCCGGCAAGCGTGCCATCGTCTATGCCGATGGCACCAATATTGTGCGGGTCACCGCCGACACCTAATAAATAAAAGGAAAAATAGTCATGCCAGAGCCCCATTCAACCACCTCCGTCGGCCTCGCCATTGGCGCCGGCGTCGGCCTGACCGGCACGGTCATGGGTGCCCAGATCGACGCTTTGTTGATCGGATTGATTGCGGCCATCCTGATTTCGTTCTGGCTGCCGACGATTGACGACCGAAGAAAGGCGGCAGCCTCTGTCGCCCTTTCCAGCCTGCTCGCCGGGTATGGGTCTCCGGTCGCCGCCGGCTGGCTGGCTGGTACGCAGCCCGAACTCGCCGCTGGCAGTCCGTTGCGCCTTCTCGTTGCGCTCGCCATGGGCGCGCTATGTCCAACCCTGGTGCCGGCCATCATCGGCTGGGCCAAGCACAAAGTCGAGACTCAGCCATGATCGAAGGTTTTAGCTTTATCGCCGCCGCGCTGGTGCTTTACAAGATCCTTGGCGCCATTGCCCATATCAGCCCGAATACCTTTGACGGGCATCCGTGGCAGTTCATCAGTTTCACGCTGCACTATGCGCTGCTCGGCGCCGGTAGCGTTGCCATTGCGCTCGGGCTGTCGGTCGGCGGGGTCATGCTGCTGGCAGGCCTGGCATTGATGGCAATCGCCGATCGACGGAGAAACCCATGATTACCCGCGAGCAGTTGATCAAGATCATGCCGCATGCCAAGCCGCGGGCGGATATCTGGCTGCAGCCGCTGAATGACGCCATGTCGGAATTCGGCATCGATACCCAGCGCCGCGTTGCTGCCTTTCTCGCCCAGGTGGCGCATGAATCAGCCGAGTTGCGCTATACGCGAGAAATCGACAGCGGTTCCGCCTACGACACCGGAAAGCTGGCCGAACGCCTGGGGAACACGCCGGAAGCCGACGGCGATGGCCAGCGCTACAAGGGCAGGGGCTTGATCCAGATCACCGGGCGCTTCAACTATCGGCAGGCTTCGCTGGAATTGTTCAAGGATGCCACCACGCTGCTGGAACACCCCGAGCTACTTGAGCAGCCAGAACTTGCTGCGCGGTCAGCCGCATGGTTCTGGTGGTCGAATGGCCTCAATACGGTCGCCGATTGCCCAAACAGCTTCCAGACCATAACCCGCCGCATCAATGGCGGCCTGAATGGCTACGCCCAGCGGGTCGCCTACTTCTCGGCAGCGCAGGGGGTTCTGGCATGAACCTCTTAAATCTGATTCCTTCCCCGTATCGCCTGGCGGCACGGGTTGCCGCCCTTGTGGCGATTGCCGGGGCGTTGATGGTTGGTTATCTCCGACTGATAAATTTCCACGAAGAGATTGGCTACCAGCAAGCCAACGCCGTCTGTATGGCCGACAAGCTCATTGCCGAGCAGGCCGCGAACGAGCGCGACGCCGCATATCAAAATCAACTTCGAAAGGCCAATTATGAATCCGAACAACGTCAAGCCGAGCTGGCTGCCGATATTGCTGATCTCAGTCGCCAGCTTGAGCGGGTGCGCAACGACCGCAACGCCATGCGCGCCCGTGTCGCCCAGCTATCCACCGAGGCCGTCCGTCGTGTTGCCGATGCCGGAATCCAGCTACTTGGAGAGTGCGAAGCGGAATATGGCCGAGTGGCAGAAGCAGCTGATAAATGTCTTTCCGACCGACAAGCCCTGATAGATGGTTGGCCAAAATGACCGAAACCGAATGTAAGGCCGGGTTTCCGAAAGCCTCAACCTGCGAAGAGATGCGCGATTATTTCGACGCCCACTGCAAGGCTGGCCGAGGGAAATACTACCCGGAGGTGCGATCGCATTTCTTTGCGGCCCCTCCGCTGGGCGAAACGCATGATGACGAATTGAAGATCGTCATCGTCAATGGGTTCTATTAGGAAATCTCCATGCCCGCCAAGATCATCAGCTTTTCCGAATGGAAGGCCGCACACCCGCCGGTTCTGATTTGCTGGAATCACGGCTTACAATGCGCGCTGGCGTGGCAGCAGTTGTGGCTACGAATTTTGTTTAAGCGGTAATGCACGCAAAAATCACGCACACCGTCCCGTAAATGGCGCGGCTACGTGGATGGCCAAGAAAGTCGACGTGATTACCTTGTGCAAGATATTCGGCTGGACCGACCCGAAGATGGCGATGGTTTATTACAACCCGAAGGCTTCAGACATCGCCGATCTGCTGTAAATGGTGTAAAACTCGGCTGTGGGGTAAGTAGACACCAATTTTGGTGTCTACTAAGCGTTGGGCGGCACTTCTGGTATCCCGGACATCTTCAGGTAGATCGAGCTGTGTCCGTTCTTCCGTGCGTCTTTCGCCACCCAGTTCATGTACTTGTCCACATTCACGCCGCCGTGTTCCGCGCACTGCGCCAGCGCCCGGTAATGGTCAAACACGCAATGCCCGCTGCTCTGTGCCGACGAGCAAAACCTGTCCTCGCTGTACTGAAACGAAGCGAACATAGGCACGCCTTCGCGCTGGCAAATCTCCAGCAGTTGCGTCATCAGCGGCGCAATCTGCTCGTCGTAAATCGTTTCTTTGTCTTCCATAGTCATCTCCAAAAACCAGCCCAACTCAACGGTCAACAAGACCGCCGCAATGAGCGTTGTTCGTCAAATAGCCACCAGTCGCGGCGGCTTGTTACCTAAGCGTTAGCCCCTTGAAGGTCATCCGGGTGCAGCCCGTACAGTCGAGCAATAGGCTCCCGCAGCGAGGCCCGCACCATGAACAATTCGTGTTCCAGGTGCGCGATCCGCGCGTCCTTCTCGTTCAGTCCTTCATCGGCCATCGTTGCGGCAGTGCCGTAGGCATCATCGCTCACGTAGCTCAGTTCTCCGTAGCCGCTCAGGCTGTAGCCGATCAACTGCGCCAACTGCTGCCAGTCGTCGGCATGCTCGGGCGCGTAGAACTTGCGCGCCAGTTCATTCAGGCCCAAGCCGGTCGCCTGCCCGTGGTCAAGGAGGGCGCGCACCAGCGAGTTTTCCTTGAAGCGCAGCACGCCTTGAGCGTCTTTCGCCAGCGGTTGAATCGGGTTTTTCATTTCGTTCTCCGTAGTAGCGCCGGGGCTAACCCGGCGGTCAAAGCGGACGCCTGCCGGCTGCGCCGTCAGTCGCCCTTTACCTCTGCGTTGGAGGGCACAACCCCGGCAGCCTGCGCCGCTTGTCGCACCGTCTCCATGTCGCCGCCGTACCCCCACAGATCGCCGCCGCAA
>OFQW01000039.1_pt1 | contig 24398 bp, 29 predicted proteins | sample 1542941 | NCBI WGS metagenome assembly OFQW01 (sample SAMN07774219, study PRJEB24372) | wastewater metagenome | isolation source: Exp Tend NO 90WW | collected 2016-02 | reverse complement strand
AGTTCAAGAAGATGTCGGGAATGACGTGGCGCTCGATGATCAGCGACGGCCTCGAGATGCGCCACGGCAAGGACTACCTCAACGGCGATGGGTGGGTCGAGGTCAAGATCGAGCGGGCTTACAGCAACTATCGACAGTATTGTGCGGCGACGCATGAGCAGGCGCTGTTCGATAACCTGGAAGCCTTCATGGTTGCCCTGACCGCGTACTCCCCGGTGATGGATTCTCTCTGTGCTACCTCTGACCTGCGCGGGGACGGCAGCACCGAGACCATCATGCGATTTGATGTGGAGAAGCTGGCCCGTGACGGGGTGCAGCAATTTAGATCATGAGTGACGAGTTCTACTGCCCACAATGCAGGAGGTACAAGCCTTTGTCCTGCAAGAGTGAAAAGAAGTCGTCAAGCACTTGGCTTTGCACGTTCTGTAACGACAAACTCAACAAGAAGTTAAGCCCCAAGGGAGGCAATCTTGCTTCTCTTACCCAGCAGCAACTTCAGAAAGGGAGGGATAACTCCGCAGCCAAGAGGAGGGAAAAGTCTTTGCGGCGTCAAGCTGACGCTAGGGCGAGGGAGTTGGACAAGATACTGAAAGGAGATTGACACTTTAGTAAATTGGGATACACTTCTGCCTCACGGTGTATCCCAAAAGTTTCACCGTGAGGCAACGACACTGACAACGTTTTATGAAAGGAAATATCATGGCACTCCGTAATCAAGCTCAAGCCCCCGCCTTCGAGTCCGAAGAACTGGCCGAGCAACCCTCCCACGCCGAAACCAAAGCAGTCCCGCAGGATTTGCCTGTCGCCCCTTCCACGGGCACGGCAGTCTCCCCGCTGACCGCAGGCACCGCAATCAAGCAACTCCAGAACGCGATCCCGACCACCGAACTTGAAAACCTCGGCATCGGCGTCTTCCCCCGCATCACCGTTGGCCTTGACGGCTTCAGCCGCGACAAGACCAAGGAACTGGGCAAGAAGATCGCTATCGAGGTTCTGTCTTGGTCGTATGTCTGGTTGGTCACGGCTGGGGAACAGAACGATGAAGCTAATAAGCTGATTCGCACCAGCTACGACGGCAAGCACCTCAAGGGGGGCGAAGGCAGCGTCGAGGACTACGTCAAGTACCTCAAGTCGGAAGGCTACGACAAGGCGCAGGTCAAGCAGTACGCCGAGGTGTATGCCAACCTGATCTGGTCGGAAGTTGGCGGCGACGTCAAGTCGGACGAACAGGAGATCGTTCAGGTTTCCCTGTCTCCGCAGACCGTGGGTCAGTGGGGCCGCTACCTGCTGGAGTCGGGCCTGCGCAAGGCCAAGGGTATCGAAGACACCAACGTCGTTACCATGACCCAGGAAAAACGAGTGATCTCGAACAATAAGTTCGGCATCTCAACCTTCACCTCTGGACTCAAGAAGTAATGTGGAGCCCCTGCCTTAACAGGCAGGGGCATTAATCATGGAAGCAGGGGATAGGTTTAATTTTCTGACTGTGGTTAGCCGCCCAGAAAAGCTAGGCGGCAAGGTAGAGGTCAAGTGTGACTGTGGGGTAGTCAAGTTTGTAGATTCCTATGGCATGCGGTCTGGGGCTATTAAAAGCTGCGGGTGCTACGGTAGGTCCGTAAGGCAGGCGGCTAAGTTTAGGCATGGCCACGGAACTAAAGGTATGCGTAGCCCAGAGTACAACGTATGGGCCAACATGATTTCTAGGTGCTGCTATGAAAAGCACACCGACTTCTACCTGTACGGTGGGAGAGGCATTACCGTTTGCGACGCTTGGAAGGACTTTAAGAAGTTTTTCGAGGATGTCGGGAAAAGACCAGCAAACCACACTCTTGACAGAATTGACGTCAATAAAGGTTATGAGCCGGGTAACGTGAGGTGGGCTACGTTAAGTGAGCAGGCTCGCAACAAGAGGACCAACAGGGTGCTTACCCTAGGGGACAAGTCAATGTGTGTAGCTGATTGGGTAGACGAGACAGGCCTGAGTTCTTCTTTGATTATCAATCGTATTGAGTACTTGGGTTGGAGCGTTGAAAAGGCTTTAACTACACCAGCAAGGCGCAACAAAAGACAGAAAGTAAAACTGTGAAGCTGCTGACCATCGACACGGAGACCGCAGGACTTGCCCCAGCAGCAGGCACAGGCGTCTGCGATCTCGCCATTGCCTGCGTTGACGAAGACTTCGGGGTTTACTGGAAGATCGAAAGCCTGATCGACCCGGAGTGCATCATTTCTCCCGGCGCGATGGGCGTCCACCACACACGCAGGAAATGGTGGAGGATAAACCGACGCTCGCCGAGTTCATGCGGGAACACAAGTACCCGTTCGACGACGCTGACGTCTTCATTGGTCATTCGGTAAATTTTGATCTTCGCTTCGTCCGCGACTACCTGCCTGAAACCTTCCAGACTATCGACACACTCAAGTTGTCGCGGATGGTGTGGCCTGAACTCGACAGTCACAAGCTGCAGACCCTGCGCTACACCTTCGGTCTCGACGCCGGCAGCGCACACCGGGCAATGGGCGACGTCATCACCACGATAAGCCTTGCCCGGCGTATTGCCGAGGAAGTCGGCACCGATGCTCGGGGGCTGCTGCAACTAATGAATGCGCCGCTGCCCTTAACGACACGAATCAACTTTGGGAAGTATCGCGGAGAACGCCTTTGCGACCTGCCCATAAGCTATGTTCGGTGGTTGGTCGACAAGGCTGACATCGAACCCTACCTGAGGGAAGCACTGGCTGCCCGACTGTAACCAAGCCTCCCTGCCGGGAGGCTTTCTCATGGAGTGAAGAATGGCTGAACTCAGAACCGGCATCCCCAACCAGCAATTTCAACAAATGGTCATCGAGGCCATGATGAACGAGGAGGTTGACGATTACGTGCAACTCATCGTCGCTCTCGTCGAGGAAGTCGCTGGCGAAGAAGGGGTTGTGAAAGACCTGTTGGAAATCATTGGGTCATATTTGCCGGAGGATTCGGAATGAACACACAAGAATACAGCAAGCTGGCTTTGCGCACCGCCAACGACCTTGGCGGGCGCCTCGACAACATCATGCACGCCGCGATGGGCATTGCTGGCGAGGCAGGTGAAGTGATCGACCTTGTCAAGAAGACCTACGCTTACGAGAAGGCTCTGGATGACAAAAAGCTGATTGAGGAAGTATCCGACATCCTCTGGTACATCAACTTGTTGCTTGCCGTTATGGACAGAACTTGGGAAGAAGTCTTCGACCTCAATATCGCCAAACTCGAAGCCCGCTACCCCGACCTCCGCTTCAACGCCGACCACGCCATCAACCGCGACGTCAACGCCGAGCAAAAAGCCATGCTCGTCAAAGCCCTTGACGACCAGGATTCAACCTTGAGCGCCGGAGCGCTGCGGTAATGGATGAGACTGTTCTCTACCACCAGGCGTTCACCGTCTTCGAGTCCCTGTGGAGCGAAGTAGTGCGCAACGGCGGCGGAGGTTCACGGGAGATCAGCGGCACCAAGGGTATTCCGGTACGGCGTGTCGCCCTGAACTGCAATATCAAGTATGCAGGGGTCAACTTCGCCGACATGGTAAAGGAACTGTACAGCGGCGAACTCGACGAGGCCCGCGTGATCTCTGCGTGGGACAAGGCGGCGGACGTGATGCTCACCAACGCTCCGAACTATCCCCTTGCCGTGGTTAGGGAGTTGAAGAAAGGCTTGCCGGGGTTTGACTTGACATCGCAGGTTCATCCCTACATACCGTCCGTACAGTTCTTGAAAGGCGTGTCCTTCAAGAATGGGTACAAGCTGACGAATACGAAGGACTCCTGCCTGTTGGAGACGCCGTCCGGAGCAGTTATAGGCATCGACCGCTCTGCACTGGTAAAGTCGACCGGAGGCAAGCGCACCCGCAGGAAGTACGACGACTTGAGAGAACCATTGAACCTTTGGCGTGGGCGCCCTACGCACTCACCGCACTTCCTGCAGACCAGGGCGTCCTACCTGACCTTGGCTGCTAATGCCCCCAGGTACGGAGAGGTCATTGACGCCCTGTTCGCTATCGCCCTCGAAGCCGGCAAGGAGGTCGAGAAGGCCCTGCACCACAACATCGACTTCCTCCGCAGGGACGACGGGGAGGCTGCGAACAAGTATACCGGGCCGGTGCTGGAGGCATACAGCCTGGTGGCTACCGCCGTGACCAACCCCCTGCCCGCGCTGCGCATGATCTTCAGCCGCCACCTGACGCAAAAGCAATTTGAGAATTACTTTGGCAATACGCGCCAGAAGTTCAGCACACAGTACACGGAAAGTGCTCGCCAGAAAGACCTCCGCGCCATTGACCGCCTTTCTACCGCAAAAGTGTTTGAGGAGACAGGGCGCAAGAAGGATCAGGTGAATAACCTTTTATCAACTTTGTTCGGGATATGAAAATGAAACCTCAGAAAGAAAAGTCTCTAGGGCAGATTGCCCATGACGCAGGAGCGCAGGCCGGGGGTTGGGCGCGCAAATGGGACGACATGCAGGGCTCTCAGAAGGAGGAGTGGGAAATTCTTGCCAAAGCAGTGGCGCAGGAAGTTTTGTTGCGGATTGGGGCTACCACGGACAAGAAGGGGTAGGAATGGGATTAAAACTAATCGGCGTGCACGGCAAGGCGCGGAGCGGCAAAGACACAATTGCCAACCACCTTGTCGATGAGCACGGCTTTGTACGAACGGCATTTGCCGACCCCTTGAAGGCGGCGTCGGCGGTGCTCTTCGGCTGGCCTGTCGACCTCGCCTTCTCCGACGAGATCAAGGGCTACAAATCTCCCCTGTGGGACATCACGGGGCGCACCGCGTTTCAACGCTTGGGCGACGCCATGAAGATCGGCTTTGGGCAGGATTTCTGGGTTAAGCGGTGGGCTTACGACTACGCAAGGTTGAAGGACAAGCACAGCGTTGTAGTTTCCGATGTGCGCTCCGACGCTGAGGCAGACACGCTACGAAATTTGGGCGGGCTTATCATTCACCTTGAACGACACGGGGCTGGGCTGAGTGGCATCGAAGCCCTGCATAGCAGCGAAGTAAGCATTCGGTTTAATAGGAGCACCGATCTTCGCCTCTCGAATAACGGTACGGTGTCAGAGTTGGAAGATGAGATAAACAGGATCGTTGCCTTCATCGAGGTGAGTGGCAGCGAGTTGGGTTTGCGGAATGAGAAGGCGGAGGATTGAGATGAGCAATGAATCTAACGGGAAAGACATGAACGGACGAGTACTCACCTGCGTTTATTGTGGGCACGAATACCCGCAGGATACCCCCGCTGCAGGCAGCGAGGTGCTGACCGAGCATATTAAGGTGTGTCCTCGACACCCTATGCGTAAGGCAGAGGCCGACATTGCCCTTCTACGATCTGCGCTGGCCGGATTGATCGGCGCCGACACCGAGCAGGTGTTGCGCGAAATGGAAGCCACGGTGCGCCTACTGCCAGCGCCGGAAGCCGACAAGATTGTCTCCATCAATGCGATTCAAGCGCTGCTGGCAACTTTACCATGCAACGAGGATTGACAACTTTGGAACAAGAGAAATACAGTGACCCCCTCGACGTCGCCTCTCGCAACGAGAGCATCGCCACCGATGACGCGGTCAGGGAACAACGCAAGCTAGCAGTGCCTCAGCAATTCCCAGATGAGCACGGGCATTTCGCAGTGACAGAATGTTTGGAGTGCGGCGAGCACATCGGGGAGCAGCGCTTGAAGGTTGCGATCAAGAATCTTTTATGTTGGGACTGCGCCACGGCACAGGAGAGGAAGCGGAAGTGACCGACCCTCACAGCTTGGCTGCCCGACGCGTCAGGGTTTGCGCTCGAGCGCCAAGGTGCCCGGTATGTTTGTCGAGGCAGGTTCAATATTTACACAGTTCGCCGCCAGCAATCTGGAAGTGCCGGGAGTGCAAGCATGTTTGGCGGTATGAACCTTTGATAGAGAGGAAGTGAGATGTACCTTAAACCAGTGAAGTTTTCAGACCACCCTGACTTCGTGGGTGGCATTAAATGGAGCGAACTGGAGCTTCAGTTCATTTCTGATCGGGACGCTGCGTGGGCCGAGATGCTTAATAATCTAGAGGAGCGTATCGGGTTACTTGAATCCCACGGCCACAAATTAGCCCTAGAACTTGAGTGTCTGCTACTTGATACGAAAGACTTGCCAACTGTAAGCAAGTGGGGGGAGACAGGGATGGACGCTGTTGAGAGATGGGAAAGGTTGTTTCCTTACAACGGACCAAAACTTGGGGATTAACTAGTATGAAACGCGCAATCATCGACCTCCGATCAGTCCTCTGGACCGCCATCATGGCTGGCAAGGACAAGGAGGGTGGCCGCAAGGTCATTTTTAACGACAAGGAAGTACACATCAATTCAGCCGAGTACGGCTACGACAACGCCCTCGACCACATCCTCCTGGTTCTCGACGACCTCGACATCCAGCCCCGCGACGTCATCCTCGTCGACGAAGGCAAGAATGCGAAGTTGATGCGGACTCAGATGTTCGCCGGCTACAAGGCGGGGCGGGAACAGTGCGAGGACCAGTACGTCGAGTTCAACAAGGCGAAGGAAATGCTTGTCTCCGCCCTGCTGAACGTCGGCGCGAGCATGTGCTGGCAGGAAAACATGGAGGCTGACGACGTTATCGGCTACCTCGCCAAGAGCCTGAAGGGCGAGCGCTGGATCGTGTCGAATGACGGCGACCTCGCCGTCTGCATCGGCGACGGCGCCCACCTCTGGCAACGCGGCGCCCGCGACGTCAACCCCTTCGGCCCCTTCTCGCCGCGCTTCATCCCGGTCTATAAGGCGTTGGTCGGCGACTCGTCCGACAAATACCCCGGCGCCTACAAATTCGGCGAAGCCGCATGGAATAAGCTGCTCGACACCTTCGGCGAAGAAGGGCTGGAGTTGCTGGAAGGGCTGATCATCAAGAAGCGCCTGCTCGATCTTGGCGAGGACGTCGCCGAAGTCAAGGAACTCCAGCGCGTCATCGACGGCGCCGACATGGTCTACACCTCCTACGCCTTGGCAAAGCTGTACATCGAGAAGGTCAACGTGATGCGTCGGCCTTTGCAGTGGCGCGTCGGGATGGTGAAGCCTTATGACGGAGAGGACCGCCTTCGTAGTTGGCATAGTCAGGTGCGGCTGGTTCATGCTGACAACTACGAGCAGGCGAAGGCGTGGGCTGCTGACCAGATTCTGAAGAGCCCGTATGTGGCGCTGGACTTGGAGACTTCCGTTGACGACCTCTCCGAGGAGTGGCTTGAACGACGATCAAAGAAGGGAGGTGGCGTTGATGTCATGGGCTCGAAAATCACTGGCTGCGGCCTGACCTTCGGAGAAAATGGGCAGTACACTTTTTACATTAGCGTAGACCATGCAGACACCGACAACTGCACATTGGACCAACTCATGGAATTCCTTGAAGCTATTCCGAGCAACAAGGTAACTCTTGCTCAGAACGCAGCAGGCTTTGAAATCCCTGTAATGCTAAACGCCTTTGGTGAAGCGTGGAAGAACAATGGGTGGAGAGGATGTTTCCCTAACCTTCATGATACCCGTATTGCCGCTAACTACGTCGATGAGAACCGGCATACCTTTGGCCTGAAAGACCTCAGCCGCGACATACTTGGCTACGAGCAGGAGAACTACGAGCACGTTACGACAAAGTGGGTAAAGACCAGCGAGTACGATGGTTTCACAGGTATGGCGCTGGAGCGAAACAGCGAGGAAGATACCGTCCGTGTCCAGTACCGCATGAACCAACTAACAGCGAAGCAGGTTCTCTCGTACGGGGCAGACGACACGATCTGCACTGCAGCTTTGTGGGCGCACTTCGTTATCCGGATGGAGATTGATGGGACTCTCGACACGTTCCTTACGTTAGAGCAAAAGCCGATGTACCTATCCGCTCTGTCATTCGTCGCCGGAACCCGGATCGATATGCCACGGCTCATGGATATTGCAAAACGGGATGAAGCCACTTACGGGGTGTGCCGGAAAACCCTTGACGAGTACCTGATCGAGAAAGGATGGGACGGTACGGTAACGCCTGTGTATTCAGAACTCACGGCAGCGGCGATCAAGGAGATATTCTTGATCGTGACGGGCCGTGAACTGAAGACGATGGTGCGGACACCGGATAAGCTAATCAAGCTGGTTGAGGTCGAAGGAGAAAACCTACTCGCTGCTGTACTTGCCAGCGGGGATTTTGACAGCATCAATAAGCTGGTAGCCTCGAAGTATGCCAACACTCCGATATTTGATACGGCCTCGCCAAAGCAGGTTCAGAAACTTCTGTACGAGGTAATGGGCCTGCCTATCCGCTTGCGCAATAAGGCGACCGACGTGATGCGAGCCAAGGGAATCCGTGAGGGTACTCCCCGCACCGACGACGACACTATCCTGATGGCAATCAAGCAAGGGGACGCGGAGAAAGGGACACCGGAGGAAAAGGCATTAACAGCCCTTGTCCAGATCAAGTCGATTGACACCAAGAGAGGGCTTTACTCCGACCCGTACCCTAAGTTTCTGCACCCTGTTACTGGCAAGTTACACCCTGAGATACGGCAATCTACGACCAATACCCGTAGATGGACTGGAGCTAATCCAAATTTGCAGCAGACCAGTAAATCTAGGGATGGGGTTCGTGCTGTCATCCTCCCGCATCACCGCAAGGCCGTTGTTGTCTCCCTAGACCAGGTTGCTCAGGAGGTCCGCATTATGGCAGACCAGAGCAAAGACAAAAACTTACTCGCCTGCTACCTTGGAAGTAAGGAGGAGTTGAAGGATATTCACTCGTTCGTCTCAGCAATGGTTACTCGTCAGACCTACGAAAGTTTCCTTGCCAAAAAGAACTCCAAGGATGAAGTGGTAGCCTCTGCTGCAAACGACATCCGTAACAAAAGTAAGTCGGTATTTTTTGGGCAGGCATACGGGGCACTTGCTCCTAAGATAGCTGAGCAACTAGGGATTGAGGCCTCCGAAGCCCAAGCCTACCTTGACGCGATCTATGCGGCTTTTCCTGACCTCGGTAAATGGAAGCAAGACGTCGAGGCCAAGGCTGAAATGTCTGGGGTCGTGCGCACCTATCGCAAGGCCGTAAGACACCTTGGCCCTGCGTTGCTATCTGATAACAGTTACGAGCGTTCAAAGGCTTTACGTCAGGCGGTGAACACCATCATCCAATCCTCTGGAGCGGAGCAGATGAAGACCGTGATGACCAGAATTTGGGATAGCCGGTTAATCGAAGACTATGACTTCCAGTGGATGTTCTGCCTGCACGACGAAATTGTAGTTTCAGTTGGCAGGGAGGACGCTGCACAGGTCATCAAGGCTCTGTACGGGTTCATGACAGAGCAGTTCCTTGATGTTGTTCCGTCTGCATCGTCCATCGGCCTTGGCAAAAACTTCGGAGAGTTGGTCGAACTTGGAGAAGTGTTCGACGCAGAGAAAATCGAGGAAACCTTGTCTGACATATTTGACGAAAGGGAAGTATTAGCTGCATAATGTCTGGGCCAAACCAGATCAAGTAAGCCTTGCAGTACGGACAGCCCTCACTTGGGGTGGTTTGGCGACCCGTCCGTACTGCAAGGCTTTTGTTTTATAGGTAACAACATGAAAAAACACCCTACTGTAGAAAGGCTTAAAGAACTTTTAGCTTATGACGAGGCCAGTGGTCAGTTAGTTTGGAAATATAGTAGGGGTAACCAAGTTTATGCTGGTAGGGTTGCTGGTTCTCTATTCTCTGCCAGAGGAAAAATGTACTACATCGTCAGAGTCGATGGCTGCTCAATCCTAGCCCACCGTGTTGTATGGGCGATGTGGTATGGAGTATGGCCGAACAAGCACATAGACCACATAGATGGGGACGGCTTGAATAATAGAGTTTGCAATATTAGGGAGGTAGATCAAGGGGAGAACAATAGAAACGCTGCGGCTAGGAAAGACAGTAAAACAGGAGTTACAGGGGTTAGGATGAGAGGTGGAAAATTTATATCTACCATACGGGTTAATGGAGAAGATATATGGTTGGGGGTTTACGCAACCATAGACGAGGCATCAAAAGCCAGGGCAGATGCTTCAATAAAATACGGGTTTCATCCAAATCACGGACGTAAAACTGTTAATAACGAAAGAGAAGCAGCATGACCAATAAAGCCAACATGGGTAAGTGGGCGGAGAAAGAGGCCCAATCCCACCTTGAGTCTTGCTCAAGACAATCTCACGACTTCGCCTACCACCGCTTCCCAGATGCCCGTGCGGCTCGGGGAGCACTCGCCGCGCAACCCTCCGACTTCCTTGTCAGCTTCGCCAGCAGGAATGGCAACCGCACGATTTACCTGGAAGTGAAGGAGTCCCAAAACCCCAACCGACTGTCAAAAGCAAAGATTGGGCAGTACGGGATGTTGCTCAAGTTCCACCTGACCAACGCCGAAGTCCTTGTCCTTGTCTTCATGAGCACCCATAACAAGTGGGTTTATCTAACCGGGGACGATCTCTTCTCCTACGAAACCTGCCCCGCATCCTTTCCCTTAACCAACCTGCCTCAGTACGACACCGCCGCTGAGGCTTTAGAGGAGTATTTCAAATGACCCAACTCCAACACATCGCCTGGTACAACCTCGTCATCGCCAATGTTTACGCTGTCGGAGGTAAGGAGGTGCCGTTCATCGCTTTCCTCGTCATCGCCGGGCTTTGTTTCGGGGCGGCGTATTTTGAGCGTAGTCGGTGACGGGTAACTACAGAGGAACTAACATGACAGAGATATTTAAGAGATTTACATTCGAGGCAGCGCATAGACTCCCTAATGTGCCTGAAGGCCACAAGTGCGGCAGACTGCACGGCCACTCATTTCAGTTTCAGTTGAATTTGGCGGGTCAAGTCGACCCTTTCACAGGGTTTGTGAAGGACTTCGGAGAGGTTAAAGACATAATCAAACCGTTGTACGACGTACTTGACCACCACTACTTGAACGACATCGAAGGGCTGGAGAATCCCACCAGCGAAAACCTGGCTAAGTGGATTTACGAGAAAGTTTCTTCACTTTTGCCAGAACTGTACTCGGTAACTGTATGGGAAACCTGCACCTGTGGAGCAACTTATCATGAGTAGCCTTCTCTTACTGTCTGGCGGAATGGACAGCACCCTTCTTGCATATACACGCAAAGACGTTTCACTGTGCGTCGGTTTTGATTACGGCCAACACCACAAAGTTGAACTGGGTTACGCAAAAGCAACAGCAGTCTCTTTAGGTCTAAAGTTCATGAGGGTGAGAATTCAAGCCCTGCCTAAAGTTAACGACGTTGTTTTTGCAGGACGCAATGCTTTATTTCTTTCTTCAGCAGCGGCTATAGCTCAAGCCAACGGCCTTAGTAAAGTTCTGATCGGGTGCAACAAGTCCGACGAAATAAGGTTTCCTGATTGTCGGCTTACTTTCATCGAGGGGATGAACGTAGCGCTAGAGGCTTATGGGGTTTCAGTGGAAGCCCCGCTCTTGCAAATGACAAAACTTGAAATAAAGGAGCACTACAGGAAAATACCAAGCGCTAACTCTTGGTCGTGCTATTCCCCGGTCGACGGCAAGTCGTGTGGAATGTGTTTAGCGTGTTTAACGAGAGGCACAGATGTTTAAGGTCAAAGAAATCTTTTACTCCATACAAGGGGAGGGGTACTACTCAGGAACCCCCTGCATCTTTTGCAGATTTGTTGGCTGCAACCTGTGGTCTGGAAAAGAGGCCGATAAAAGAAACAGTGTGTGTTGGTTTTGTGACACCGACTTTTTGGGTGGCGCGAAGTACAGTGAAGACGATCTAGTCGAAGCAATCTGTTCCATGTGGCCCGGTGGAGGAAGGCCTAGAGTAGTGTTCACGGGGGGAGAACCTTCTTTACAGCTTACGAAATCTCTAATTGAGAGGTTGAGAAAGAAGCACTTTGACATAGCTGTGGAAACCAACGGAGAAAACCCTCTCCCAAACAGCCCCCCTTTCTGGGTAACTGTTAGCCCTAAGACCCCCAATTTCAAAGTACGCAAGGGTCACGAAGCGAAGCTGCTCTGGCCTGAGTTCAAAGGGATGATAGCGGCATGTGAGGATAGCGACTTCGATTTCTTGTTTGTTCAGCCCGTTGACGACAAGAACTACGAAGAAAACCTGAGAAGCGCTACAGACTTTGTATTGAACAACCCCCGCTGGCGTTTGTCGCTGCAAACCCACAAGATTCTAGGAATACGATGATTCACTACCACGGAACCCCGGTTGGAGGTAAGCAAACGGAGCGGGCAGCCTTTTTGCAGGGGCGTCACGCTCTCGTATCATTTCTTTACCAAGGCGATATGCCCTTGGTTGCCGACTTATGCCAGTCGTTCATACTTGACAATGGGGCCTTCTCAGCATGGAAGAAAGGAATACAGGTTGACTGGAATGGCTACTACACTTGGGTTAGAAGTTGGCATAGACACCCAGGGTTTGACTTCGCCCTTATTCCAGACGTCATCGGCGGGTCGGAGGAAGAAAACGATAGGCTGCTGAGTTTGTGGCCGAAGGACCTTAACGGGGTTCCCGTTTATCACGTCCACGAACCTACAGACAGGCTGCTTCGTCTGGCAGAAGACTACCCAACTGTGGCCCTTGGGTCTTCTGGGGAGTTCTCTCATCCTGGTTCAAACGTTTGGTGGGGGCGGATGGAAGAGATTATGGATGCGGTGTGTGAGGAAGGGGTCCCAAGGTGCAAACTTCACGGGCTGCGGATGCTCAACCCGAGCGTGTTTTCCCGCCTCCCCCTGTCTTCTGCGGACAGTGTGAATGCCTCGGTGAATGCAGGTTCCCTTGGCAGGTTCGGCCTTTACGTTCCTGTGTCCCGCGCCCAGAGAGCCTCAGTCATTGCAGACCGAATAGAAGCGTTTAACTCCTCTGCTGTGTGGGTGGGCAAAGGCAAGTGGAAGGTTGACTATGACTTTGACGAGCACCACGAAACTGACGAAGCCCTCCTAAACCTGTGACATAATAACAACTTGGGCAGCATCATCGCCTGAGTTTATAGAAAGGAAGACGACATGATTATCACAAATGATCTCCATTTAGGGGTAGTACGTCGCTCAGGTGTTACCCCAACCTCTCAAGAAGCCTTGCGCAACTACACCTTCGAGCAACTGGACAAACTCCTTGCCTCGACGGGGCATCAAAGCCTTGTAGTGAACGGCGATTTGCTAGACGCCTTCGAGATCAGTCCTCGGGACTGGCTTGCCACTTACCGCCGCTTCTCCGCTTGGCTTGCTGAAAACCCTGTGCACCACCTCTACCTGATTGCGGGGAATCATGACGACTCGCCTAAAGCCGACAGGGTCTCGTCGTTCAAGCTGTTGTGTTCGGTCCTCATGGATCAGCACGCCAACTGCCAATGTGTCGACGTCGGCGGCGCCACTTGGATTATCAAAGGTCTTTACGCCATCGCCCACTGCGCTAACCAAGACTTGTTCGACCTACGCCTGAAGGAAGCGCTCGAGGAAACCAGCGACGGCGACACTGTCCTGCTCCACGCAAATTTCAATAACCCGTACACAGAACATAGCGATCATTCCTTGTCGGTATCGGAAGCCGTTGCCAAAGAGTTCGCCAATAAGGGTGTTCGGCTGATCTTCGGCCATGAGCACCAGGGGAAAGTTGAAATCCCTCACGGCTGCCGAGAAGGGGCAGCCCCCGTCATCGTCACCGGGAACCCCTGGCCGACGTCAGTGGCAGATTGCCTTGGTAATAGCAGCAAGCGCTACATTCACTTCAAAGACGGGCAAGTTGATTTCGTCGAGTCGTGGGAAGCCAAAGACAACTACGCCGAACTCGACTGGCGCTCCCTGCCCCAAGACAGCCCTGCAAAGTTCATCCGCGTCGTGGGTGACGCGCTCAATGCCGAAGCCGCACAGGTCATCGATGCAATTCACCGCTTCCGTCAAAAATCTAACGCTTTTGTCATCACGAATGCGGTGAAGATAGAAGGGATCGCTGACATTGAGTCTCTGCCCGCCACGTTTGAGGTGGCGAAATCTTTCGATGTGATGGAGTTTGTGTATGGGCAGTTGAGCGAGGCAGAGGCTGAGGTTATCAGGAAGATTACGGAGGGTTTGGAATGACCTCAGAGGAAAGGAGGACCATAAAATCAATGCGAGAGGCGTTTAGTATGACAAAGCAAAGGTGCTACAACCCCAATACACGCGACTATAGGAGGTATGGCGCTAGAGGAATCACTATCTGCAGTAGGTGGTTAGAAAGTTTTGATAACTTTATTGAAGACATGGGGTTACGCCCGGAGGGGTGCACGCTAGAAAGAAAGGACAACGATGGGCCTTATTCGCCTGAAAACTGCATATGGGCGACGCGGGCTGTACAGAGTAAAAATAAGGAAAACACCGTAAAGATAACTCACAAAGGGGAAACTAAATCTGTGCGTGAGTGGGCTGAAATCACGGGTATCCCGTATAAGACCCTAATGGCCAGAGTTTTTACTTTAGGGTACTCAATCGAGGATGCACTAACGAAAGAAGTTAAATGTGGGGGTCTTCTTGCAGGCAGGGAATACAAGAAACGTAGAAAACCCGATACGTCTAATATACCAAGAGGGTTTGACTCTCCTAATTCAAGTCTTACAAGAGACAGTGTGACTGAGATTCAAAGGCTGCATAAAGAAGAGAAATGGACTTATACGGCGCTGGCTAAGAAGTACGGTGTGTGTATTGAGACGGCCTCACGGGCCGCACAAGGTGAAGGCCACTTTAACCTGGAGGCTAAAAATGATAAAAACTTTGACACTTAAATGCTTTAGGAAATTCGTAGATAACCATTTCAGTTTTGGGCAAGGGTTGGTTCTTTGTAAAGGTCCCAACGAAGTTGGTAAGTCAACGATACAGGAGTCAATCCTTTTCGCTCTGTACGGTTCACGTACCCTCCGCGACTCCCTGGCCCAGTGTGTTACCTGGGGTCACAAGGAGAGCGAACTCAAGGTCGAACTCGTCATCGAGGTTGATGGTACTGAGTATTTGATAAAGCGCTCGAAAGCCGGAGCAGAAGTCATCAAGGACGGCAATGTCTTCGTCACTGGGCAGGCCGAGGTCACCGCTTTCTCCGCCACCCTCCTCGGTGCCGACGCCAAGACTGCCGGCAGCCTCATGCTCGCCGATCAGTCAGGGTTGCGAGGCGCCCTCGACGAAGGCCCGGCAGCAGTTAGCGGCCTCATGTCCAAGCTGGCCGACTTCGACACCATCGATAAAATTATCGAAGCCATGCAATCCACCCTCCTCCTCGGCGCCGACGCTCCGATCCGTGAGAAGCTGAAGGCTGCCGAGGCCGAGCGTGACGAAGCCTTCGCCGCGATGCCTGCTCCGTCAATCTTGACCAATCTCGAGGCCAAGGTAACCAAGGCGCAGGAAAAGCTGTCCTCACTGCGCAAGGAACGTGAGGATAACCAGGCGCCGGCCTACAACCTGGCCATCGAGAAGATGAGGGACGCGGAAGCGGCGAAGGAAAAGCACGATGACGCCGTCGCCGCCGTCGACAAAGCCCAGGCCAAACTCGGCCACGCGGTCACCCTGCTTGACGACGCCAAGTCCCGCGTCGTCGTCATCGACCACGACCGTATCGCCACGCTACGCAAGGAGGTATTCGATAGCGTCGAAGCAATGAAGAAGGCGTCGGCGTGGGAAGCGTTCAAGAAAATGCCGGAGTTTCCGGCAGCGCACTGGGAAGGTGACAGTGAAAGTTTCCACACCTACCTCCAGAACTCCAAGAAACTCCTCGACGACGCCAACGCCAAAGCCACAGCCATTAACAACCAGATCGCCGACGCCAAGCGGCGCAAGGTTGAGGGCGGATTATGTAAAGTCTGTGGCACCGACATCTCGCAGCGCAAAGACATTGTCGAGAACAACGCCGCCGTCGACCGCGAGGTGTCCGGGCTTACCGAGCAACTGCGCGAATGGCAAGGCAAGGCCCTGACCTTGTCGGACGAGGTTGGCCAGCTTGAGGTCGTCGCCCGCAGCGCTCGCAGCTACACCGTGCCGCCCAGCGTTCGCCCCTACGTCGAAGAAGAGAACCTGACGGTCCCGACCCGCTACGTGTGGATCGGCGGCGACGGCTACGTCCGCCCAGACTTCGACAAACTCAAGGAAGAGTTGGCAGACCTTGAGCGCAAGGCCGAGGCGTCGAACAGGGCCGAGGGCGAGGTCAAGGCGTTAGAACGTGCGTTAGAACAGGCGCGGCTCGAGTACGCGGATGTGGCCGCACGGCTACAGGTCACACCCGACATCGACCTAGCCCCATTCAAAGCCGCTCACGTCGTCGCCGCCGACGCCCTCAACACTATCGACAATCTGATATGGGAGGAGGATCAGAAATTCAACCAGGCAAAGGCCGACTTTGACTCCATAAAAACCTTGCAGGAATCCTGCTTGATGAAGATCAGCGCGGCGAAGATCAGGATTGACGAATATAACAAAGACATCCAGAGCATCGGGTTCAACAACACCCTGCTCAAGAAGATGCGGGCGATCAAGCCAGCCGTGACGGATCAACTCTGGAATTCAGTGCTGGCCGCTGTCAGCCAGTTCTTCACTCAACTACGTGGCGAGGCCAGCGTCGTTACCAAGGACAGTGACGGCTTCAAGGTCAATGGAGCATCCGTAAAGTCTCTGTCAGGCAGTACCCTCGACGTGCTGGCCTTGGCGGTGCGGGTGGCGCTGACGAAGACGTTCATCCCGAACTCGTCAATGCTAATTCTGGACGAGTGCGCGGCTGCATGTGACAAGGACCGAACCTCCAACCTCCTTGGTTTCTTGGCAGCCACGCACTTTAAGCAAATCATCCTGGCCTCCCACGACGAACTTAGTCTTTCCGTGGCAGACAACGTCCTTGATCTTAGCAACTAAACCAGCAGCATTATCGAAAGGTAAAAGAAGTGGAACTCACCAAAAATAACAATGCCGATTTTGAAGAAAAAGAAGTTTTTGAGACACGTAGCGACGGCATACTTTGGCGACACTACAGGAACAGATGGATCGGAGAATGCCCTACGGTAGCCGCCAAGATTCACCGCTTCCTGTGTGTCGCCGAATCCATCGCTACGTTGAGCAGAGACCCGAGTACCAAAGTGGGATGCCTGGTCTTCGGGCCGGGCTACGAGATCAGGGCGTCGGGTTGGAATGGGGCGCCTCGGGGTTGTGCTGCAGATGTTGATTCACGGTACGCTGTGCGAGACGAGCGGCTTATGTGGGCTTCTCACGCGGAGCTAAACGCTATTACCAATGCTGCCCGAGTTGGCACCGCCCTTGAAGGTTGCGCACTTCTATCGACGCACATGCCTTGTATGGGGTGCTCGAAGGCCATCGTCCAAGCGGGCATCAAGCAGGTCGTCTGCCCTGAACCTGACGCCGCGTTTGCGGAGCGGTGGGCCGAGGACATCCGTCGCACTCGAGAGTTATTTCATGAGTGCGGGGTACACTTGATTACCTTCGAGGACGAGCGCCAACTAAGCCGGGGATAGAGATGAAACGGTATTTTTGTGATGTGTGTGGTACGGAATTAACTGACGATAACAGGCCCTGTGCAGGTCAAAATGGGGTACACACTACATTAAAATAGATAATGTTGTTAAATGCCTGATTCTGATGACTTAAACGGACTAGATGCAAAAGCATGGGCTGAGGCAGTGGCCGATGCCCGGCCAATGAAAAGGCCCACTCTGTGGGCCTTTTAAGTTGTTTAGGTGCAGTTTTTGGTGCACTTAGGTAGGCGTGATAGTACTTGTAAGAGAAGGCGTAGCAATCGACAACGTACCGGCGGCGTCCGTCTGCCCGCCAGCGCTGATCGTGAAAGTCGGCGTCGACACCGGAACCAAACTCGCGCTTACGGTAGGCGTGGCATCCGAATGGGTGTAAGCGCCGAAGGTGCCGTTGAGCGATCCACCGATAGGAATCTTCCACGCCAGCAGCCCTGAATCTTTGCCCCCAGCCGCCGCAACCGCGCCGCCACTCAGCGCGATCCCGCGCGGTTGCTTGTAAGCGCCGCCCGTCAGTCGCTTTGAAAAAACCAGGTTGCCGGAAGTATCCAGCTTGACGATCTGCGGGTAATTGCCCGTCACTTCACCGCAGGCCAGTACGAGATTGCCGCTGCTGTCGATCTCGGCGCCTCCGTAGCTCAATATCGATGCGATCTGCACCTTCCACTGCGCCGTGCCCGATGAATTAAACTTGACGACGATGGTTCGGTTGTTTGAAAGGTCGATACCAACCGCAAAAACGTTGCCGCTGCCGTCGATTGCGATACCGCGCGCTGCACACGCTGTCGAAACTCCGCCAACCTGTTTTTGCCATGAAACGGTGCCGCCGACATCGGCTTTGATGACCAGCATGTTGTCAACCGTGTTTGGCACCGTGACGCAACTGTGATACCACGGGTAGCTGTCGGCCTTGATCGCGCTGAAGCTATTCCCTACAGTGGGCGCCGTTGCCGCCAATACGGGAATCCGCCGGTTAAACCCGATGGCGCCAGCAGCCGTGTAGGAGGCATAGATGTAATCCATTTGACCAAGGCCGTTTTCTGAGTACCCACCGAGCGCCACATTGCCTGACGGCATGATCGTCAGGTTATCCAGATAGCTGTTGCGGCTCGGATAATAGAGCGCACGCTGCCATACGATAGTGCCCGTAGAGTCGAGCTTGACGATGACCCACATCTGGTAGGTGCCATTATAGTAGGTGCCTCCGACGTAGATATTTCCCGACGAATCGACGGCAATGCTCTTTCCATATCCGTTCGCCGAGGAGTAGTAGAGGTTTTTCTGCCACGCGAGCGTGCCGGATTTGGTGTAGGACGCGACGACGGCATTGTAGTAGGGCGAGTTGATGACATCGGAAAAGCCCACGGCAACGACACCGCCATCCGGCGACAACGCGGCCCCTGTCCAGGTTTCGTTGGTGCCCGACCCGAGTTGGGCAATCCAGAAATATTCGACGCCGCCGAGCGCGGCAATGGTTTGATTCAACGCACTCATGATAGCCCGGTACCGGAAATAATCCACTCGGTCGCGGCGATTTTGATGGCCGTGGCGATGCCGTTTGCAGCAAGTGTCCGGCTGCCGGTGGTGCCGGCGCCGGCCAGGCGCATCGTGTCGGTAGTGATGGCGATGGTCACTACACCGGCCGCGTTCTGATTGATGAAAGTCAGAGCCGTGCCAATCGGGTAGGCCACGGCCGCATTCGCCGGGATGGTGAAGGTGCGCGCCGTGGTGTCGGCGGACGGGTGCAGGATGTGCTTGCCGGCGTCGGCGGCGACCAACGTATAGGCGCCTGACTGGCTGTTCTGTGGGATGTTGCGATAGCCGATGGCGTTGGTGCCATCAACCGTACAGTTGGTCAGATTGCCGCTGGCCGGGGTGCCGAGCACGGGCGCGGTAAAGCTCTTGTTGCTCAAGGTCTGCGTGTCAGTCGTGCCAACGACAGCGCCGGATGGCGCCGCCTTGGCGCCCCACGTGGTCAGGTCGGGGTCATAGGCCTGCACCGACACGCCAATGGCCGCCGCCTTGAGTGTCGTCGCATCATAACCCTGCACCGACACGCCGATGTCGGCGGCGTGCAAGATCGTCGGGTCAGCCGTCGCCGAAGTCGTGATCTGGGTCCAGTTGGTACTGTCAGATGACGGATCGGTCGTACCACCGCCCGTGGTCTTCCTGCGGAAAGTTTGCTGATTGACTGGGGACCAAACACAGTTACCTTCGGTATAGGTTGTTCCGCTGATCCATTTGGTTACCAACGACGTCGCCGCAGAGTTCGCTGCACTGGCCGCCGCTTCTCCCGCCTTTGCCGTAGCCGTGGCGGCAGACGCAGTCGATTCGTCAGCATTGGCATTGACCTCGGTCGCCAAGGCGTTCACCTCGTCAGTAAACAAGTCGAGGGAGGCCACCCAGGCGAACGCTTTGATGTTGAAGTCCGACGCCGAATCAGTCGGCAGAGGGGCTTCCGGAAGTGCGGTAATGGTTGTCATGTCAGTCCTTCTAATTCAAGCTGGCAATCAGCGTATGTCGGGTAGGAAATCAGGATGTCGAATTGCTTGTAGATGCCGAAGATGACTGTGGCTTCGTAGCGGTTGGTGCCAATCCACAGGCAAGGGATAGCCCTTAGTTCCGTCAGGGTGGACTGCACCTCATCAATCTCATCTTCAGAAATTGTCAAATCGAAGCTTGCGCGTTTGGCATAGGCCCGGCGAACCAGAACCGTGTCACCAAAATCGTTGGTCTCTTTCCGGGAGTAGTCCTGGATACCCACCTTGACCCCTTGCTGGACCCATACCCCGAGACTGGTGGCCTGTCCGAACAGCAGGACGCCAACCGCCAGCCCGTCACCCCCCGTAAAATCAACCGTGATGTCTACGCCGGGGATCGCTGGGAGGTCCTGAAGAATGAGTTGAGTCGGGCTTTTCTTCTTGCCGAAGAACCACGCCCACCAGCCTGTCGTTGCTGGCTGCAGCGTCATGTCTGTCGTCTGGTCGTACAGAAGGCCGTAGGTTGTGTGCGAAACCCTGACGCGAATGGAAGAGGCATGAGCAAGATTCAGGGCTGCGAGTGTCGTGACTGGTTCCTGAAAGCGCAGCGTGTAGCTCATGCTGCCGGATTGCACAGTCTGCGTGGAGTTGGACGTATCGAACAGCTTCCAGCGATTCGTCGGCGACACCTCAATCCACCACAAGGGGTCAGTGACGAGGTGCCCGGTGTTATTCGTTTGCAGGCTCTCGTACACCTTGTGCGTGCCAGCGGTCAGGGTACGCTCGCCGAGAGCATAGGTAGTCGTGACGCCCCATTCGGCGTACTCGGCCTCCGGAACATCCGAAGAAATCAGGGTTGCATCCGTGATCGCCAGCGGATTAACAACTTTTAGGGGGGTAGTGCTCACAGCGCCTCCGCACGAATTTCTGGCATACCGTCTCGGTCCCATCGACTAGTGATGCGGGTTAGCTCGGTGAGCAGACGGGAGATGGCCGCTGCCTGACTGCGGTTTTCTTCCCGGAGTTGCCTGACTTCGTCCGTTGTCTCAGCCTGCTGCCGAGACCCGGAGTAATTGTCATTGGTCTTAACCGTCCCGCGATAGGTCGGCGGCGACAGGGCGGTCGTCATGTTGGCTGTGGTTTCCAGACTGCCTGCCAGATACGCAGCCATTCGGGCAACCTCAAGGGAGGACCCCGCCGTATTGTTGTAGGCTTCCATTAACTGATCGGACAGCCCGACCAACTGCCCGGCAGCCGTGGAATCTCCCGCCCGTGCCTGAGCCGTCGCCGTTGCGAACTGCGCCATCAGAGAGGAACTGGATTGCGCAGAAATCTCTCCGCGCAACTTCTTGGCCTGTTCCAGCAGGCTGCTGCTCAGGTTCTCCCACGTACTGATCCACTCGTCCGCCGCTTTTTTGCTGTCCTCCAGCGCCCAAATCTGTTTCTGCAAGGCGCGGTTACTCGGGTCGAGGGCTTCAAGTTCAGCCCGGCGGATGGCGGCAGTGTTGCCCTGAAGCTGCCATAGTTGCTTCTGCAGGCCCATGCGCTCGGATTCGATCTGCGCTGCCTTCTGTGCAGCAGCGGCCTGATCCTCCAGCAGCCAAATCTGTTGCTGCAACGCACGGTTGGCCGGGTTGAGCGCGGCCAGTTCTGCCGCACGCAGCGCAACCGTGTCGCCCTGCGCCTGCCATAGCTGCTTTTGCAGCCCGTCGCGCTCGCTGGCGATGGCGGCGGCGGCCTGAGCGGCGGCGGCTGCCTGCTGCTGTATCTCTGCCTGACGCGCCGCTTCGGCTTGCGCGGATTCCTGCGCTGCCTGTGCAGCGGCATCGGCGGCGGCCTTGGCGTCTTCCAGCGCCCAAATCTGATCCTGCAGCGCCCGATTGGATTCATCGAGTGCCGCCCGTTCGCGCTCGCGTAGTGCGACGGTATCGCCCTGTGCTTGCAGTAATTGCGTTTCCAGGCCGTAGCGTTCGCTGGCAACCGCTGCGGAGCGCTGCTGCGCTTCAGCGGCAGCCTGCGCTGCGGCTTCGGCGGCGGCGGATGCCGCGCTTCGCAGATCTTCCTGCGCATAGACCTGACGGATCAACGCCTGTGTTGCGGCATCGGTCGTGCTCGCCAGATCGGACTGCATTTGCAATTGACGGTCGGTCGTCGCGCCGGTCAGCACGTCCAGCTTGTTCTGCCAGCTTGTCCGCTGTTCGAGAATCTTCTGTTGCAGCGCCTCGGACGCCCCAGCCAGTTGAGCGAAGGCCGGCGACAGGTTCATCAGACTGGCGAATGTCTGGCGCCCGGATTCTGTCGTCAGGTCGAGCGATTCGACCAGCGAGCGGAACCCGGCTTTGGTTTCCGGCATGGTTTCGCCGATGGCGGCGAATTGCTCGCCCATGGCTGACCATGCCTTGCTGCTGATTTCCGACTCGGAGTAGAAATTCTGCACGTAGGCAGAGAGCTGGTTGCCCATGGTTTCGACCGAGCCGAACATCCTGGCGAACTGGTCGGTGACCCACAGCACGTCGTTGAGTTTCTGCTGGCCGAAGGTGTCCTCGAGCGAGGTGCCGACCAGTTTGAGCGCCTGATCGACGCCCAGCGCCTGCGCCGTCATCGTGTTCAGCGTGCCAGCCCAGTCCTGCGTGCCGGTGCGCGACATCACGTCATTGACGACCGGCGCCACGGTGGACAGCATGGACTTGACCAGGTCGTTGCCGATCTGCGTCGCCAGGCCGGAGACGTTCTGGATCACGCCACGCTGATCGACCTGCATGGTGAAGCCGTCGAGCAGGCCGGCGACCGAGTCGTCGCCCAGGCGCTTTCCGATGTCGACCAAGCCGGTCTTGACGCCCTTGTAGAGATCGTCGAATGCGGCGTCGATCTCGGGGCTGAGCATGGACCAGTCCATGCCGTTTTTCTTCTTGCCGAACCAGCCGCCGGACTTCTGCCAGTCCTGGCCCATCATGCCGTTAAAGCCGCCGTCGTTGAACGATCCGACGATCTGGACGCCGTCGCCCATCGACTTTTGACCGCCGACGATCTTCTTGAAGTTCGTGGCAACGAAGGTAAGCGCGCCGATGGCGGGAAGTGCCCAGGATGCTGCCGAGGCAAGGCCAGATGCAGCCGCTGCCGCCTCCGAGCTGATAGTTCCTGCCGCTGCTGCAGTCGCCGCTGCGCCCTCGACGCCAAACGCACCTGTCTGGGCAGCAAGCATGGCGGCCTGCGAGCCCGCACCGATTGACGTAGAGCCGATGGCTGCGCCATATGCTGCCGAGCTGCCTGCAAGACTGCCGAGAACCCCTCCGCCGCTAACTGTGTTGTATAGCGAATTGACGTTACTCGCCGCACCAAGCAAGCTGCTGCCGCTGCTGGAAAACTTCGTCCCCAGCACCGAATCCGCCGCCTGCGCTACCAGGTTGCCCCCGGTACCGACCACCACCTGCACCGTCAGCTTGAGCGCGGCCGTCTTGATCGTGTTCTGCAAAGATTTGGCGAAGGCGGCGCCGAAGCTTTCCCCGGACTCGAAGGCGCGGTAAAGCGAGTCGGTCAGGCTGCGCTCGATGTCGTCGGTGAATTTCTTCCACGCATCCGCCGATGCCTTTAATGCCGGCGGGCAGCCTCAGCGTCACGCAGGCGGCCAAGGGCTTCAATCTGTGACTCGACAAGGAACAACTGCGCCTTGTATCTTCCTTCCTTTTCCGTCAGCGCGGGGACTGAAGCCGCTGCGGCGGCAGCCTCTTCATACAGCCCTGCGTTGTACAGTGACTGCACGTAGGCAGCCTGATCCTTGACCGCAACCTCTTCCTGCTCGCTAACCAGATTACGGAGGCGGGCCGCCTCAGTTTCCTTGATCTGAATCTTCTCAGCGTATCTCTGCTGCGTAAGGGCCTCAAGTTGGGCGGCGGTCATGCCGATCTGGGCGTTCTCTTCCTCAGCCGCCTTGGCTTTCTTGAGCAGTTCGTCCGTCTCGCCGCCAAGAGTTTTCATGTACTCCTGCGTCGCCTTGGCCTCTTCGTCACGGAGTTTGCTGAAGGCGGTAGTGACATCCCCAAGCCCTCGGGCGTAAGCCTCGGCGACGTCCTTGATCTCCTTGATGATCTTGGCTTTCTCTGCCGGCTTGCGAGCTTTGGCGAGGCTGGAGGCAAGCAGGGCAGCCTGTGCCTCAGCCGCCTCGGCATAAATCTTCTTGATCTCCCCCCAACCATCTTCCTCGGTGACGATGCGCTGCTGCATCTCGTCCTTGACGAGGTCGATGCGCGTCTTCGAGTAAGCCTTCAGGGAGTCGAGTTCGGTTTGTTCGATCTGGAGGAGTTCTTTGGCAGCTTTATCCCCAGCCCCTTTGACTTCAGGTGCCCATTTGAGAAGCCCTTTAAGCTCAGACTCCCTGCGTTTGG